>OLNI01000397.1_pt1 | contig 40855 bp, 36 predicted proteins | sample 1672921 | NCBI WGS metagenome assembly OLNI01 (sample SAMEA3136737, study PRJEB25190) | human gut metagenome | biome: human gut; feature: human-associated habitat; material: faeces | place: Austria | collected 2013 | reverse complement strand
ACCCGGTTTTTAAAAGTGCAGACATCGGTCTTCGTCAAAAAACAGATTTCTGGAGCTAATTTTAACAAAATCAAAAAGACAAAATCCTGTTCAATATATGAATATGAGCAGGATTTTTCTATTTACAACAATATTTTTTACAATATTTCCTTTGATTATCCGGAAAATTTTTCACTGTAATGACTATTCATATCCTCCCAGTCCATGAACAATACATAAAATACTTTGCCATATTGCTGGCTCTCAACAATTCTCCCATGGTCAAGCACAGGCAGATACGCTCCATCCGCTCTTCGTAAATGAAAGTGGATATAATCATTTTCATTGCCATTATCAATCTGTTTCCAAATGCTTGCTTCTATCTTCTTCTGCTCATCTTCGCGTATCAGGTTGCGGAAACTTTTCTTTGTAAGTCTGAATAGTTCATCCATATCTTTATACCCGGCCATATGAAGAAACTCCTGATTTGCATAAAAGAGTTCGTCATCTTCTTTGTCTGCTCTGTATATGATAAATGCTCCTGGAAGGTTCTCGGAGATATCCTTGAATGCAAATCCAAGTTGTTTACGAGCCATTAATTCAAGCCCTTCCTTATAAGCCATACAGCCATTTTTCCCATGAAGTTTTATTTCGTAAAGGGCTGCATCTGCACAGCGCATAAGCTGTGAACGATTAGACGCAAATGTCGGATATTCCGCATATCCAAGAGAAATATAAAATTGATGTTCTTTTCCCTTGTATGAAAATGTCTTTGGAGCCATAGTGAATTGCTGTAGCTTCTCTTTTACATCATCGTAGGAATAATCTTTTAAAAGAATAACGAACTCATCGCCGCCGTTTCTTCCTAATAACGCACCAGACGGGAAAAAAGCTTTCATACTGTCTGACAGACTCTTTAATGCATTGTCTCCACAGACATGCCCATAGATATCATTAACAAACTTAAAATCATCAATATCAAGGAGTACAGCCACAAATTTTGCTTCCGGATTTTTAGTAATCATCTGTTCTGCCAGTTCATCGAATCCATAGCGGTTGTAAATACCTGTAAGAGAATCTGTGTACGCCAGTATTTGAAATTTGTTTTTATTTTCTTTTGATACCAGCCATACCCGGGTAAGAACTGCCAAAAGCAAGGTAATCGCAATAAAGAAAACACCGATTACTGCTATTAATGTATTGTTTCCCCAGCCATTTTCAGGTGTTACTTCAAACTTCCAGTTCTCCTCTCCTATCGTAAAGTCATAGGAAACCGGATTCGTTAACTGACGATCTGACTGATAAACAACTTTATAATTATCACTCCATGGATTATCCGTTTTTGAAAGACTATATTCATATCCAAACTTCGAAAGTGCACTTGTTGCGTCTGAAAAAATTTCCGGAACACGAAGGATAACAATGGTAAATCCCCAAAAATATTCCTGTCCGTTTTCATCTTTCAGATAAATAGGATTGCGTACAGCAATTCCATATCCCCCCTGTTTCAATTCAAAAGGCCCCTGTGTAACGATTGTATGATGATCTCTTGCATATATGGAAATTCCACCACGGTCTTTATCATGAATCAGATCAATCTTACCTGTCTCATTTCCCTCGGCCGGATAAATATCCGTTACAATGCCAGCCGGAGCAAGCTGTACGCTTTCAACAGAATCCGACATAATATTTTCTGCAATTGTGTCAAATTGATGGATTTCTCCATTTTCACTGATCAAAAGCTGTTTCAGAACATCTGTAATCTCTATTCCATTTGTAATCTCATTCTTTATACGTTCCCCATAGGTTGTTGCATTTAATTGTGCTGTTGTGCGGCTCTGCTCTTTTTCATGGGTATCTGTTTTGTATACAACTAAACTAACAAGGCATATGCCCAGTAAAAAAACGATAAGAGGCACAAGCGTTTTTTTCTTCACCTGATTTTACCTCGTTTTATCTATCTGATGTTTTTATAATAAAGCATTATATCACAGAAGTTAAAAATTTGAATAGATTTTGCCAAAAAGTTATAGGACGTTTTTCCATTGTACTGATAACGTTTTCCTTGCGTACAATGGAAATATTGGTGTAAAATGCAATTAGTTCTTAACGTAATTTTAAATTATTGAAGATAACGATGAATTAAATGCTGAAATTGCGATGGAGCTATGAAAAGAAGAGGGCTTTCTGATCGACTGGGTCAAAGACGGTCAGGAATGTTTTGATAAACTGGAAGAATCGGATGAAGGATACTATGATCTGATTCTTATGGATATTCAGATGCCAATCTTGAATGGCTATGATACAACCGCAAAGATTCTTCCTTTTCTTCTCTCCTGTTAGTTTTCCACGTTATAGTCTCTGATTTATGTATTTTTCCACATTATCATCAAGAGTTATCCCACTCAATTAATTTCATAATTTTTTTCACAGCATTTACCACCTTTGATGACAAATACATTTTCTGCAATTTTCTCTTAGAATACGCCCATATTGGACTATTCCTTGTATTATCCACTAATAAATCCGTAAAATATCTCTCCCAGCTTACATATTTCTTACTGTCTACATAATCTTCCGGTTGTTTGAGAATAACATTCACATTTAATTCAGGCACTACATTTGCTTTAAGCAGAAGCACATTTTATACCTTTTTATGCAAAACATTTGTATTGTAAATACATTTTGGCTCATCACCATATACAATAGTAAGCATAAAACTCCCCCTATCGTTATTTTTAATATAACCTTTTTCCCTGTAAGTCACTTTGTTATTATTATATATGATTTTCTGCCCTTTTTCCACTTCATCCAGGATTTCTGAAAAGTTTTCCACATTAAAGCAGCCATTATAATTATCCTTAATTATAATGGCTACTTTATATTAAATTTCATTATATTCATATTTTTTATTATCGGAGGTTTCTGTTGATCTTGTTCCCTGCCTGTTTTCCTTTCTTTTAGAACTATAACATGTAATTCAAAGTCGCCGATTTACGCTTCATTGATTTGATTTATATAACCCTCATCTTCTATATTGAAGTTCCTTACTATTCCCTATCTATAACTTTCTCATAGTAGTTATCGCTATCATTCTCTTCCATGAGATTCTTCAATATACTCTACGACCATCCAGCTATTCCGTCTATAGCATCTCTTCTTTATAGAACTCATTTTTTATATAAATCTCGATTAGTTCGATGTTTCTTTACACATCTTCTAATTCCTTGAATTACTGCGGTATCTTTATCCTCAATATGTTCTGCAAATGTTTTCTCTTTTATACCGGTTATCTTTTCTTCTCCGATTTATCTTTTTTTATTCAATCTTCTTACCGGATTTTTATAATCTATGGTTAAGGCTTATTCTGTGGGAACTTCCATTTGCCATACCACCAACATATTGACTATTTATAGATTCTGAATTGTCCAACGGTTTAAGCCTCCTTCCTTTCTATTTCGTTCGTCCCTTTCTCGTCAGGACTTCTATCGATGATTCCTAAGGAATTATTCTATCAAATCTTCTTATACGAATTTCGATTTAACCTTTTAGCTTATTTTAGGTTATTCTATCTTAATCTAAAATTTGTTGATTTAATTTTCGATTTAATCTTTTCATTAAATTTTTTTACTGAACTTTTTTGGTTCTTCTTTATCATTTAATTTTTTTGATCATATCTTATATTAAATCTTTTTTGATTTGATATTTTGTTTTCCTTTGGATTGACTATATAATACCATCTAGGCTTTGTTTTGTCAATACTATTTATGATATTTATTTTAATTAATTTATAATTGTACTATTTTAATAGAATATTCTGTATATTTATATTTTATCAAGTTGTTTTCTGATGACGTCTCATGATTTTAGTGTGTGATACATAACCGTCTAATACACAAGAGAGCAGGTAATCCCTGCTCTCTTGTTATCTTACATTTTCAGTCTTATAATCTTCTTATAGTCAGATACTAATAATTAATATAGCCCTGAAGCCACATATTCGCCTTAAATCTGCGTCCTACTGCCGGTTCCCCAAGAAGTCTCTGTCTCGGCACGCAAACGTCAAATACGAGGCCATTTACGTCTAATTTCATCACGTAAACATTTTCCCCTGTATACTCATTCACGATTTCATGGAGTTCCTGGATCTCACCTAATATGGAATATCGGTCACACTCCACACTATACGGCATGATGTATGTATCCACAATGCTGAATACGTCTTCCGTCACCAGTCGCCTTGACACCTTTGAGTAAGTATCAATGTCTTCCAGTGTGAGCGTCTCGATTGCATTGGGATCTCCGGATTTTGCGGCAGAGAGAAGCTGCATGCGGTTATACACCTCTTCTCTCTGTCGTTCTTTTTGTGAATGATCTTTCTTTACCGGCAGCAATATAGTCCCTGACTCGCATAATCCTGCAAGCGTTACAGATGTATAGTTCATCTTGTTACCGCTCAATTGCTTTTCCTTCAAATACTGTGGCACATTTTGCAGATAAAATATAATTGTAATTCCGATTTTTGCATCTTCACAGATTCCTACATAGGCCTCTCTGTCCATTCTGCGCTCAATCGTGATATCTGCATAGGACGTGATTCCTGTTCCAAGAAAATATGGATAATAATATCTTTTCGTAAAGTTATCCACAGAATCCATGTCTCCGCACAGACATATCCCCATTCCAGGTCCGAATTCCTTCTGATATTCACAAAAATCTAATTCTTCGTCCTGATATACAAGCTCATGACACGTATATTGCTGTTCTACTTTATCCAGTATCTCATATAATTCTTTTTTTGACTTCATGCTGCCAAATCCTATGGCATTCAGATATTGATGCATTTTTATTTCCTTTTGATTTCAGTCATACCACCCATATATGGACGAAGTACCTCTGGGATTCTTACAGAACCATCTGCCTGAAGATTGTTCTCCAGAAATGCAATCAGCATTCTTGGTGGTGCTACTACAGTATTATTCAGTGTGTTTGCAAAATATTTGTTTCCATCAGCGTCTTTTACACGGATTCCAAGTCTTCTTGCCTGAGCATCTCCAAGGTTAGAGCAGCTTCCGACCTCGAAGTATTTCTTCTGTCTTGGTGACCATGCCTCAACGTCACAGGATTTTACTTTCAGATCTGCCAGATCTCCGGAGCAGCACTCAAGTGTACGGACCGGGATATCCATAGAACGGAACAGATCTACTGTGTTCTGCCATAATTTGTCATACCACATCTTGCTCTCTTCCGGTTTACATACAACGATCATTTCCTGTTTCTCAAACTGGTGGATACGGTATACTCCTCTTTCCTCGATACCATGTGCTCCTTTTTCTTTACGGAAACATGGAGAATAACTTGTAAGTGTCTGTGGAAGCTGATCCTCTGTCAGCATTGTATCGATGAATTTACCGATCATGGAATGCTCACTTGTACCGATCAGATACAGGTCTTCACCCTCTATTTTGTACATCATGGCATCCATCTCTGCAAAGCTCATAACTCCTGTTACTACATTACTTCTGATCATAAATGGAGGAATGCAGTAAGTAAATCCTCTGTCGATCATGAAATCTCTTGCATAAGAAATAACTGCAGAGTGAAGTCTTGCAATATCTCCCATAAGGTAATAGAATCCATTTCCAGCTACTTTTCCGGCACTTTCAAGGTCGATTCCATTAAAGCTTTCCATAATATCTGTATGATACGGAATTTCGTAATCAGGTACGACCGGCTCACCGAATTTTTCAATTTCAACGTTCTCGCTGTCGTCTTTTCCAATTGGTACAGAAGGATCGATAATATTTGGAATAATCATCATATTCTGTTTGATTTTAGCTTCTACTTCTTTTTCTTCTTTAGATAAAGCCTCTACTCGTTCTGCATTTTCCTGAACTTTTTTCTTTAACTCTTCTGCTTCTTCTTTCTTTCCCTGTGCCATACATGCACCAATCTGTTTGGAAATCTGATTCTTATCAGCACGAAGAGCCTCTACTTCCTGTTTAATCTCACGGTTTCTCTGGTCCAATTCGATAACTTCATCAACCAGTGGAAGCTTATCATCCTGGAATTTATTTTTGATATTCTGTTTTACGACCTCCGGGTTATTTCTGACAAATTTGATATCTAACATCTCTCATATCCTCCTTATTTTTCAATAATCTCGCTTTTTTCAATCTTTTCTATATCATGGAAGATGGCTTTATCCAGTGCCTCTGCCTCTTCCTCAGCAAGCTCTACATAGCTTTCACCTTTTACGATTTCTTTCACATAAGTGTAACATCCTTCACGACTGTGCATTGCATTGATGATCCAGCCGCTGTCATTTCCATCCAGCATAGCAAGTGCAAAACTCAGTTTTCCACCCATCTCGTTAAATGCATCGTATTTTACAATTCCGACTTTCTGGTAATTTGTCTCTAATTTACGGTTTAACTCACGGATTTCTGTTCTGTTCTGCTTTGTAAACTTAAGAACCGCCTCTGCTTCCTCGAATTTATCTTTCAGACTCTGCTCAAGGGATTTTCCATCTTTCCCTTTCATAAATGTTGCATAGCTGTTTTTCAAACGATTGTATTTCATGGTTACATTTACATATAGTATAAACAAAACTACGAATAGAATCAGCATAAACAGGAAAATAAATGCTGGATCTATCCCTAGTGCATTCAGTATCTTGCTTTCCATATTATTCTTCCTTTCCAATGCTCATAATCATATCGAACATTCGTTCTAATTCCTCATCAGAATAGTATTCTATCTCTATTTTACCTTTTCCATTCCCTTTAGATGCTATACTAACTTTTGTACCCATAACTTCTTTCATTTTATTTGCAAGGTCTTTATAAATGAAATCATTTACGGTCTTTACTTTTTCTTTTGGCTTTTTCGGATTTTTGATTTCTTTTACAAGCTTTTCTGTATCACGTACACTTAATTTTTCATCAAATATCCGGTTTGCCAGATTATACTGTTCGTCCTTATCGTCAATTGCAAGTAATGCTCTTGCATGTCCGGTCGAGATCATGTCATCAATAATCATTTGCTGAACACGCTCGTCCAATTTCAGAAGTCGCATAGAGTTTGTGACTGCAGTTCTGCTTTTTGATACACGCTCGGCCACTTCATCCTGTTTCAGATTAAATTCTTCCAACAATCTCTTAAATGCCATTGCTTCTTCAATTGGATTTAAGTTTTCTCTCTGGATATTTTCAATTAAACCGATTTCTACTATTTCCTGTTCTGTATACTCTTTTACAATAACAGGGACTTCTTTGACTCCGGCCTGTTTGGCAGCTCTCCAACGTCTCTCTCCTGCAATAATCTCATAATAATCTTTATTCTTTCTTACAAGAAGCGGTTGCAGTACTCCGAATTGTTTGATTGAATCTGCCAGTTCAAGAATTGCATCTTCATCAAACTTTTTACGCGGTTGATCTCGATTCGGCTCAACCATATTAATTTTCATCATTTGAATACCCGAACCTGACTCAGACTCCCTCTTTTCTTCAGCCGGCTCTTTTGCTAATGGCTTATTTGATTTCTCAGGAATCAGACTATCAAGTCCTTTTCCCAATCCTTTTTTCTTAACAGCCATGGGAACCTCCTTATTTTTTATTCTTCTCTTTCGATAACCTCATCAGCCAATCTCATATAGCTTTCTGCTCCTGTTGATTTTGGATCATACTTATTAATTGGCAATCCGTAACTTGGTGCCTCTGCCAGTCGAATATTTCTAGGAATTATAGTTTTATATATATTCTGTTGCAGATTGTCTTTTACATTCTCAACTACCTGAAGAGACAGATTCGTTCTGGCATCATACATTGTAAATACGACACCTTCTATTTCCAATTTTGAATTCAATCTGTCTTTTACTAATTCAACTGTATGTATTAACTGGCTGAGTCCTTCCAATGCATAGTACTCACACTGAATCGGTACAATAACAGAGTCTGCCGTAGTCATAGCATTAATCGTCAGCATACTCAAAGATGGTGGACAGTCTATAATTACAAAATCATACTGATCTTTTACCTGATCAATTGCATTTCTAAGAATATATTCTTTATCATCTACACCAATCAATTCAATTTCTGCTGCTGACAAATCAATGCTGGTCGGAATAATATCAAGATTTTCAAGAACTTCTTTATTAATTACTTCTTTGATATCAACTTCTCCAATAATCAATTCATAAATAGACTTTTCCACAGAATCTTTATCTACACCCAGACCACTGGTGAGATTTCCCTGTGGATCCATATCAACAGCAAGAACCTTTTTCCCTTTTTCAGCAAGGCAAGCTGCAAGGTTGATAGATGTGGTAGTCTTACCAACTCCGCCTTTCTGATTAGCTACGGCAATAATTCTCCCCATATTATTAATTCACCTTTCATTCTACATTTCGTTACAAGTTATAGTATACCACAAATGTTTCACGTGAAACATAGTTTTTTGTCTAAATTTGTGAAAATAAGGATATAAGATTCAAGAATGCCTCGGCATTCTTACTGCGAGGTGCGCGTCATGCAATTGCATGACATACTTCTGCTACGCTCCCATTACTTTTATTCTTGTGTCGAGAGTAACGAATCTGTGCTTTACTCTTTTTAATGTTTCACGTGAAACATATTATATATGTAAGAGCAGTGGCTGAAATATAATAGAAAAAGGACTTTTTCAAACATTGGTTGTTTTTCATTTCATTGTGAGTATAGTGTTATATCAAAAAATTACTGTTTGAATCTCCTTGAAACGAATTTGTTTTTGATATAATCATATACGACTTAACACTGAATTGAAATGAATAAGCTTATCTTCACTTCTTTTCAATGTTTCACGTGAAACATATTTATATAAAAAAGAGTTTTGGATATGAAATAAAAAAAAGAGAGCTCTCAAACATATATTGTTTTTTAATCCATTACAAGTATAGTGTTATATCAAAAATTATCGTCTGAGTCTCGTAGAGACGAATTTAATTTTGATATAATCATATACGCCTTTAACATAGGATTGAAATGGATATTCTTATCTTCACTTCTTTTCAATGTTTCACGTGAAACATTCTTATATATAAGTAGTGACTACGATATATAATAGAAAAAGGACTTTTTCAAGCATAGGTTGTTTTTCAATTCATTGCGAGTATAGTTTTATATCAAAAATTACTGTTTGAGTCTCGTAGAGACGAGTTTAATTTTTGATATAATCATATACGACGCAGCAATGAATTGAAATGACCTGTTTGAGAAAGTCCTTTTTCTATTTACTATTACTATTATACTTTTATATAATGTTTCACGTGAAACATCTCAATCTTATAATGGTTCTTTCGCCGGCAAACCTGCTTTTCGTGGATATTTCTTTGCAGTATTCTTGTTCTTCTTTATTTTTACAAATGATCTTCCGATATCTGTATCTGGCAACTGGAATTTTACCACTTCTTCGATTTTTCCACCTAATATCTGTACTGCTTTTTTTGAGTTGTTTAACTCTTCATCAATTTCTCCGGATTTATAAGGCATAAAACATCCACCTACTTTTACATAAGGAATACAATATTCTGATAAAGTCGCCAGATTTGCTACTGCACGGGAAACACACAGATCATATTGTTCACGGTAATCTTCTTTCTTCGAAAAGTCCTCTGCTCTTCCGTGTATTGTTTCTATATTTTCCAGCTCAAGTTCATCTATAACAGCATTTAAGAACTTAATTCGCTTGTTCAATGAATCTAATAATGTGATTTTTATCTCTGGGAATACTATTTTTAGTGGAATACCCGGAAATCCTGCTCCAGTTCCTACGTCAATAATAGACGTTACATTATCAAATCCATTTACTTTCACAATAGACAAGCTATCCACAAAATGTTTCATAACTACTTCATCATATTCTGTAATTCCTGTGAGGTTCATGACCTTATTCCACTCTACAAGCATTTCATAGAATTTGATGAACTGAGATACCTGTTTATCTGTAAGTTCTACAGATATCATTTTCATATTTTCGATTAATCTCTGTTCTTTATTTTTCATATCTGTTCCTAACTATTTTCATTCTTCTATATTCTTCTATTTATCCATATTAATTCAGTTCTTCATATATTAATTTAAAAATATTCTCAGCATTCTTTTTGCAAAATACGCACATTCAAGAATCTCGAATTATTTTATCTGCCGCCTAGATATACAAGTAATACAGATATATCTGCAGGTGATACTCCGGAAATTCTAGAAGCTTGTCCAATAGAAACCGGACGGAATTCCTTTAATTTTTGAACTGCTTCGATTCTAAGACTCTTCACCTGATCATAATCTATATTTTCTGGTATTTTCTTATTTTCAAGTTTTTTGAACTGTTCTACCTGTTTTTTCTGGCGTTTAATATATCCATCATATTTAATTGATATATTTACCTGCTCAGAGACTTCTTCTGACAAATCTTTTGGAAATTCCGGTCTTGCCTCATCGATTGTAGCAAGTACCTGATAAGTTAATTCCGGTCTTCTGATAAGTTCTGCCAGTGAAATTCCGGAATTTAGCGGCGTGCTTTGGTACTGCGCAAGTAAATTCTGAACCTTTTCACTTGTTCCTACATGCACATGCTCTACACGTGATACTTCTTCTTCAATCAATTTTTCTTTTAATTTTAAACGGTCATATCTATCCTGTGAAATTAATCCGATCTCGTATCCTATCTCCGTCAGTCTTTGATCTGCATTATCTTGTCTTAGAAGTAACCGGTATTCCGCTCTGGATGTCATCATACGATATGGTTCATGACTTTCTTTTGTCACCAGATCATCAATCAAAACGCCAATATATGCCTGAGATCGATCCAGTACAACTGCTTCTTTTTTCTGAAGCTTTCTTGCTGCATTGATACCTGCAATCAATCCCTGGCATGCAGCTTCTTCATAACCGGAACTTCCATTGAACTGTCCCCCGCTAAATAACCCTTCAATCTCTCTGAATTCCAATGATGGCTTTAACTGTCTTGCATCTATACAATCGTACTCAATTGCATATGCATTTCTTACAATCTTGGCATGTTCCAGACCTGCAACAGATCTATACATATCATACTGGACATCCTCCGGTAAAGAACTGGACATACCTCCGATGTACATTTCATTTGTATCAATTCCTTCAGGCTCTATAAATACCTGATGTCTGTTCTTGTCCGCAAATCTTACTACTTTATCCTCAATAGATGGACAATATCTCGGTCCTGTTCCTTCTATCATTCCGGAATATAATGGAGAACGATCCAGATTATTACGGATAATCTCATGTGTCTTTTCGTTAGTATAGGTTAACCAGCATGGCACCTGGTCAATCTGAATATCATCTGGATTAGTGGTAAATGAAAATGGTGTGATTCTTTCATCACCATACTGCGCTTCCATTTTACTGAAATCTATAGATCTTTTATCGATTCTTGCCGGAGTTCCCGTCTTAAAACGGTACATGTTAATTCCAAGATTCTTCAGACATTCTGTCAGATGATTTGCAGCCTGCAAACCATTCGGACCGGTTGCATTACTGACCTCACCATATACACATCTCGCACGGAGATATGTTCCGGTACACAATACGACTGCTTTCACTCGATATATACCCCCAGAGAGTATCTGAACACCAATAACCTTTTTCTTCCCACTTTCACAGACTTCTTCAGTCAGGATATTTATCACTTCCGTCTGTCTGACATCCAGATTTTCCTGGTTTTCCAGCACTCTCCTCATTGTTCTGCTGTACTGTTCCTTATCTGCCTGGGCACGCAGTGAATGTACTGCCGGTCCTTTTGATTGATTCAACATCTTTGACTGAATAAATGTCTTATCAATGACCTTGCCCATCTCACCGCCAAGAGCGTCAACTTCTTTGACAAGATGTCCTTTTGAACTTCCTCCAATATTCGGATTACAAGGCATCATGGCAATACTCTCCACGCTGACGGTAAATACTACTGTCTTAAATCCCATTCTTGCAGCCGCCAGAGCTGCCTCACAGCCTGCATGTCCTGCTCCAATTACTGCAATATCATATTCGTCTTTATTTTCCCATACAGAATTTGCTGAATATTTCATGGACCAAATCTTCTCCTATCGTCTCTCCGGTTATACTTCCAAGTTCTTCGTAGGCATCCATCAGATCAATAGAATAAAAATCTTCCGGCATACCCATATCTATGCTTTCTTTTACCTTTTTTAATGCCTCATAAGCATTGTTCAATGCTGTTTTATGTCGCACATTTGTAATATAAATTTCATCGTTAAAAGATATTTTCCCTTCAAAAAACATCTCTTTCAATGTCTGTTCCAATTCACCGATCCCCTGCCTGCTTTTCGCAGATATCTCTATAATTGCAGGAAAAATATCACAACTTTCTAACTGATTAATCTCGGAATATTTCTTCTTTATCTCGTTTTTTCCAAGAATTATATTAAGATCCGCTTTATTTAACAGAATAATAGCTTTTCTACCATAGATCATACGCATAATATCATCGTCATTCTCATCCAGTGGCGCTGATGCATCAATGACATACATGATAAGGTCGGCATCCTTTGCATTTTCCTTTGCACGGTCTACACCAATCTTCTCTACCACATCCTCGGTATCACGGATTCCTGCTGTGTCTACGATATTTAATGAGATTCCCTGCAGATTCATATGCTCTTCCAGTACATCTCTCGTTGTTCCGGCAATCTCAGTCACAATTGCACGCTCTTCACCTAATAACACATTTAACAGGGAAGATTTTCCGGCATTTGGCTTTCCTACGATGACTGTCTTAATTCCTTCTTTAATCATTCTTCCATCATCACAAGTGGATAATAAATGTTTCAAGCTCTTCATATGATTTCCCACGACAACTTCAAGCTTCTCGCCATAACCGTCCACACTGATGTGTTCCGGATCATCTAGTGCTGTCTCGATAAATGCTGTATGATACAGAATTTCTTCACGTATTTTTTGGATCTCTTTCTTAATATTCCCCTTCAACTGGCTGACGGAACTTCGAAGTGCATACTCATTTTTTGAGGAAATGAGATCTCCTACCGCCTCTGCCTGGGACAGATCCATCTTTCCATTTAAAAATGCGCGCTTTGTAAATTCGCCTGGATCTGCAGGTCTGGCGCCATATTTTATCACCGTCTCCAAAATTCTTCGCACAACATACACACCACCATGGCAATTGATTTCCACAGTATCTTCTCCTGTATAGCTGTGCGGTCCACGCATCAGCATCACAAGCACTTCATCAATCGTATCTTCTCCGTCTACAATATACCCGTAGTGAATGGTATGCGTAGGCTGTTTTGACAGTTTTTTTTCATTTTTCCCTTTATATATGCGCTCTGCAATCTCGACAGCTTCTTCTCCACTCATTCTGACAATTCCAATTCCGGAATTACTCATGGCGGTAGATATGGCTGCGATTGTGCCAGACTCATTTCTCATTCTATATCCTCCCTGTTATTTTCACCTGTACACATGATGCCTTACGAACTGCTTCGTGCTGTGCACTCTCGCACTTCTTTACCTCATTAAAGAATGCCTCGGCATTCTTGCTGCGAGGTGCGCGTCATGCAATTGCATGACATACTTCTACTGCGCACCTCTGCAAGTCTACACTCCGTTTCGGTCGGCGCAAAACCATTGTCCACCGGACAATGTGCGCCCTGCCGGAGGCTATATCGTAGAATTATCCTGGCATCATTATTTTATTGTACAAAAAAGCAGAGGTTTTTTAAACCCCTGCTTTGTAATTTTATCTTCTATTTGTCGTATTTCTCATAATTATGAGAGCCACCGGATCTTCTTGCCAGTGTTACAACGACTTTTCTGTAAGGCTCTTCACCTTCACTGTGTGTAGATACAGCCGGATCAGACTGCAGTGCTGAGTGAATGATTCTTCTCTCATATGGATTCATTGGCTCAAGTGCAACTGTTCTTCTTGTTCTCTTTACCTTGCTTGCAATGTTCTTTGCAAGATTCTCAAGAGTCTCTTTTCTTCTTCTTCTATAATCCTCTGTGTCAAGTTTTACACGAACGTATCCATCCTGCATCTTGTTAGCTACACGATTGGTAAGATACTGAAGAGAATCCAGTGTCTGTCCTCTCTTACCGATCAGGATACCCATGTTCTTACCTTCCATAGTGATGCTCAGTGCACCTTCCTCATCAACTGTAGAAGTAACCTTTACCTCTTCCATATTCATGGCATTCAGAACATCTTCTACAAATTTCTCACAAGCTTCAATGGTAGCCGGCTCAACTTTTGCAAGTTCTGTCTCTTCTCTTACTTCTTTTTTCGGAGCTTTTTTGAAATCTTTCTCTTTCTTATTCTCTTTCTTAAATTCATTCTTAGTCTCAGTTTTTACTGTTTCTTTTTTCTCTGCATGCTCTGTCTTCTCAACTTTTGCTGCCTTCTCGACCTTTACAGGTTTCTCTTCTTTTTTCTCAGCTTTTACTTCGACTACAGGCTCTTCTTTTCTGCGGGCTTTGATAACGGCCTGTTTTCTACCGAATCCAAGGAAACCATCACTTCCTTTTTCGATAACTTCATAATCAAGACGATCACTTGTTACTTCTAACTGAACTAACGCTTCTGTAATCGCATCATCAAGATTCTTTGCTGTTACAGTAATGTAATCCATGAATATATGCCCCCTTACTTATTCTCATTAAAATTCTTAACCATGTTGGCTTTTGAAGCAAGACTTCCCGGTTTCGCATTTGCTCTTGCTTTTTCGAGTTTTTCTTCTCTTTCTTTATCAGGCATAGAAGAACTCTGTGTTGCAGAAGATTTGATGCTCTTTGTATTTGTCTGAGCCATAGCGTTGATCTTCTCTGCTTTTTCGCCACGTTTTTCTTTCTTCTTCTGCGCTTTTTCTTTATTCTTCTCGATCATGTCATCCACTGACATCTTACTGAGATGTTTGTTGATAAATACCTGCTGAACCATACGTACGATTGCACTGACGATCCAGTAGATACCGATACCAGTCGGTAATGTAAATACCATAACCAGTGAGAACAGAGGCATTGTCATATTCATAGTTCTCATTGTTGCTGCTGTCGGGTCATCTTTATCTGCCGGTCTGTTAGAACCATTTACTGCCATAGACAGTTTCATATTCAGATACTGTGTAAATGCAGATAATACCGGAAGTAAAATTGCTGTGATAACCAGCGCTGCCGCTGAATATCCCATTGTCTCTCCGCTTTTTGCCATGCTAATCATATTACCCGGAGTGATTGTCATATCCGGAATTGTGAGAAACTTATTTGCCTGAGCTGTAATATTTGGTACGTAATCAGAAATACTGTAAATGACCGGATACAATGCGAACAAAAACGGCATCTGGATCAGTAACGGAAGGCATCCTCCCATCATGGATACGCCATACTTGTCATACACCTGCTGTATCTCTTCCTGCTGCTTCAGCATTGAAGCCTGATCTTTTTTGTTCTTGTACTTCTTCTGGATAGCCATGACTTCCGGCTGTACAACGGCCTGCATCTTAGATGATCTCTGCTGATTAATTGTCATCGGCAGCATCAGGGTATATACAAGAATCGTATACAGGATAATAGATATACCAACCAGACCGGTGTCACTTGGAAGTGCGCCATCTAACATCGTATAGATAAAATTCATGACTTTACCTAATACCCAGCAGATCTGTCCGACAATCGGCCAATTTGCTGCACTTAGTAAACTTCCTACCATCTTTTTTTCCTCCATCGGATTTTGTAATTCTTTTTAAGGAACAGGGTCATATCCTCCTTTTGAAAAAGGATTGCAACGCAAGATTCTCCAGGCAGCAAGAAGACCTCCCTTAAAGGCCCCGTACTTTTCAATTGCTTCTATCGCATATCTGGAACAGGTCGGATAATACTTACAGGAAGAATATCCCTTTGCTCCTGATAAATACTTTTGATAGAATCTGATGATACCAAGCAGAATCTTTTTCATCACGCAATTACCCCTTATATATATTATGAAGACGTGCCAGGTGGATCAGTGCGCTCTCTATGTCGCGGTAATTCTTACCCTTAGCTGCACCTCTTGCGATAACTACGATATCGCGCCCACTGCTGAACATGTCTTCTTGTAGCCGGTAACTCTCTCGGATCAACCTAGTTAATCGGTGTCTTACGATACTGTTTCCCACTTTTTTACTTACAGATATTCCCAATCGATTACCTTCCGTCTGATTCTCCAGTACATACATGACAAGATACTTGTTCGCATAAGAACTTCCTTTTTTATATACATGTTGAAAATCCTTATGTTTTTTCAATGATTCGGAATATTTCATGCTTTAATCTCCTATTTTTTGAAAGAAGAAAAGGCCACATATATGCGGCCTACGCTGATAATTTCTTTCTTCCTTTTGCTCTTCTTGCTGCAAGTACTTTTCTTCCGCCTGCAGTGCTCATTCTTGATCTGAAACCATGTACTTTAGATCTTTGTCTCTTTTTTGGCTGGAATGTCATTTTCATAGATATCCACCTCCTTATATTTTTCCAAGGGTTGCCCCATATTTTTTCTTAAGACATCAGCTTTGATTATATAAAAAAAATCTTGATACGTCAAGCATTACCGATGATTTTCTTTACTTTTTAATTGCTTAAATACATATTTTGATGTAAAATAGATAAAGAGTAGACTTGGGAAGTAGGAGTTTGTTTAAAATGAACGAAGTGAAAGAAAAATGGCCTGAGATCATCGAACATTTACGAGTGGAACACGAGCTGCTGAACGTATCCTTTAATACGTGGATAAAGCCGCTGAAAGTTTACGATGTCATCGATGACACTGCTTATATTCTTGTGAACAAGGATTCCAGTGTCGAATACATCGATAAGAAGTACCGTCTCCCACTCATGGTATGTATTGCTGAGATTACAGGCAAAGAGTACGAGATACAGTTTGTATCGGAAGATGACGATAAACTGAATGAAATTCATAATGCATCTATTGATAACGGTCAAAAGAAAAAGACGAAGTCCTTAGCAGAGAAAGCAGGGCTGAATCCAAAATATACTTTTGATACTTTTGTTGTAGGCGGAAATAACAACTTCGCTCATGCAGCTTCACTGGCCGTTGCCGAATCTCCCGGTGAAGTGTACAACCCTCTCTTTTTATATGGAGGTGTTGGACTTGGAAAAACCCATTTGATGCATTCCATTGCACACTTCATTTTGGACAAGAATCCGAAGAAAAAAGTATTATATGTAACCAGTGAGACGTTCACCAACGAACTGATTGATGCCCTGAGGAATGGAAAAACAGCCGGTAATGAATCTGCCATGCTGAACTTTCGTGATAAATACAGGAACATTGATGTTCTGTTGATTGACGATATCCAGTTTATAATAGGTAAGGAAAGTACTCAGGAAGAGTTCTTCCATACTTTCAATCACCTTCATACACTTGGAAAACAGATCATAATCTCCAGTGATAAACCTCCGAAAGATATCGAGACACTGGAATCCAGACTCCGCACACGTTTTGAGTGGGGTCTCATTGCTGATATCTCATCTCCGGATTATGAGACACGTATGGCAATTCTCCAGAAGAAGATCGAACTGGATCATCTGGAAAAATATAACATTAAGAATGACGTACTGGACTATATTGCGGCCAACGTCAAATCTAACATCCGTGAGCTGGAAGGTTCTCTGAATAAACTCATTGCCCTCTATAAGCTCAACAACAATAATAATCCGATTGATATTGCTCTTGCAGCAGAAGCATTAAAAGATATTATCTCTTCTGATAATAGAAGAGAAGTTACTCCGGAACTGATACTTGATATCGTTGCGGATCATTTTGGTATCACCGTTGCTGACCTTAAAAGCAAAAAACGTGATTCAGAGATTGCCGTTCCACGTCAGATCTGTATGTATCTGATGCGTACTATGACCGATACTGCCCTGAAAGGAATTGGTGCAGTTCTTGGAGGTAAAGACCACTCTACTGTCAAATATGGAGTAGAAAAGATCGCCAAGGATATCGAATCAGATGAGATGATGGCGAATACAATCAATATAATAAAGAAGAAAATCAACCCGGCTTAGGATTTTCCGTATAGTTATCCACAATTTATCCACATTATCCACATTTTTGGTTACTTGTGTGGATAGTATGTGGACAGTGCGTGGAAAATCCTCTGATTTATTTGGATATGGTGTGGAGAAGTGATTTTTTGTCCATTTTTCCAAAAAGCAACAAAAATGTTTTCCAAAGCAGTTCCACACATTTTCCAGTTTAATTTCACAGACTTATCAAAGCGCGAAACGCCTGAGTTTACTGGGCGCGCAGGGGTTTTCCTCTTATCCACAGCCCCTAAGGCGAATAAGGCGGAAAAAATTTATTTATTTCTATATATGCGTAACGTGGGAAAGGAGTTTTACACATATGAAAATCGTATGTAACAAATCAGACCTTGTAAAAGGAGTTAATATTGTTTCTAAAGCTGTTCCTGGAAAAACAACAATGCCAATATTGGAATGTATCTTAATTGATGCCACTACTGACATTATTAAGTTGACTGCCAATGATATGGAACTTGGCATCCAGACAGAAATTGCAGGTGAGATCATTGATCGTGGTATGATTGCCATTGATGCAAAGATTTTTTCTGAAATTGTTAGAAAACTTCCGGATAATGAAGTTTCTATAGAAACTGATGACAGACTTCAGACAACTATTGTGTGTGAAAAAGCAAAATTTGATATTTCCGGAAAACCTGGCAATGAATTTGCTTATCTTCCAATTATTGAGAAAGATGATTCTATAGCAATTTCACAGTTTACTTTGAAAGAAGTCATTCGCCAGACTATCTTTTCTATTGCTGATACAGAAAGCAACAAATTAATGACCGGAGAATTATTTGAAATAAAAGATAATGTTTTAAGAGTTGCATCCTTGGATGGACATCGAATTTCTATCCGTAAAATTGAATTGAAAAATCCAGTCAGTGATTATAAGATGGTTGTACCTGGTAAAACTTTAATTGAAATTAGCAAAATTTTATCCGGAGAAGCTGAGAGTATGGCTGAAATTTCTTATACAAATAACCATATTGTGTTTGAATTTGACAATACAATTGTTGTTTCCAGACTTATTGAAGGCGATTATTTTAAAATTGATCAGATGCTGTCCAGTGATTACGATACAAAAGTAAGAATTAACAAAAAAGAATTCTTAAATTGTATCGACCGCGCAACACTTCTCATCAAAGAAGGAGATAAAAAACCGATTATCATTGACATCCAGGATGAAATGATGGAGTTAAAAATCAAATCTCAGATCGGATCCATGAATGAAGAGATTATGATTTCCAAGGATGGAAAAGATCTTCTGATCGGATTCAATCCGAAATTCCTGATTGACGCACTGCGTGTTATTGATGATGAAGAGGTTACACTTTATCTGATGAATGCAAAAGCACCTTGCTTCATCAAGGATGAGACAGAAAGCTATATTTATCTTATCCTTCCTGTAAACTTTAATGCAAATGTATAATGAGTGCATAATTATACGAAAATACTAATATTATTCATAAAAATGCATGAATAATTATACATTTATTCATTTTTTGTAAATATAAAGGAGCGACTATGGAAACAATCAAATTGCGTGATGAATTTATAAAGCTTGGGCAGGCATTAAAAGCAGCCGGTCTTGTTGAATCGGGCGTTGAGGCAAAAGAAGTCATCCAGGACGGACAGGTGTCTGTAAATGGAGAAATCGATACTCGCCGTGGAAGGAAATTATACGGCGGGGATGTTGTATCATTTGGCGGAGAAGAAATCAAAATTGAAGATTAAATCTTTGAAACTGAAAAATTTTAGAAACTACGAGCTTTTGAATCTGGAATTTGACGGCAGCACCAACATTTTCTACGGGGATAATGCTCAGGGAAAGACGAATATTCTGGAGGCTGTCTATCTGTCCGGGACGACGAAGTCCCACAGAGGGAGCAAAGACCGGGATATGATCCGGTTCGGGGCAGAGGAATCACACATTGAGGTGATTGTTGAAAAACGCGGGATTCAGGATCAGATTGACATGCATCTGAAGAAGAACCGGCCGAAAGGTGTTGCTATTAATAAGATTCCGATACGCAAAGCCGGAGAATTATTTGGCATTGTAAATCTCGTATTTTTTTCACCGGAAGATCTGAACATTATAAAAAATGGTCCGGCGGGAAGAAGAAAGTTCATAGATTTAGAGCTGTCACAGCTTGATAAAGTATATTTTAATCATTTATCCAATTACAGTCGGATCGTAAATCAGAGAAATCATTTACTAAAAGACAGTGCATACCGGCAAGATGCAATGGAGACTCTGGACATCTGGGATCTCCAGCTTGTTCAGTATGGCAATGCAATCATTGCGAGGAGGAAACAATTTGTTGACGAAATGAACGAAATTGTTTCCGGAATACATAAGAAACTGACTGGCGGTAAGGAAGAAATCCGTCTGATCTACGAACCGAGTACGAAAAACATGTCTCTTGAGCAGGCTCTTGAGATGAACAGACAGCGAGATATCAGGATGAAGAGTACTTCGGTAGGGCCTCATCGAGACGACGTCTGTTTTATGGTCGGGAATCTGGACATCCGGAGATTCGGATCCCAGGGACAGCAAAGGACCGCAGCATTGTCATTGAAACTGGCAGAAATCGAGCTGGTGAAAAGAGTGATCGGAGACACACCGGTTCTGTTACTTGACGATGTGTTGTCTGAACTTGACAAACACAGGCAAAACTATTTATTAGACAGTATTCATGATATACAGACACTCATTACCTGTACAGGAGTGGATGAATTTGTAAATCATAGATTTGAAGTCAATAAAGTATTTCATGTCCAGAACGGACAAGTGATAAAGGAAAACTAGGAGGATTAGCATGGCTACAGAAAAGGTACAGCACGAATATGGCGCAGACGAAATTCAGATACTGGAAGGACTGGAAGCTGTAAGAAAGCGTCCGGGAATGTATATTGGAAGTACCTCATCAAGAGGTCTTCACCATCTGGTATATGAGATTGTTGATAATGCGGTTGATGAGGCGTTGGCAGGATTCTGTGATACCATTCACGTAACGATCAATCCGGATAATTCCGTTACTGTCACAGATAATGGACGTGGAATTCCGGTCGGAATCAACCATAAATCAGGACTTCCGGCAGTTGAAGTCGTATTTACGGTGCTTCATGCCGGAGGAAAATTCGGTGGTGGAGGATACAAGGTATCCGGAGGACTTCATGGAGTAGGTGCATCTGTTGTAAATGCGCTTTCTGTCTGGCTGGAAGTTGAAATCTGTCACGAAGGAAAAGTATACAGACAGCGCTATGAGCGAGGAAAAGTTGCAAAGAAGCTGGAAGTCATCGGAGAATGTGAGCCGGGAAAGACGGGAACAAAGGTCACATTCCTGCCGGATGGAGAGATTTTTGAGACAACAATCTTTGATTACAGCATTTTACAGCAGAGATTCCGTGAGATGGCATTTCTGACAAAGGGTCTGAAGATCGTTCTTCGCGATGAAAGACCACAAGAGCCGATTGAGAAGACTTTCCACTATGAAGGTGGAATCAAAGAATTTGTTGAGTATCTGAACCGCAGTACGACTCCGCTTTACGAGCAGATTATTTACTGTGAGGGAATCGTCAACAATGTATCTGTTGAAGTTGCAATGCAGCACAATGATTCCTACAATGAGAACAGCTACGGATTTGTAAATAATATTACGACTCCGGAAGGCGGAACTCATATTGTCGGATTTAGAAATGCGTTAACAAAGACATTTAATGATTATGCAAGAAAGAATAAACTTTTAAAAGATAATGAGCCGAACCTGACAGGTGAGGATATCCGTGAGGGACTGACTGCAATTATCAGTGTCAAGATCGAGGATCCTCAATTCGAAGGTCAGACAAAGCAGAAACTTGGAAACAGTGAGGCAAGAGGAGCAGTTGATAATGTTGTCAGTGAACAGCTTCAGATTTTCCTGGAACAGAATCCTCAGGTCGCTAAAGTAACCGTTGAGAAGTCTGTGATGGCACAGCGTGCGAGAGAGGCTGCAAGAAAAGCGAGAGATCTGACAAGAAGGAAATCAGCCCTTGACGGTATGTCACTTCCTGGTAAGCTTGCAGACTGTTCTGACAAGAATCCGGAAAAATGCGAAATCTACATCGTAGAGGGAGACTCCGCCGGTGGCTCCGCAAAGACAGCCAGAGACCGTGCAACACAGGCCATCCTTCCACTTCGTGGTAAGATCCTCAATGTTGAGAAGGCAAGACTGGATCGAATTTATGGAAATGCGGAGATCAAAGCCATGATCACGGCATTTGGAACCGGAATCCATGAAGACTTTGATATCAGCAAATTACGTTATCACAAGATCATCATCATGACCGATGCCGACGTGGATGGAGCACATATCAGTACACTGCTTCTGACATTTATGTACAGATTTATGCCAGATCTGATCAAAGAAGGATACGTGTATCTGGCACAGCCGCCACTTTATAAGCTCGAAAGAAATAAAAAAGTTTGGTATGCATACAGCGACGAAGAACTAGACAGCATTTTGCAGGAAGTTGGGCGTGATAACAATAATAAAATTCAGCGTTACAAAGGTCTTGGAGAGATGGATGCAGAGCAGCTTTGGGATACCACTATGGATCCAGAGCACCGCGTACTCCTTCGTGTCACAATGGATGATGAGACAGCAAGCGAGCTGGATCTCACATTTACAACACTGATGGGAGATAAGGTAGAGCCAAGACGTGAGTTCATCGAAGAAAATGCACAGTATGTACAGAATCTAGACATTTAAATATCAGCGAAATATTTTCGCTTTGCAGAAAGGAAAATAGATAAATGGAAGACAATATTTTTGATAAAGTCCATGAGGTCGACCTAAAGAAGACGATGGAGACCTCCTATATCGATTATGCCATGAGTGTTATTGCTTCCCGTGCACTTCCAGATGTAAGAGACGGATTGAAACCTGTACAGAGAAGAATTCTTTACTCCATGATCGAGCTGAACAATGGACCGGATAAACCGCACAGAAAATCAGCCCGTATCGTCGGTGATACAATGGGTAAATATCATCCTCACGGTGACAGTTCTATTTACGGAGCATTGGTTAATATGGCTCAGGAATGGTCTACCAGATATCCGCTCGTTGACGGGCATGGAAACTTCGGCTCTGTGGACGGTGACGGAGCAGCGGCTATGCGTTACACAGAGGCAAGATTGAGTAAGATTTCCATGGAACTGACTGCTGACATCAACAAAGATACGGTAGACTTCATGCCAAACTTTGATGAGACGGAGAAAGAGCCGGTTGTACTTCCGGCAAGATTCCCGAACCTTCTGGTGAACGGTACATCCGGTATCGCCGTAGGTATGGCAACAAATATCCCGCCGCACAATCTTCGTGAGATCATTGACGCAGTAGTCAGAATTATCGATAACAAGATTGCAGATAAAAGCGAGACAACAATGGAAGAAATCCTTGAGATCATCAAGGGACCAGATTTCCCGACCGGTGGAGAGATTCTTGGTACAAGAGGAATCGAGGAAGCATATCGAACAGGACGTGGTAAGATTCGTGTACGTGCCGTAACGAACATTGAGACGATGCCGAATGGAAAGAGCCGCATCATTGTTACAGAGCTTCCGTACATGGTCAATAAGGCCCGTCTGATTGAGAAGATCGCAGAGCTGGTACGTGACAAGAAGGTGGATGGAATCACAGACTTAAGTGATCAGTCCAGCCGTGAAGGTATGCGTATTGTTATTGAACTTCGTAAAGATGTCAATGCAAATGTATTGCTGAACCAGCTTTACAAACATACACAGCTTCAGGATACATTTGGCGTGATTATGCTGGCACTGGTCGGCAAACAGCCAAAAGTCATGAATATTTTAGAGCTTCTTGGATATTACCTGAAGCATCAGGAAGATGTTGTGACACGTCGTACAAAGTACGAACTGAACAAAGCAAAAGAAAGAGCGCATATCTTAAAAGGATTATTGATCGCGCTTGATAATATTGACGAAGTTATCCGGATCATCCGTGGTTCCAGTACGGTACAGGCTGCAAAAGCAGAACTCATGGAGAAATTCGAACTGGATGATGTTCAGGCTCAGGCTATCGTAGATATGCGTCTGCGTGCTCTGACCGGATTGGAAAGAGAGAAGCTTGAGAAAGAATATGCAGAACTTATGGCTCAGATTGAGAGACTGGAGGCAATTCTGGCAGACGAAAAATTACTTCTTGGAGTGATTCGTGAAGAAATCCTTGTCATTAAGGATAAATATGGTGATGACAGAAGAACATCCATCGGATTTGACGAGTATGACATTTCCATGGAGGATCTGATTCCGAAGGAGAATATTGTAATTACCATGACAAAGCTTGGTTACATCAAGCGTATGTCTGATGATACATTTAAGGCACAGAATCGTGGCGGTAAGGGAATTAAAGGTATGCAGACTCTGGATGAAGACTATGTGGAAGAGCTTTTCATGACGAATACGCACCACTACATTATGTTCTTTACGAACACCGGACGTGTCTACAGACTGAAAGGTTATGAGATTCCGGAGGCAAGCCGCACATCAAGAGGAACTGCGATCATCAACCTGCTCCAGTTAATGCCGGGCGAGAAGATTACTGCTGTAATCCCGATTGATTACTACCGCGACCAGGATTATCTGATCATGGCAACAAAGAAAGGTCTTGTGAAGAAGACATCTCTTCGCGAGTACATGAATGTAAGAAAGACAGGACTTGCCGCAATTACACTGCGTGATGAGGATGAACTGATCGAAGTAAAATTCACAGACAATAATCAGGAAATCATTCTTGCAACGAAGTATGGTCAGTGTATCCGCTTTAATGAGACCGACGTAAGAGCAACAGGACGTAACTCCATGGGAGTACGCGGAATCAACCTTGCAGACCGCGACGAAGTGATTGGAATGCAGCTTGTGACCCAGGGACATGACCTTTTGATCGTATCTGAAAAAGGTATGGGTAAACGTACAGACATCAGTGAATTTACAGCACAGAACCGTGGCGGCAAAGGAGTGAAGTGTTACAAGATTACCGAAAAGACAGGAAATGTCATCGGAATCAAGGCAGTTGACGAAGACGATGAGATTATGATCATAAATACGGACGGAATCATCATCCGTATGCTGTGTTCCGGAATCTCCTTACTCGGAAGAATCACATCCGGAGTCAAACTCATCAACCTGAAAGATAAAGAGACCGTAGCAAGTATCGCAAAAGTCAGAGACGAAGAAAAAGAAGAAGCCAAAAAGAAAGAAATCTTCGGCGAAGACGGAGTAGAAGTGGACCAGCTAGACGTAGAATCACTGGCATTAGAAAGTGACGAAGAATAAAAGTTATACTGTCTGAGAAAAGAAAACTTAATAAGACTATAAAAAAATCTGCAGCTGCAGGACATGAAAATCCGAGGCTGCAGATTTTTTTGTCTTGTATATCACTAAGGGACAGGGTAAAATGAAAAAAGAGATGAAAGGAGATCATTATGCGTTCAGTCGATGTAAGTATAGTTACGAGAAATATTAAAGAAATGTGTATTCAGGCGAATCATTTTCTGTCTGAGGATATGGATATAGCGATGAAAAAGGCTGTGGAGACGGAGGAAGCACCGCTTGGAAAGCAGATTCTGACACAGCTTCAGGAGAATTTAAAGATTGCAGGAGAGGATATGATCCCAATCTGTCAGGATACCGGTATGGCGGTCGTGTTCATAGAAGTTGGTCAGGAGGTACACTTTGAAGGTGGAAGTCTTACGGATGCCATCAATGAGGGTGTGCGCCAGGGATATGTGGAAGGATATCTTAGAAAGTCTGTTGTAGGTGACCCGATCATCCGTGAGAATACGAAAGATAACACACTGGCAGTTATTCACTATAACATTGTGCCGGGGGATAAAGTAAAGATTAAAGTTGCTCCGAAGGGATTTGGAAGCGAGAATATGAGCCGTGTCTTTATGCTGAAGCCTGCAGATGGGATTGAAGGTGTGAAGAATGCAATTCTGACAGCTGTTCAGGATGCGGGACCGAATGCCTGTCCGCCGATGGTAGTCGGTGTCGGAATTGGTGGTACCTTTGAAAAATGTGCTCTTATGGCAAAGGATGCCCTGACACGTGAAGTTGGCACACACTCAGACATCCAGTGGGTCAAGGATCTGGAAGAAGAGATGCTTGAGACGATCAATAAGCTTGGTATCGGACCTGGAGGCCTTGGAGGAACAACAACAGCTCTTGCGGTAAATGTTAATACATACCCGACTCACATTGCGGGACTTCCGGTAGGAATCAATATTTGCTGTCACGTCAACAGACACATTGTGAGGGAGGTATAGTCATGGAGAAGCATATAAAAGCACCAATCAGCAAAGAAGTATCCCGTAAGCTCAGAGCAGGAGATTATGTATACATTACAGGAACTATCTACACGGCGAGAGATGCCGCTCACAAAAGAATGGATGATGCTCTTAAAAATGGAGAAAATCTTCCGGTAGATATGGTTGGACAGACGATTTATTACATGGGACCATCTCCGGCGAGAGAAGGGCGTCCGATTGGTTCTGCAGGTCCGACAACTGCGAGCCGTATGGACCGTTATGCGCCGAAGCTTCTGGATCTTGGCCTCACAGCCATGATTGGAAAAGGTAAGAGAAGTAAGGAAGTACTGGATGCTGTCAAAAGAAACGGAAGTGTTTACTTTGCGGCAGTGGGAGGAGCAGGAGCGCTTCTTTCAAAATGTATTAAGACTTCTGAGGTCGTAGCTTATGATGATCTTGGAACGGAAGCTATCCGCAAGCTTTATGTGGAAGATTTCCCGGTGATCGTAGTCGCTGATTGCGAGGGCGGTTATCTGTACGAAAGTGCCATAAAGGAGTACAAGAAGATATGAAACGAATCATAATGATGGTTCTTCGGAACATTTTACTTGTTCCGTGGATGTGGGCAAAATTATGTTATCATGCATCCCACGTAGACAAATACACAGAAGAAGAACATTACCGGATGCTCCAGTTCATCACACACCGAGCTAATAAAGGTGGAAATGTGACCATAGATGCCCACGGGCTTGAGAATATCCCAGAAGAAAACGGCTTTATGTTCTTCCCAAATCATCAGGGACTTTACGATGTACTGGCACTTGTAGATGTCTGCCCGAAGCCATTTTCCGTAGTTGCCAAAAAAGAAGTGGAAAATGTGCCATTTTTAAAACAAGTTTTCAAATGTATGAAAGCATATATGATGGATCGTAATGATATCCGTCAGTCACTGCAGGTCATTGTAAATGTGACAAATGAGGTAAAGAACGGAAGAAATTATCTCATTTTCCCGGAAGGAACAAGATCTAAGATGGGAAATGAGATGCTGGAGTTTAAAGGCGGAAGCTTTAAAGCAGCAACGAAAGCAAAATGTCCGATCGTGCCGGTTGCACTAATCGATTCTTTCAAGCCATTTGACACTAACAGCATCGCACCGGTCACAGTGCAGGTACATTTTTTAAAACCGCTGTACTATGATGATTATAAAGACATGAAGACGAATGATATCGCGGAACTTGTAAGAAGTCAGATCCAGAAAACGATCCATGATTCCATTTAGCCTGTCGGAGTGTGTGTCGTTATGTTGGATACGAAGGTGATGTTGGAAATACATTTGAGCCAGTAGAGGACGATGAATTCCTGATATTTAATAACTATCACTTTATGACGATGAGCATGGATTATGCTCTTGCCACGATTACAGGAACTAAGACATTGACAGGTGGTAATCTGGAAGCCGGAGAATTCCGATTTGGACTGTATGATTCAAATGGAACATTGATTGAAACAAAAACAAACGATGCTTCCGGTAATATTACATTCCGTACAATTCCATATTATACAGCAGGAACTTATTCTTACACTGTAAAAGAGATTAATGAGCAGGGGGAAAATACCGTTAGCGATATTGAATATGATCCGTCTGTATATACCGTTATGGTAAATGTGGATGAAAACATGGATATGTCTATAACTTACATAAAAAATGGAACAAATGTGGAGAACTCATCCGAGAGTGTAGATAGAATCTCATTTGAAAATAAGATGTCTGTAACAGCAGCAGCTATTGATCCAGCGGTTAAGAAAGTATTAAATAATGCTGAACTTCAGCTGGGAGAATTTACATTCCAGTTATTTGATGAGAATAACAACTTGATCGATACTAAGAAAAATACAGACAATGGTTCTGTACTGTTTGATTCCATTATATTTGATGAAGTTGGAGATTATAATTACACAATTAAAGAATTGATTCCGTCAGATTCGAGACAAATCTAAAGACGGCAGTAAAGATCCGCTTAAGGGAGCAACTTATGCACTGTATAAAGTACTTAGTGGTGAAGGCCGCGACATTCTGATAGGCACACGGATATCAGATGAAAATGGTTATATGACATTTGAAAATGTAGAACCAGGAACTTATTACTTCAAAGAAGTTTCATCTCCAGCAGGTAAGATTGTAGCAGAGTGGACGACAGGAGATTCAGCCGAGTCATTCGAGCGAAAATTGAATGTTGATACATCGTATATTTTATGTGAGGTATCTGCACCAGAAGGATATGATCTTGCTGAAGATACAGAATTTATAATTGATGCATATGGAATTCTGAGCATTACATCAGGTCCGGATGCGGAGAAGACAAGTGATACAGCCAAGATTGGATTATTTGCAATTCTTTCTATTGCAGCAATTGTAGTTGTGATTATCGTACTTCGCAGAAGAAAAAATTCATAAAGTAAATGATTGAAGGGGCTGTGAAAAAAATTAATAACATAATCTATTCTAACCCAAAACAGGCAGTTTTGCCAATGCTAATTCAAGATTATTTGGACATCTGTGATCCAGTGCTGACTTTTGATAGATTTATGGGAGAAATCGCACTGGAGAATCAGTGTAAAGTTAATCTCCGCTTCATATATCTTATGGATCATCAAGAACCTTCTTACCGTACTTTCGGCCACTTCATCAACGAAGTACTTGCTGATTCCATTGAAGAAATATTTCAAGACATATTGATTGAAGTATTTCTCGTTTCTATCGGACAGAATCTTTATAAATATCGCAACAAACAGAAAAAAGTTGCAACTGCCGCATAGAATTTCATAATAGCATTCATATGGGGGAAGGGGAACTATATCCTTTTTATAATTCGTCACGTTAAAGTGATACAATACTATATGGTAAAAACAAAATATAGTGATTTTATAATAACTTTATAGTAATATAGTTGCGCAGAGATATCAAAGTAAGATATACTAAGAAAAATCAAAGCGGTCAGATGGAAAGAGAGAAGAAATCATGGACATTATAGAAAATATAAAAAAGAGAAGCACAGAGCTTACAAGAAAACAGTACATGGTTGCAAAGTATATGATTGATCATCCGGACGAGATGGCATATATTACATTGAAAGAGTTGAGTCAGAACATCGGAGTAACGGAGATTACGATACTTAATACATGTGCATCACTTGGCTATGAAGGTTTTACCCAGATTAAATATGAATTTCGCAAGGATATAATTCAGAAACAAAAGACGGATGTTCTGGACGATAGCAGTGTCTATACAGAGAAAGTTCCCAAATATGAACATGATAACCGGGAAAAGGTTCTGTCAGAGATTGGAGATGAAGAGGTCAAAGCTATTACGGATTACTGGCAAAATATTGATTTAAAAAAATATTTTGAAGCGGCAGATTTGATTTTGAATAGTAAGCAGATTTTTATCTGTGGAAGAGGCATTTCCTGGACGATGGCGGAATATATGAAAAACAGACTCTCTTCTTGTGAGGTCCTTGGAATTACTGCAAATACAGAATTGAATGATGATGTTTATGGAATGTTGAATTCACTGACAGAAGAATCTCTGCTCATACCGATTTCATTTCCGGATTACTACTTTATGACAACGAAAGTGACAGAGCGGGCAAGAATGCAGAATGCAAAAATACTGGCAATTACTGACCGTCTGGACACAGCAGTGGCGCAGTGCGCAGACTTGACATTGACAGCTCCGACTATGACACGTGTTTTTCTGAATACATTGACATCACCGATGCTTATGCTGAATTTGTTGACCTCCGCTATAAAATTAAAGCAGGGCAAGACAGAACTTAATGAGAATTAGCGTGCAAAAAAAGAATTAAAGAACAATAACGGATTAGTAAAATAGACTGAAAATAAAGCGAAAATAAAGTGAAGAAATAAGAAAATTGGTGCAATATTACTGAAGGTGTAGTATAGCACCAATTTTTATTACAAAAAGATAGACCAAAATTAAAGCATTTGATATAATATAGACAAATATTATAGATGCAACGGAAAAAGGAGGTTAATCTATGAAAAAGAAAATCATAAGTGCACTTCTCACAGCTGTTATGGTATTTTCCCTGACAGCCTGTGGTGGTGGAAGTGACAAAAAGTCAGCAGACGGAACGTATTACAACACGTATCTGGACACAGATCCGACAACGATGGATCCGGTCAAAGGTAATGATACTTACAGTATGGGAATCCTGAGAAATATTATGGAGCCTTTGACGCGTCTGGAAGAAGATGGAGATAAGCAGGAACGTAAAGGTGCCGGAGCAGAATCATGGGAATCTAATGATGACGGTACCGTCTGGACATTCCATCTTCGTGATAATAAGTGGTCTGATGGCGAGCCGGTTACAGCAGATGATTACGTATACGGAATGAAGCAGACACTTGACCCGGAAGCTGGTTCACCAAATGCATTTTACATTACATGTATTAAGAACGGTGAAGCAATCTACAATGGAGAAAAAGATGTGTCTGAACTTGGCGTAAAAGCAGTCGATGATAAAACACTTGAGATTACATTAGAGTACTCGGTACCATATTTCCTTGCTCTGACAGATACAAGAGCTATGTATCCGGTTCGTGAAGATCTGGTAGAAAAATACGGAGAGAGCTATGGCGCAAATGTAGAATCTATGGTCGGATGTGGACCATTCAAGATGACAAGCTGGAAACGTAATTCTAAAATCGAATTAGAGAAAAATGAAAATTACTGGGATAAAGATTCTGTAAAATTAGATAAAGTAAATTATCAGATTGTATCAGACCAGACAGCAAGATTCAACTCCTTCGACAGTGGATCTTTGGATTATGTTGCATGTGCTGATAAAGAGTGGATCGAAAGATTTGATAAGAAAGACAAAGTTGATGTTGTTGAAGCACTAATCCCGACAGTAAGATACGATTTCTTTAACTGCCAGGACAAAATATTCAGCAATGTAAACATCAGAAAAGCTTTCACAATGGCAGTAAACCGTGAAGATATGTGTTCAGTTATTTACAATGATATCCACAAACCATTATACGGCTGGGTTCCATATTCTACATCAACGGGTGAACTTGGAGAGTATCGTAATCAGGTAGAAGAGCCATTAAAATCTATTACAGAAGATCCAAAAGAGTTACTTCTTAAAGGTATGCAGGAATTAGGACTCGGAAGTGATCCATCTACATTAAATATTACATATACATTAAGTGGTACAACTGAGTGGACAAGAACTTATGCAGCATATTGTCAGCAGATGTGGGAGAAAATTCTTGGAGTAAAAGTTGAGCTTGACTTCAATGAGTGGGGAACATTCCAGAGTAAGACGAATAATGGTGAATTCCAGATTGCTATGATGACCTGGACTATCGACTATGATGATCCAATGGCTATGATGGAAGTATTTGCCGGTGGTTCTAACATGGTTCCTGTATTCTGGCAGAATGAGCAGTATGACAGTCTTATTGCTCAGGCAAGAAAAGAGATGGATGAAAAGACAAGAGTTGACCTTTACAAACAGGCAGAAAATATTCTTCTGGCAGATGACTGTGTTATCAGCCCGAACGTAAATGAATGTACACATTCTTATTATTATCAGTATGTGAAGAATTACAATAAACTGGCAAGTTCAACAAGTGGACTGAAATATGTAGATACAAGTGCAAGATAGTAAAAGATAAGAATTTTACCGCCGCTTAATCTAAGAGCGGCGGTATTTTTAACAGGAGTGGATAATATGAAAAAATTTCTTGTAAAAAGAATCGGTTATATGATTGTTACTCTCGTAATCATCATTACAGCCACATTTTATATGATGCACAGTATTCCGGGAGATCCGCTTGCCCACATGGCAAGAAATCTTCCTGAGCAGACAAAAGCAAATTATTATGCAAAATATGGACTGGACAAATCCACAACGGAACAGTATGGAATTTTTATGAAGAATCTGATTACGAAAGGTGATCTTGGTGAGTCCTTAAAATATCCTGGAACTTATATAACAGACACACTTCTTGAAAATTCCAAAGTTTCAGCGACTCCGGGAGGACTGGCGCTGATTGTTGGAGTATTTTTAGGTATTATTCTTGGAATCGTGGCCGCACTTCATAAAAATAAGTGGCCTGATTACATAGTCATGTTCATAGCAATACTGGGTATTACGGTTCCAGTCTTCGTACTGGCATCACTTCTTCAGTTTGTATTCTGTGTACAACTCGGAGTATTGCCAACAACAGGATGGGGAAGCTGGCAGAATGTGGTTCTTCCAACCGTTGTATTGAGTTTTGGCATGATTGCCACTTATGCTCGTTATGTAAAGTCCAATATGCTGGATGTTATGAATCAAGATTATATTCTGACAGCGGAAGCAAAAGGTGTCAGCAGATTCAATGTGATCCGCAAACATGTTATGAAAAATGCATTTCTCCCATGTATGACACTTCTCGTAGGCCAGATATCCGGAATCTTTACAGGTTCTTTCGTTGTAGAAAAAATATTTGGAATACCAGGACTTGGATTTTATTACATCAATTCAATTAATGACCGAGATTACACGATGATTATCGGAACCACTGTATTTGCAGCATTTTTATTTGTATTTGTACAGTTGATCGTAGATATTGCATATACAGTTCTGGATCCTAGAATCCGGGTTGATTAGGAGGAAGATACATGATGGAAAACCAGAATACATTTGATATGACAGAAAATATCCCAGATGAAATGTTTGAAATCATCGGACTTGAGAAAGATGAAGAGGTTCCTGCTCGTCCGAGAATCGGATACTGGGCCGATGCATGGAGAAGATTTAAAGAAAATAAAGTAGCGCTTCTGGCAGGTATTATCCTTCTTGTTCTTATATTTTTCATTATATTCGGACCGGCCATCAGTGGATATGGATATGAGAAAATTGATTCGGGTGCAATCAATCAGGGACCAAGTGCAGCACATTGGTTCGGAACAGATGACCTTGGACGTGATCTGTTTGCCAGAGTATGGCAGGCGGGACGTGTCTCTCTTTTGATTGGTATTACAGGAGCGCTTGTAGCCAGTTTGATCGGAAGTATCTATGGAGGTATCGCAGCATATTTTGGAGGAATTGTGGACGATATCATGATGCGTATTGTAGAGGTTCTTTTAAGTATTCCATATCTTTTGATTGTTATCCTGATTTCTGTGATGACGGACAGCAAGAGTCTTGGAACGATGCTGATTGCCTTGACACTGACAGGATGGTGTGGAATTGCCAGACTGGTGCGTGGACAGATGCTTCAGCTGAAATCACAGGAATTTGTCCTTGCAGCAAATGCACTCGGTGTATCGCCGATGAAAATTATTATGAAACATATGATTCCAAATACACTCGGTATGATTATCGTAGCTATTACATTTGATATTCCAGGATACATTTTCTCAGAGGCGTTCTTAAGTTATGTAGGACTTGGAATCCAGCCGCCACAGACAAGCTGGGGAGCTCTTGCATCTGCCGCTCAGCAGAACTTTATGTTCTATCCAACACAGCTTTTGTTCCCGGCAATTATGATTGCCCTTACAATGCTGAGTTTTACTTTGCTTGGTGACGGACTTCGTGACGCATTAGATCCGAAACTTAGAAAATAGTCTGGAGGTAGATGAAGATGGAAAATGAAAAAGTATTAGAAGTAGATAATCTGCATGTTTCTTTTCAGACTTATGCAGGAGAAGTAAAAGCTGTCCGTGGTGTCAGCTTTGAATTAAAAAAAGGTGAGACGCTTGCATTCGTAGGAGAGTCAGGATGTGGAAAGACCGTAACGGCCAAAGCTGTCATGCGTCTTTTAAAACCGCCATTCGCAGAGATTAAACCGGAGTCGAAGATTGTCTGTAATGGAAAAGATGTCATGAAAATGACGGACAAAGAATTATATAAGTTTCGCGGAGACGAAATCAGTATGATTTTTCAGGATCCAATGACTTCACTGAATCCTACGATGACCATTGGTAAGCAGATTATGGAAAGTCTGATCATTCATCGTGGCATGAATAAGGCAGAGGCAAGAAAAGAAGCTATCCGTATGCTTGAGATGGTCAAGATTCCAAGCCCGGAATCTCGAATTGATAATTATCCGCATGAATTATCCGGTGGTATGAGACAACGTGTTATGATTGCCATTGCACTTGCATGTAATCCGAAAATTCTGATTGCAGATGAACCAACAACTGCGCTTGATGTAACAATCCAGGCACAGATTATGGATCTGATGCGCGAATTAAAAGAAAAATCTAATACAGCTATTATTCTGGTAACACATGACCTTGGTGTTGTGGCTAATTTCGCGGACCGTATTCAGGTTATGTATGCAGGCCAGGTCGTAGAGAGGGGAACTGCCCGTGAGATTTTCTATGAAAGCAAACATCCGTATACATGGGCGCTTTTAAGTTCCGTGCCAAAGGTTACCAATGAATCAAAAGAAGAATTATATGCGTTAAAGGGAACACCTCCGGATCTCCTGCTTCCATTACATGAATGCCCATTTGCATCCAGATGTGAGTACTGCATGGGAATCTGTAAAGAGAGAAATCCAAGAGAGACATCCTTAAGTGATACACATAAGGTGTCATGCTGGCTGCAGCATCCAAAAGCACCGAAGGTAGAATCCTTCTATGATAAGGAGGCAAAATAATGGATCAGAATAATTATATCTTTGAAGTAGAAGACCTTTGTAAATATTTTCCGGCAGGAAAGAAAAAGGTCGTAAAGGCCGTAGACGGAATTAATCTGAAGATTCGAAAAGGCGAGACGATTGGTCTTGTTGGAGAATCTGGTTGTGGAAAGACAACTTGCGGAAGAACGATTATCAAGTTGTATGAGCCGACAAAGGGAAAGATTCTTTTTGAAGGAAAAGATGTATCCAAACTTCATGGAAAGGAACTGTTATCTTTCAAAAAGGATGTTCAGGTCATATTCCAGGATCCGTATGCATCTCTGGACCCACGTATGACAATTGGAGAGATTATCAGTGAAGGAATGCATGTACATTTGAAACTTTCTCAGAAAGAAATGGATGAAAGAGTCGCAGATCTGTTAAATAAAGTAGGTTTAAATGCTGAATATGCCAACCGTTTTGCTCATGAGTTATCCGGTGGTCAGAGACAGCGTGTCGGTATTGCCCGCGCGCTGGCGGTAGAACCGAAGTTTATTATGTGTGATGAGCCAATCTCTGCGCTGGATGTTTCTATTCAGGCACAGGTCGTCAATCTTCTGATCAAATTGCAGAGAGAGATGGGACTGACTTATCTGTTCATTTCCCATGACCTGTCCATGGTGAAACACATTTCCGACCGTGTCGGAGTTATGTATCTTGGATCCTTCGTGGAGCTGGCAAGCAATGAAGTGCTGTATTCATCTCCGAAGCATCCGTATACACAGGCGTTGATCTCAGCAATCCCGGAAGCAGATCCTGATTATGAGAGCCAGAAGGAAAAGACGAAACTGGAAGGTGAGGTTCCAAGTCCATTGAATCCACCATCTGGATGTAAATTCCGTACCAGGTGTAAATATGCGACCGAGCGGTGTGCGCAGGAGTCCCCAGTGTTCAGAGAGATAGAGTCGGATCATTTTGTGGCGTGCCACCTGTTTGATAAAGACGGAGAAAAATAAGATTTTGATTCACAATTTTTGAATTTATTTTGAACAGACCATGTCTAAAAGGTCTGAATGTAACATGTTAAGGAGGAAAAGACATGCTCAGTCAGAATATGACAGATAAAATCATAGACTACATCATGTCTCATGGAGGGGATTTTGCAGAAGTGTTCGCAGAGCATACACGACGGAATCAGCTTGCCATGACAGGTGGAAATATGTCAGAGGCACTGGCAGGAATTGAATCAGGAGTAGGAATCCGTATATTTTCCGGCGACCAGTGTGCATATTTCTACACAGAAGATGAGAGAGAAGAGAATCTTTTCCGTCTGTTAAAAGAAAACTGGAAAGCAGGGGAACCAGTCAGACCGGACTGGGAGAAGCTGTCTGCAGATCAGAAAATATATGACAGCACGACAGAATATTTCCAAAGTGCTTCTGTCAAAGATAAGATGAAACTTATGGAAAAATGCGACAAAGCAGGACTTGCATATAGTAGTCAGATTTCGCAGATGTATCTGAAATATTTGGATATGGATCAGCATGTGCAGATTGCCAATTCGGAAGGTTGCTACATGGAAGACCACCGCATGAAGACAAGACTCTCTATTGAGGCGGTTGTCCGTGACGACCAGGACGTGCAGCGGAGTTATTATGGACCTGGGGCAATGGGAGGTTATGAGTTCCTGAAACAGATAAATGTAGAAGAGTGTGCCAGAAAGGTCGCACAGAATGCCATCCGCTGTCTGGGAGCCAGAGCTTGCCCGACAGGAAGAATGCCAGTCATTATTGCTAATGGATTCGGAGGACTGTTCTTCCATGAAGCCTGCGGTCATTCTCTGGAAGCGACTTCTGTTTCTGACAATGGAAGTGAATTTTCGGGGAAATTAGGTACAAAAGTCGCTTCTGAGAAAGTGACACTGATTGATGACGGAAGTATTCGTGATGGCTGGGGATCTGGCTATATCGATGATGAAGGTGAATTGACAAGAAAAAATGTGCTGATTAAAGATGGAATCCTAAAGAATTATTTGGTGGACCGCCTGAATGGAAAGAAACTTGGTCTGTCTGCAAATGGAAGCAGTCGCCGCGAGAGCTATCGGTTTGCGCCGGTGGCAAGAATGAGCAACACTTATATTGCACCGGGCAGTGATGACGTAGAGAAAATGATTGCGTCTGTAGACCGTGGAATCTATGTAAAGAGTATCAATGCAGGTTCGGTCAACAGTATTACCGGCGAGTTCAACTTTAATACGGGAGAAACATTTCTGATTGAACACGGAGAGATTACGGTGCCGGTTCACAGTGCCACTCTGATTGGAACAGGAGGGGATATCCTTCAGAAAGTCGAGCAGGTAGGAAAGGATTATGAGCTTGGTCAGGGGTTCTGCTATGCCGGAAGCGGAGCTATCTATATTGGGGCAGGACAGCCTACCGTAAAAGTATCAGAGATGACAGTGGGAGGAGACGAGATATGTTAGATTGCAGAGAGCAGAAAACAATAGAAAAGCTGTCTGAGGAGCTTGAAAAAGCTGGCTATACTCACATTTCTTTCCAGGTCGTTCATACAAAGTCAAGAACAACAAGTGTACGTGGCCACAAGTCTGTAAAAAAACAGGACAGCGAGGATGCAGTCTATGTAATCGAGGCTGCTCATGACGGGAAAAAAGAAAAGTCTTACTGGACAGTTCTTCCGGGAGCAGAAGCTTTAATTACAATGCTGAGAGAGAATATGGAAGCTCTGGGTGAAAAATATGAAGAAGATGTGGATAACGCTAAGAATTCAAAAGAAGCATGTGGAGAGGATGAAAAAGTGCAGTTCATGTGGGAGAACCATGAGACTGTGATGAAAAAGCTTGCAGAGGCAAAGGAAGAAGTTTATCAGGTCCCGAATATAGACCTTGTGGATTATCTTGGATATGAGCAATATTTGGAAGAGATTTATGTATTGGGACCGGGAGATAAGAGGTTCATGGATGCTACAGGATACCACAGTCTCCGTGCAGATTTAAAGGCGGAGAAGGATGGACAGGCATCTTATGCCAGAGGATGCTGTTATGTGAGTGAGTTGGCAGATGACAGTGCAAAGAAGCTGGCGTGTGAGACAGCTAAAGAAGCCAGAGCCGGCCTTGGTGCAGAACCGATTGTGTCTGGGCAGTATCCGGTCATTTTGAAAAACTCCGTGATGGCAGAATTACTGGAAGCGTATATTCCGGCATTTTATGCAGACCGGATTAAAAATGAAAGAAGTGCGCTTGCAGGACGTGAGGGTGATAAGATTGCATCTGCAAATGTTTCATTAAAAGAGGTGCCAGATTTGAAAGAGGGCAGAGTATGCCGTAGAATTGATGATGAAGGAATACCTGTGAAAGAAAAATACCTGATAAAAGAAGGAACATTTAAAACACAACTTGTAAATAAAGAACTTGCGAAAAAATTAAAAATCGAACCTACAGGAAATGGTTTTAAACAATCGCCAAAATCTGATGTGGAAATTGGGATTACAAATGTTATTTTGCAATCTGAATGTGATCTGGGTGAGAAAACAGAATCCTCAATTTTGGACTTGAAGAAAAAAATGTGTCATGGTATCCTTGTAACCGATGTAGATGGTGTATTTGCAGGAATTAATGTAATGACGGGGACATTTTCATTAATTGTAAAAGGAAGAAAGATTGAGAATGGCCAGGAAACAGATGCATTTTGTCAGGTGACGATTGCAGGTAATTTCTTTGACATGCTTGGTCAGATTCAGGGAATCGCAAATGATTACATATCTACATATCCGGATTGCGCAAGTGTAATTGCTCCATCAGTGTATGTAGGAGAATTGGCAGTATCCGGAATATAAGTATGTGATTTCGGAGGAAGAAAATTGTGAAAAACAAAAATCAGACAATGTTACAGCGGGGAATAACATTGTTGACAGTTATTATTGGAAATGCTATGTACGCAGCGGTCGCAGTATTATTTCTGCTTCCGTCAGGACTGCCGACCGGAGGAACGACAGGTATTGCACTTTTAGTGAACAGATTGACCGGATTATCCGTTTCGATATTCGTGCTGGGATTTAATATTGTGATGCTGGTAGTCGGATTTATTTTTCTTGGAAAGAAATTCGCATTTACAACTATTGTAAGTACATTTACCTATCCAATCTGCCTGGAGTTATTCGGACAGATCTTTGCAAATGTACATTTCACAGACGATATCTGGCTGAATACGATATTCTCAGGGCTGGGAATCGGAGTGGGGCTTGGAAGCGTCATTCGTATGGGAGCATCCACCGGAGGTATGGATATTCCTCCGTTAATTTTGAATAAATATTTTAAGATACCTGTGTCAGTCAGCCTGAATGTATTTGATATATGCATACTGCTTGGTCAGGCTATCCTCATACCTCCTGAGATGCTGTTATATGGAGTTATTCTTGTTATAACCTATACAACAGTGCTGAATAAGGTATTGCTCCTTGGTGGCTCGAAAATGGAGGTTAAAATCATCAGCAGAAATCCGGAGCCAATCCGTCAGGCGATTATCGGGCATCTGGACCGGGGACTTACAATTCTGCGTGCAGAGGGTGGATATTCACAGGAAGACCGCCAGGTGCTTCTCGTTGTTGTGTCAAACCGTGAACTGCATCAGTTGGAGCGTATTGTAAAGAATATTGATCCGGAAAGCTTTGTGATTGTAAGTGAAGTCAGAGAAGTCAGCGGTCGTGGATTTTCATTGACAAAAGAGCACAAGAGTACTCAGAGTGAAGGAAATAGTGCCAGTGCAAATGTGAAGTAAGAGATTGAAAAAATAAAGTAAAAAAATGATTGACATTAGGGTAAACCTCTAGTATAATCATTTTTGCTGGAGAAATACTCAAGAGGCTGAAGAGGCGCCCCTGCTAAGGGTGTAGGTCGGGTGACCGGCGCGAGGGTTCAAATCCCTCTTTCTCCGTAGGTAAGAGATTTGGAAGAAATTCCAAATCTCTTTTTTTCGTTCTAAGCAAAGACCGCTACTTGAAATTTACATTTGACTGGGGTACTATCTTTTTAAATAAACTACACGTATAGAAGAAAAGAAGCCAAGACGATGTTGGATAGTTCCCATTATGCTATGCTGGAGGTAAAAGAGAAGGTATTACGTTATATGGCTTGCCAGAAGTACCTTGGAAAGAACTACGGGGCAGTTATGCTGCTTGCTGGATCTCCCGGAGCAGGCAAGACATCCATTGCAGTTTCGATTGCAAAGGCGATGGGAAGACCTTGTGTGAAAATATCACTGGCAGGTGTTTCGGATGCATTATTTCTACGAGGAACACAGACAGTATTCAATCATGCCAAGCCGGGAAGGATTGTGGATGCTCTGGTACATGGGAAAAGATTCTGCCCATTGATCTTATTGGATGAAATTGACAAAATGGGAAGTTCCATCGAACATGGCTGCCCGGAAAATGTACTTCTTGACATATTAGACAGTGACCGTTCAAAATTTGTAGATAACTATCTGGGATTTCCACTGAATCTGTCAAATGTAATTTTTGTGGCAACAGCTAATAGTCTTGAACCGTTGTCGCCGATATTACAGGATCGTCTGGACATTGTAGGATTACCTCCATATACGATAAGAGACAAAAAGCAACTTGTGAAAGGATACATTTGACCAAAACTGATCAAGGAGTATCAAATAGAGCAGGTAGATATTGAGGAAGATGCAATAGAAGAATTGATTGCATAGGTGCACAGTAGAAGTATGTCATGCAATTGCATGACGCGCACCTCGCAGCAAGAATGCCGA
>OLNI01000389.1_pt1 | contig 41422 bp, 27 predicted proteins | sample 1672921 | NCBI WGS metagenome assembly OLNI01 (sample SAMEA3136737, study PRJEB25190) | human gut metagenome | biome: human gut; feature: human-associated habitat; material: faeces | place: Austria | collected 2013 | reverse complement strand
CGGCTTCCTTGTAGGCGGCCAGGCCCTTGTCGACCAGCTCCTGCTTGATGTCGTTGAAAACGATGGTGGCGCCACAGTTTGCCATTGCGGTGGCAATGGCAAAGCCGATGCCGTAGGATGCGCCGGTGATCAGCGCGACCTTACCGGTCAGGTCAAAGGATTTGGGTGTACAGACAGACATAAAAGTACCTCCTGTTGAATAAAAACGATTTATCTTTCCAGTCCGTAGGGCACCGGGTGCTTGCCGTAGCGGTTGGCCGGGCTGCCGGTCAGGGTCAGCGTCAGGGTGTTTTCGCCGGGGGTCAAAAGCCCCGCCAGCGGGAATTTGTGCGGCGGCCAGAAGGAGACGCCCGCCGGCTGGCCGTTGACAGTCAGCTCGGCCATCTCCTGCCCGGGCAGGGTCAGCAGCGGCGTGGCGGTCTGCAGCTCCGTTGCTGTGATCTGCAGCGTGGCGCGGTAGGTCTTGGTGAGATGGGCCGCGTCCTCGTCCGCAAGGGCAAAGTCTGGTGCAGCCAGCGACAGATAGGTAGGCGGCAGGGGAAGGGCCTCGCTTTCCCGCGCAGTGCAGGTGAACAGCAGCAGGCTGCCGCGCGCGGGCAGCTCCAGCGGCAGGCAGGCCCCCTTGGCGGTGCGCTCGGCCGGGCAGGCGCAGGGCTGGCCGTTCCACAGATCGTACCGGCAAAGCGGAGCATCCACCGGCAGGGTCAGTCGGGTCTTGATGGGGGTGTTGCCCTCGTTGACCAGCAGCCAGCAGGCGCGCCCTTCCTTATTAAAAGAGGCGCAGCGCAGCATGGGCTGCGGCGGGTCGCAGCGGCAGTCCGACTCGAGCGCCGAGACCTCCGGATGCGCAGCGTCCGGGAACAGCGCCTTGTCCCCCAGCACGGCGGTGTAGCGGTGTCCGTGTAAGCAAAGCGCGCCGTCCTCGACCGTGCAGGCGGGAAAATAGCTTTCGGGAATGTACTGAAAACCGATCTGCCGTTCAAACAGCGGGCGCACGGTGTCAGGGCAAAGGTCGCGGTTGCGGCAAAGCACGGCAACCTCCGCGTGCAGGTCAATGTCGGTCATCAGCCAGGACAGCCGCCGCCAGTAGGTGCTCCATGCCTCGTAATGCGTCCACCAGATGCTGTGGGGACCGACATCAGGCGGGCGCTCGTCCTTGCGCTTGCCGCGGATGCTGTAATAAAAGGCGTGCGGGATAAACAGGTTGACCCCGCGCACGGCCAGCCAGTCGGTGTACCATTTGATGTCGCCGCCCGAAAGCTGCCACGGGTTGTCATCCTTGTTGCAGGCGCCGAAGCACTCGTTGGCGTTGCGGCGGCGGTGCATCAGCCGGGCGGCGTCGGCGCTGCACTTGCCCATCGTGGAGTCGATGCCCGCCAAGCCGTCCTTTTCGGGGGCGAGCCAGCGCAGCACCAGGTCCTGCCCCGGAACGGCGAAGTATTTTTCAACCTCTATATCATCGCTCTGGTGGGGGTGTCCCATCAGGCCGATGCCGTGCGCCTCGCACCAGCGGGAGAGCGTGCCGTAGTAGACCTCGCCCTCGCGCTGCAAAAGCAGCTTGTGATACAGCCTTGTATCGTCGTTTTCCCTGCCGTCAAACAGGGCGGCGAGGTTGGCGGCGTTGCCGCCCGCGCGGCGGAAGATTTCGGCAAAGCCGTGCGTCCACGGGAACATGCCGCTGACATTGCGGCCCAAAATGCTCGGCTCATCGGTGAAAAAGCCGATGATCGTTGACCCGAAGTATTCCTTTACCTCGCGGTAGTACGCCTCGTGCGTCAGCTGCACAAAGCGGTGGACCGCTTCAGGGTTCAAGATGTCCGCCGTCAGCGGGGCGTTTTTCTCGCCGTCATCCTCGCCCCAATGCAAGCCGCGCATCGTACCGCCGCTTTTGCGAACGACCAGCGCGCCGTTTTCTGTCTGCGCCAGCAGCTCGTCCCCCGGCAAAACGGTTTGGGTCAGCGTGATGCCCTCGCTGGCAAGCTCAGGGTGATCCTTTACGACCAGCCCGCTCGCCGAGCCGGAGGGGTACATTCCTTCATCGTACAAAACGATTTTCATATCCAGCGCGGCGGCGGCTTCGACAGCCGTGCGGATAAGGGCAAAGTAGCGTTCACCCAGATAGGTGATTTCGGGGCTAAGCCCCATGCGCGGGTGCAGCACCACGCCGTAGATGCCGTGGGCGGCAAAGTCCGCCAGCTGGCGGCGCAGCTCGGCATCGGTCAGATCGCCGTTCAAAAACCAAAACGGGATGGCGGTAAATTCTCTGGGCGGGTTTTGCAGTTGGGCAAGAAACTTCATTATGCGGCCTCCTGTGCTTCGGCGCGGGCGCAGATGTCCGCCCATGCGTGGGATTTATAGTAGAACAGCATCGCCAGCAGCCCGACAACAAAGCTGAGCGAAACACCCGCCATGGCGTAGCCGCCGTAGCCCAGCCACGCCAGCAGGTAGGATGCCGGGATACGCACACCCCACAGCAGAATGATGTTGACGATGGTGGAATAGCGGATCTCGCCCATGCCGTTGGCAAAGCTCATAATAGCATTGAAGGCTGCATAGCACCACTGGAACGGCAGCACAACGCGGATATAGCGCACGGCAAAGGCAAGCACGGCCTCGTCCTGCGTAAAAAGCAGCAGCAGAGGGCGGCAGCAGGCCGCCATCAGCAGCCCGCCTGCGAGGGAGAGCAGCCCCGAGGCCGCCGGGAGCAGCCAGCCGCCCCTGCGCAGACGGCTGTAGCTCTGTGCGCCGAGGTTTTGCCCCGCAAACACCGAGGTCGCCTGCGAAAGCGAGGTGACCGTGATGTTGGCCAGCCCGCCGACCTTGCCCGCCACCGAGCAGCCCGCCACAAAAACCGACCCCTGCAGGTTGTACAGCACCTGCAAAAAGATGTGACCGATGGAGTAGAGCGCTGAGTTCAGCCCCAGCGGCAGACCGATGCGCACAATCTGGCGCAGGGCTCCGGCATCAAAGCCGCAGGGCAAAACAGGCAGCGCAAGCTCTGTGCAGCGGCGGCGAATGTAAAAAATGCTGCATATCCACGACAAAAACAGCGCAATCGCCGTGGCTGCCGCCACGCCGCCGATGCCAAGGCCGAGCGCGCCGGTAAGCACAAGATCCAGTACGATGTTGGCGGCGCAGCTGATAAACAGCAGCAGCAGGGAGGACGAGCTGTTGCCTATGCCGCGCAAAAGACCGGCGTTGAAGTTATAGCCCATGTTGCCCAGAATACCCAGCATCGTGATGCGCAGATACAGCACCGCCCCCGGCATGGCGTCCGCCGGGACCTGCATCAGCCGCAGCATCCACGGACCCAGCAGGAACCCGATGACGGTCAGCGGCAGCGACGCTGCAAACAGCAGCCAGACCGAGGTGCGCACGAGCTTTTGCAGCTGGTCATGGTCGGCGCGGCCGACCGCCTGCGATACGAGGATGGAGATGCCCGAGCCGATGCCCACAAAGACACAGAGCAGAATTTCGAGCGGCTGGGAGCTGGTCGCTACCGATGCCAGCGCCGTAGTGTCGCAGAAATTGCCGATGACGAGCGTGTCCACCGTGCTGTACAGCAGCTGCAGGATATTGCCGGCGCAGATGGGCAGCGCAAACAGCGCCGCGCGCCCCAGCACGGAGCCGTGGGTCATATCAACTTGTGCGGATTTTCGGTAAGACGGCATAGCCCTATCCCCCCCGGTATGACAGATTTTCTTATCTACATTGTACGAGGAAACCGTGCCGGTTGCAACAATCATTATCCTTTGATTTTTGGATGAATATAAACGATGCGGCGAACAATTTCGGCGGCGCGGTGTAAAAAACAATCACGCCCTTTGCGGCGGTGGGAGGGCGTGCTTTTCCGCCGCTTTGTGCAGGTTCCACAAACAAAGATGGACAAAATCGGTAACATTGACAGCAAGATTTGCCGCAAAAGGGCTTGCCACTGCGGCGCAAAATGTGCTATCGTTAAAATCAAATTCAGTAAAAAGGAAGTACAATTTGTATGCGGAAGCCTCTGACAAGACAGAACAGCACGCGCGACAAGCGCAGATACTCTGCTTATCAGAACCGTATTTTTTTCTATCTCGTGACCCTTGTCACCGCCCCGCTGCTGCTGTTGGGTGTGCTGTCCAGCGTGGTGTACTACCGGCAGACCGTCACGCGCAGCGATGCCCTGCTGGCCTCGGCGCGGGAGAATGTCGAGACGCAGATGGAAATTGCGCTGAGCAACCTGCGTGCCTACTACAGCGAGGTCGTCAGCGCGGACAATTACCAGACCCTGTGCCAAAAAACTGTGCCGCCGTACAGCGAGTACACCTTTGTGCGCGATATGCAGACCGCCATGCGCGGCGGCAATCTGGTGGATAAATATGTCGAGGGGTATACCTACATCAACCTGCGCAGCGGGTGGATTTTAAGCAACAACGGCATGTACCGGCTGGCTGATGCCGCCAACCGGGATGAGGTCGCCCACCTGCTGAGCGAATGGGCGGAGCAGCATGCCGCCATGATGTGGGTCAACCGCACTGACCAACCCACCCCCGCGCTGGCAGACACACCGCTGAACACGGTGGATCTGACCGGCGAGCTGCTCGTGCTGCGCAGCAGCTCCTACCGCACGGGCAGCTATGCGGTGTTGATCGTCAAGCTGGATCTTTCACCGCTGTATGAGATGACCGAGAGCTGGCAGACCGGCGGCTACAGCATTGCCGCGCGGGATTTCACCGGCAAGACGGTGCTGAGCACCTCTGCTGCGCTGACCGCCCTGCTGGACGCCGACACCCCTGCCGAGGGCGGCTGCGTGCTGGGTGGCTGGCGGCTGAACAGCGGCAAGATGGGCGTGAACGGGCTGACCTACTATGCGGCGCTGCCGCAGCGCACGCTGGCGGCTACCGCCGGCATGGTGATTCTGATCGCTTTTGTGCTGACCGGGGGACTGGTGGCGGTGCTGCTGATCTGCCGCCGCTCGACCAGTGTGCTGTACGCCCCTGTGGATGATCTGATGCACGCGGCCAGCGGTGTGTTCGGCCAGCCCGGCAGCGATGAGGAGGAGTTTGCCTATCTGGCCGCCGGCGTCAAGCAGGTGGCCCGGGACAAGCAGGCGATGCAAAGCCTGATGCAGCAGCAAAACCGCCGCCTGCAGCAGAGCTTTGTGGAAAATCTGATCCGCAGTGAGGTCACCGATGAGGCCGCCGGCCACACGATGCAGGAGCTGGGGCTGGCAGTCTGCCCCGCGTATCGGCTGATCGCGCTGGCGCTGGATACCCCGGCGGGCACCTCCGGCCCGGTGCGGGAGACGATGCTGCTGACCGCCATACAGACGATGCCCACCGAGCTGCTGCGCCGCTGCGCGTTCCAGCCCGTAATGCTGAACTTTACCCTGCTGCTGGTCGTGGGCGGCGAGGAGGCTGATCTGAACGAGGCCTGCCGCGTGGTATATACGGCGGCGGCGCGCAGCATCCGCACCGCGCTGGGGGTCAGCTGCCGCGCGGGCGTCAGCCGCCCCTTCCACAAGCTGCACCACATGCAGCTGGCCGCGCAGGAGGCATGGGAGGCCCTGCGTCTGCCGGAGGCCGATGCCCCCGAGGCAAGCGGGCAGATGCTGTACTACCAGCCGCCCGATGAGCAGTGCGCCCGCAACGGCTATGATACACTGCTGGAGCATGAGATCACGGCAGCCGTAACCGCCTGCAAGGCCAAGGAGGTGCGCCACCTGCTGGAGCGCTTTACCGCCAAAATGCTGGAAAAGAACATCCGCGGGTATGAGCGGCAGTTTTACATCCAGCGGCTGGTGGCGGCCATGCTGGCCGTGGCGGAAAACGCCGGGCTTTCGGTCAATCAGGTGCTGGCAGACCGGCAGGCCAACCTGTTTGAGACGATCGGCAAGATCTACACCGCCGACCAGATGCAGAATTTCCTGATGGACGAGGTGGCCGTGCCTGTTATGGACCTGCTGACGGAGTTCCGCCAGAGCAGCTCCAGCGAGCTGGTCAAGAATGTGCTGGCGCTGATCAAGCAGACGCGCGGCGACATTACGCTGAACGAGTGCGCCGACCGGCTAAACTATAACCCGAGTTATATCTGGAAGGTGCTGCGCACCGAGAAGGATACCAGCTTCAGCGATCTGGCCAACAATGAAAAGCTGGAGATGGCCAAGGAACTGCTGCTGACCAGCGACATGACGGTCGTGCAGATCGCCGAGACGCTGAACTATTCCAATGTGCAGAATTTCATCCGATTTTTCAGCAAAAAGGTCGGCATGACCCCCGGCAAATACCGCAAGGATTACCAGAACGAGAAGAAGTGAGGGGGATTTCCCTCACCGGCAGCAAAGACCGCACCCGATGCGTTTCGGGTGCGGTCTTTGCTGTTATTCGGTTTCTATGCGCAGTACATTGACCTTGTCATCGTACTGGGTGCGGGTGCCGGTGATGTGGGGGATCAGGGCGTTGACCTCCATGACCAGCGCGCCCTCGGCGGTCAGATAGGGCTGGCCGTCCATCAGGTTTTCCTTGCCGTCAACCAGCAGGTGGGTGACGCCGACCTGCGCTGTCACGGTGTGCCCGCCGCTGTGCAGCGTCAGGCAGCCCCCGGCGGCGTTCCAATCATAGCGGAAGGCATCGGGGATGACCGTCTGCAGCCGCTCCAAAATGCAGAGCACCGCGCCCCAGACGCGGCCGTTCTCGTTGACGCTGCGCACGCCGCGGGTGTCCGGCTCCTGCCCGTTGACGAGGATCTTGGTGTAGCACTTGTCCTCCGGCTGGTATTTTGCTGCATCGGCCTGCAGGATGGGGACGAACGCATCGCGGTGCTGCGGCGCACAGGCGGCATAGTCCGGCAGGCGGCAGGGCAGCGGTGCGGCTGTCAGCGGTGCGGCTGTCAGCGGTGCGAGGTCGGCAGGCTTGCTCTGCAGCGTGATGACATTGCGGAGGCTGCCCATCACGGCGGTCAGGCGGATGGTGCCGGGCGCTGTGCCCGCGCGCAGAAATACACGGTTGGTGCCGCACTCAGCATAGACATGGTTTTGGTGGATGACGCTGTCGTCATGGCCGTAGCCCGCAAAGCGGCCGCTGTTGTAGCCGCCCAAAAACTGCGCGGGGCCGTCCAAGGTGAAGTCGATGCGCGCATCGCAGAGCGGGCAGACCCGCCCGGCGCTGTCCTGCACGGCAATATCGACATAGGCGATGTCGGCTCCATCGGCGGCAAGGCCGCCCGGTGCGGTATGCAGCGTCAGCTGCAGGGCGGCGGGGCTGTCGGCGGTTTCCAGCCGGTCGGATGCGGCGGGCGTGCCGTCATAGCCGTAGCCCACGGCCTCGACCCAGCCGGATTGGGTCACATCCACACCGGGGAAGGCGAACACAAAGGTGTTTTGCGGCTTGTCGCACCGACCGACACGGCGCCCGTTGACGAGCAGCTCGACCGCGGCAACAGGGTAGCTTGCCACCACATACACCGTCTTATGGTGCGGGTCGCGGGTGTGCCAGACGCCGGTGCCCTCCCAATAGGTGCCGTTAAAGCGCTTTTCTTCATAGCGATAGTTGGCAGCGGTGGGGGCGGGGTAGTTCCAGTGGCCGATGATCTTGACGGCGGGGGCCTCGCTCTGCATAACGCGGAAGCAGTCAAAGCTCTGCTTTTTGGTGCGGCAGGGATCGACGCGGCCGCTCATACGGGCGTTTTCGCTGTAGGACTGGCGGCCATGCTGGGCAGAGTCCGTCCAGCAGAGCGCCGCACAGGCGCTGTAGTAGTTCTTGCCGGAGGCACCGCCCATCCGATCGTTGAAAAACTCGGCGTAGCCGCGCGCGTTTTCAAGCGCGAGATCTTCACTGGTCAGATCGTAGAAGTCGTACCCAACAGCTTTTTTGCCGCCCTTGCCGACCCAGCGGTTGCGGTAGTCGAAATCCGGCGGGGTGAAGTCGTCCCAGATGCGGCGGGGAGCCTCCTCGCGGCTGTACTCGGTCTCGGTGACGGGGCCGTGCTGCGACAAAAAGCGGGCGGCGTGGCGGTTCAGCATCGTGCCGACATACTCGCTCTCGTTGACGACCTCCTCGGTGTTCAGGGTGCGGCAGCCCATAAAACGCCCGCCGTGGGGGTCCAGCCGCTGCTTGAGCAGCCGCATCTCCCGCATGTGCTCGCGGGAGATCGAGTTGTTGCCGGCCTCCCAGAACAGAATGGACGGGTGGTTGCGGAAGGCGATGATGACATCGCGCATCAGCTCTACGCGCTGGTCCCACTGGCGGCCGAAGCTCTCCTTCTCCTTGTCACCGGCAGGCTGGGTGCAGACGATGCCGCGGTGGTCAAACGCACGGACATCGGCGGGGCTGCCCGCCACATGCATAAAGCGGATGTGGTTGGCGTTGCTCTCGCGGATGAGGGCGGCGTCCTCATCGTGCAGCCACTCGGGCGCAATGCCGATGGCCGCCCACTCGTTGGCGGCGCGCTGGGCGTAGCCGCGCAGCCACTGCACCGCGCCGTTGATGCGCAGGCCCCGGTCTTTGTCGTAGCTTACGGCGCGGAAGCCGGTCGTCAGCTGCTGGGCGTCGACCTTTTCGCCGTTTACAAACAGCTCGGCCTCCACGGTGTAGAGGTAGGGGTCGTCGATGCTCCAGAAGCGCAGCGGCAGGGTGTCGGCCCCGGCATGCAGCACGGTGACCGACATGGAATCCGTAGCGGTCGGCGCGGGCAGGCTTTCGTCCTCCACAGGGCGGTAATGCCCGGGCACAGCCTCATCGGGGATATAGGCGTCCGCCGGGGTGATGCTCAGCGGTGGGACGGCGCGGCCCGTGGGGGCTGCGGTGGCCGGGGCGCCGTCAAAGATGGCGGCAACGCTGCCGTCCGGGCGGCGCAGCGTGATGCGCAGCTGGGCGGAAACGGGGACCTTGCCCTCATTGCGGACCTCGGCCTCGACCCGAATATCCGCCGTGGCGTTGTCCAAATCAAAATTCCGGCCGTAGACATAGAGGCCCTTGGTCTGCAAATTGGAGTAGAGCGGCAGCGTCAGATAGACATCGGGCTTGAAAAACACCTGCACGGGGCGGGTGATGCCGCCGACCGAGGGATTGAAGTCGTTGCAGTTCCAGAAAAAGGGGACGCCCACGCGGTCGGCGGGGACGGCCTGCTCCTGCGGAAAGAGATAGCTGCCGGGGACAGCATCGGGCTTGTTGGGGGTCTCGGCAATGCAGAACGGCGCATTGCGGGTGGCGGTGTTGTCGGTCGCAATGGCGATGAGGTTCGGCGCATCGTACCGCACATAGGGGGTAATGTCAAAGCCGAACGGCGCAACGCCGGCCTCATAGTAGCCGGCCAGCGTGCCGTTTACATAGAGGTAGCAGGTCTGGCGCAGCCCCTCAAACGCAAGCAGCACCTTGTGGTTTTTGTGCCGCGCCGGAATGGTGAGGATGTTGCGGTAGAAGGCCGCCGTGCGGCGCTGGCCGCTGCCGCCGTCCTGAATGCGGTCACGGAACAGATCCTCATCATTGAAGGTGTGGGGCAGCGTGACGGGCTGCCAGCCGGTTTCCCGGTAGCCGGCCTCGTAAAAGGCGTGCCCCTCAGCGTCCCGGTGGGCGTCAATGGCCTTTGCCATGGGGAAGGTATCTGCCCGCAAAAAGTGCCAGCCGTGGTGGAAATAAAAGCTTTCGCCTTGCAGTGTAGACATAGCGTTTTCTCCCTGTCAGATGTGCTGTATACAGTTGCAGGCCCGCGATCTTATCTTTATCATACGCGCTGCCGCGGCGAAAAACAAGTGTCATTTGATGGGCAGAAGGTCTTGAAAGCACGGTGCAGCGATAAATATCAGGATATGGAAACAGGACCTGTTTGCCGGCAGCAGGGCGGCATGACCCAACCCCGCCGGGAAAGCGGGGCCGTTTGGGCAAGGCCGTGCGGTAAAGATTCCGCAGCCGTAAGGCTGCAGCAGGGTCAAGAACGCTCTTTGTCAAAATGCACAAAACAGGCAGGTACCATGTATAAAATATTCACAATTTCAACCCGAAACAGCAAACGATAGTGCCGGTAGATATAAGGATTGTTTTGTGTGTCATTCACATTGATAATTGCGCTGCATCGTGAAATATAATGAAAATTTTCGCATGCTTTTGATTGTAGCCAAATCCGCAGAGCAGGGGATACAATGGAAGCAACGAAACAGCCGCCGCCGGATGACGAGGGCCCGCGATCCCGACCAAAGCACCGCGGCCGCCGGCTGATGAGAACACAAAGCAAGGAGGAAACGCTTATGGCACAAACCGCTGCGGTCAAGCAGAGCAAGGCCAATGCCCGCGCCCAGAAACAGCTGGGCCACAACACATGGCGCAAGGCGTTCATGCAGCATTACTGGTTATATATCATGATGCTGCCGGCGCTGCTCTACATGATCATCTTCAATTACCTGCCGATGACGGGCCTGTATATGGCATTTACCGATTTCAGCCCTTTCAACGGTGACACGATTCTGGAATCTGTGTTCGGCAGCCCCTTTGTCGGGCTGAAGTACTTTAAAAAGCTCTTCACCGGCCCGGACTTCTGGACGCTGTTCCGCAACACGCTGTCTATCTCGCTGGCCAACCTTTTCTTCGCCTTCCCGGCCCCCATCATTCTGGCGCTGATTTTAAATGAGCTGCGCTGCAAATGGTTCAAGCGCACAGCGCAGACGCTGGTCTACATCCCCCACTTTGTCTCCATCGTCATTGTGGCGGCGCTGACTTTCCAGATGTTCTCCACCACGGACGGCGCCATCTACCATGTGCTGACCCAGATCTTCGGCGCGAATGCGCCCGACCTGCTCAGCGACCCCAAGCTCTTTCCCGCGCTGATCGTCGGCCAGAATATCTGGAAAGAGACCGGCTACGGCACCATCATCTATCTGGCGGCGCTGTCCAGCGTGGATGTGCAGCTGTATGAGGCTGCCAAGATTGACGGTGCAGGCCGTTGGCAGCTGATGTGGCATGTCACGCTGCCCGCCATCCGCGGCACCATTGTCCTGATGCTGATCATGAAGGTCGGCCAGCTTCTGAACACCAGCTACGAGCAGATCTTCCTGATGCAGAACTCGATGAACCGCGCAGCCTCCGATGTGTTTGACACCTATGTCTACACCAAGGGCATCACGGGCGGCCAGTACTCACTGGCGACCGCCACCGGCCTGTTCAAGTCCACCATCAGTATGCTGATGGTCGTTACCGCCAACAAGATCGCCAAGCTGTGCGGCGAGTCCGGCCTGTACTAAAGAAGGGAGCTGTGCTACAATGACAATGCCCTTTACCCATAAGAAAGACGAGGTGCGCGCCACCGGCACGCTGGAAGCCCGCACTCCCGGCGATCAGGCTGTACAGGTTCTTTTGTATGTCATCATTGCGCTGGTGGCGCTGGCCTGTGTGCTGCCCTTCATCTATGTGGTGGCCGGCTCCTTTGCGACCGAGCGCGAGCTGACCGAGCGTCCCTTCTTCCTGATCCCGCAGGATGTATCGCTGAACGCCTACCAGTACATCCTCAAGCAGGGCGATGTGTTCCGCGGACTGAAAAATTCGGTGATCGTCACCGTGATCGGCACGCTGATCAATATGTTCGTCTCCTGTACGATCGCCTACCCGCTGTCCCGCCCCTACCTCAAGGGCCGCAACGGCTTTATCAATATGGTCATCGTCACAATGCTGTTCACCGGCGGTATGGTTCCCTCCTACATTATGGTGGTCAACGTGCTGCATCTTGGCAATACCTACTGGGCACTCTGGCTGCCCACCGCGATGAGCGCCTTCAACATGATCATCATCAAAAACTACTTCCAGGGCATCCCCATGGAATTGGAGGAGGCCGCCATCATTGACGGCTCCAACGATCTGATCACCTTTGTGCGCATCATCCTGCCGCTGTCCGCGCCGGTGCTGGCCTCGGTCAGCCTGTTCTACGCGGTCAGCCACTGGAACAGCTACTTCAATGCGATGCTGTACATCAACAACTCCGACATGGAGGTCATCACCATCGTGCTGCGGCGTCTGGTGTTCCTGACCACCCAGGTAGCCGAGGATTCCACCTTTGACTGGGGCGCGGCCGGTATGCCGCCCATCAAGGCTGTCAAGATGGCCACCACGGTGCTGTCTACCCTGCCGATCCTCTGCATCTATCCGTTTGTGCAGAAGTTCTTTACCCAAGGTGTCATGGTCGGCTCGGTCAAGGGCTGATACCAAGCAATACAACCACTTTTATACAAAAAGGAGAAAAACGAAAATGAAAAAGGCACTTGCCCTCTCTATGGCGCTGGCGATGTCCGCCGCCATGCTCGCAGGCTGCGGCGGCTCCGCCTCCGACAGCACCTCCGCTTCCGGCGCTGCTTCCTCTGCGGATAGCGCTGCCTCCGGCACCCCCACCGTCAGCTTTATGATCCCTGACTTCACCGGCCATGTGCTGAGCAATGAACATTCCGATGAGGTCATCGCCAAGTACGAGGCCTACACCGGCACCCATGTCGAGTGGCGCACCGAGGCCAACGACACCTACAGCGAGAAGTTCGGCCTGACCCTGATGGACAAGGACAACATGCCGATGATCCTGACCGCAACCAAGACGCTGGACCAGAACGCCAACGCAGCCGATGCTGCCAAGCGCGGCGCCTTCTGGGATCTGACCGAGTACCTGCAGGACAGCGAGGCCTACCCCAACCTGTCCCAGATCAGCCCCGATGTTCTGAAGGGCTTGACCGTGGACGGCCAGATCATCGGCATCCCCCGCTCCCGCGCTATCGGCCGCAACGGTCTGGGCTACCGCACCGACTGGGCCGAGGCCGTGGGCATCACCGAGGCCCCCAAGACGGTCGAGGATGTCTATGACATGCTCTATAAGTTCACCTATGACGATCCGGACGGCAACGGTGCCAACGACACCTACGGTCTGGAAATGTGCAAATACACCGGCCCGTGGGATATTATCCAGACATGGTTCGGCTGCGGCAACGGCTGGGTCGAGCAGGACGGCAAGCTGGTTCCCGTACACCAGACCGCTGAATATAAGGAAGCCCTTGACTGGATGCGCAAGATCTACGCAGACGGTCTGGTCCGCCCCGACTGGGCAACCGTAGACACTGCCAACTTCCAGGTCGACAGCCAGAAGGGCGTCACCGGCGTCTTTGTCGACACGATGGACGGCACCAAGCGCATCTGGAAATACTTTGAGGACAATGCCATTGCCGATGTAAACGATGCCTCCAAAATCGCCACCATGACCTCTGTCGGCCCCATCAACGGCCACACCCTTGCCACCACCGGCTACAACGGCTTCTACCTCATCACCAAGTCCGGCGCCAAGACCGAGGAGGATGTCAAGGCCTGCCTGCACTTCCTTGACAAGATGTGCGACCCCGAAATGATGGCGCTGGCAGACTACGGCCTGAAGGACATCTGCTATGACATCAACGCCGACGGCAAGGTCGTTCCCAACGGCAAGTACGACACCACCAACTGCCCGAATGCAGGTTTGAATCAGGCTGTGCCCTATGTCCCCTACCTGACCGAGCAGAACCCCGATTACCAGCTGGAAAAGGCTGACTATCAGCTGGCTTACGAGGAGAGCATTGCCAACAACGTGCAGTATGCCGTGTTCAACCCCGCGCTGGGCTACCTGACCCAGTCCGACACCTACGCCGAGTGCGGCAACGACCTTGTCCAAATTCTGGACGACGCCCGCACCCAGTATATCTGCGGCCAGATCGACGAGGCCGGTCTGCAGGCTGCCTTCGACCAGTGGAATGCCCGCGGCGGCACGCAGGTCATTGAGGAAGTCAACGCCCTGTACGCAGCAGATAAAGCCTAATTGAATGTGAGCGCCGCAGCGGATGTTGCGGCGCTCTTTTATGATGGAGGGAAAGTCCATGCAAATCTCTGTGCGCAGCCAGACGGCTGCCCAAACCACCCTTAGCTGGCAGCCGGTGGCCGGGGCCGCCCGCTACCGCATTTTGTGGAGCGACCGCTCTGGCGAGACCGTGCGGTTCAAAACGGCAGGCGAGAGCGGGGAAAGCCTTTTCACCTTCTGCCGCTCGACGCATATCCCCTATTACATCAAGGTGCAGGCGCTGGCAGAAAACGGGGCCCTGCTGGAGGAAAGCACACCCGTGCAGACCCCCGTGGGCCGCGTGCTGCAGCAGCAGCTGGAGGCGCTGTCCCGCGGACTGGTGGCTGTCACGGCAAACACCGGTGTGTTTATCAGCTGGCGGCTCTTTAAAAGCGAGGTCACCGGCCACAACGCCACCGGCCTGACCGGTACCGACTTTGTGCTCTATAAAAACGGGGTCAGGCTGGCCACCGTGACCGACAGCACAAACTATCTTGACGCGCAGGGCACAAGCGGGGATACCTACGCCGTGGCCCCGCTGGTAAACGGCGTAGAAGGGCCCGCCTGCAGGGGCGTAAAGCCGTGGCAGAAGGGGTACTATGAGCTTCCGCTGCAAAAGCCGGCGGACGGCGTGACCCCGGCCGGGGAGCCCTTTGCCTACCATGCCAACGATATGAGTGTGGGTGATATTGACAATGACGGCGAGTACGAGTATTTTGTAAAGTGGGATCCTGACAATTCCCACGATGTGTCGATCAAGGGCTACACCGGGCGGTGCTTTATCGACTGCTATAAGCTGGACGGCACGCTGGTCTGGCGGCTGGACATGGGGCAGAACATCCGCGCCGGAGCGCACTACACCCAGTTTATGGTGTACGACTTCAACGGGGACGGCAGGGCCGAGATGGCTGTCAAGACCGCGCCCGGCACCGTGATGACCCGCTTTGCGCCGGACGGCACCGTGCTGTCCCGCCGGTATATCACGATGCCGCAGAAGGATCTGGACGCCGGGTACAGCCACGCGGACAACTATGTCTGCACGGCGCAGGATTACCGCCTGCATATGGCCGAGGTGTTCCGCCGCTGGCACACCCACCCCGAGGTCGTAAACGGCCGCTGGCCCGCCACGGTGGAGCAGTGCTTCGGCCTTGCGCCGCAGTACGCCTACCCCCTGTGCGAGGCCGATGCCCTTGCGCTGGCCGACTATTTCCTTGATGTGTACGCGCCGAGCCGCAGCCCCAAAAACGAGCTGCGCAGGTTCGAGGGCTTTGTCTATGACGGCCCCGAGTACCTGACGATGTTCGGCGGGGACGGCGCCGAGCTGGACACGATCGACTACCCCTACCCCCGCGTGGATGACGGCCTTTTGTGGGGCGATTATGCAATGCCCCGCATCGAGCCGTGCAACCGCGTGGACCGCTTTAACGCCGGTGTGGCCTATCTGGACGGTGAGCGCCCCTATCTGATCGCCTGCCGCGGTTACTACACCCGCGCCACGCTGGCGGCCTACGACTTTTTTGAGAACCGCTTTCACAAGGTATGGGGTATCGACTCCGGCTTTGTGCCGATGGCGAACCCCTTCAACGACAGCGGCTGCCATCTCGCTGTCGGCACCGACCCTGTGTACGGCATTCTGGCCGGGCAGGGCAACCACAGTATTTCGACTGCTGACATTGATGGGGACGGCTGCATGGAAATTGTGTACGGCGCAGCAGCCATCGACCATGACGGAAGCCTGCTCTACTCCAAATACGGCACCCTGCCGGACGGCAGAACCCGCGCCAAGTTCGGCCACGGCGATGCGATGCATGTGGCCGACATCGACCCTGACAGCCCCGGTCTGGAGATCTTCAATGTTTATGAGGAGGGCGAGCGCGCCCCCTACGGCTGGGCACTGCGCGATGCCGAGACCGGCGATGTCCGCTTTGGCGAATATGCCGAGGAGGATCTGGGCCGCTGCATGATCGGCAAGATCGACCCGAACACCCGCGGCCTGCAGGTCTGGGTCAAGGATGTGTACGATGTAAACGGGCGCACGCTGGAACTGCCCACCCCCGGCACCAACATGAAAATCTACTGGGCGGGCGATCTTTCGACCCAGATCACCGATGGTGCGGACTATCTGCACGGCAGCCAATACGGCGTCATTAACGATCTGACCCACGGCGTCATGCTGCAGCCCGCGGGCACCGCCACCAACAACGGCACCAAGGGCAACCCCTGTCTGGTGGCCGATGTGCTGGGTGATTTCCGCGAGGAGCTGCTGGTGCGCACGGCGGACGACACCGCTATCCGCATCTACACCACCACTGACCTGACCCCCCACAAGCTGTTTACCCTGATGCACGATGCACAGTACCGCTGCGGCGTGGCATGGCAGAACAACTGCTACAACCAGCCGTGCTACCCGTCCTTCTACTATGCAGGCGACATGGATTTTGCCAATGTGCTGCCGCAGCTGAACGCCAAGCCTACCCTCTGGATGGCGGGCGATTCCATCATGCAGAGCTACGCCCCCGGCGATAAGCCGGTGACCGGCTGGGGCGAGATGCTCCACACGCTGGCGCAGGGGGATGCTGTATGCCAAGCCGCCCACCGCGCGGACTGCCCCTTCCCGCAGGAGATGCGCTACGAGCTGCCGGGCCTTGTCATTGACAACTGCGCCATGGCGGGCCGCAGCAGCAAGACCTTCCGCGAGGAAGGGCGGCTGGATGACATTGCCGCGCATATCCGCCCCGGTGATCTGCTGGTGGTCAGCTTCGGCCATAACGATGCCAACCGCGCAAAGGCCGAGCGCTATGTCCCGGCGGATGCCTTCGGCGAGAGCCTGCGCCCCTTCTGGGACGCTGCCCGCAGCCACGGCGCGGTGTGCCTCTTTGCCTCCCCTGTGGCAATGCGCGAGTTTGACGAAAGCGGCGTCTGCCACCCCTCGTTTGCCGCCTACCGCGAGGCGATGCGCGCCTTTGCCGCCGAGGTCGGCGCGCCGTTTATCGACCTTGGCGCCGCTACCGCCGCCGCCAACACTGCCTTTGGCGCTGAGCGCTGCAAGGCCCGCTATATGTGGGTGGGCGCAAAGCAGGACAACGCCCACCAGCAAAATGCCGGCGCCTGCCGCACGGCACAGGCCTTTGTGCAGCAGCTTTTGCAGGATACCACCCCGGCACTGGATGTGCTGCGGGCAAATTTCAAATAAATTTTGACAAAAAAGAAGGTTTTGTTTATGAACTACACCGAACCGAAGGTCATTTACACCTGCTTCCCCGGCGGCAAGCATAAGGTGCTGACGATGAGCTATGATGACGGCCGTTTGGAGGACCGCCGCCTTGTCGAGCTGTTCAACCGCTACGGCATCCGAGGTACCTTTAACCTGAACGGCGGCCTGCCCCGCCCCGAGCGCATCCCGGAGAGCGAGTGGGTCGAGCTGTACAAGGGCCATGAGGTCGCCTGTCACACCTACCACCACCCCACCATCTCCCGCAGCCCGCTGGACCAGACCGCCCGGCAGGTGCTGGCCGACCGTATGCAGCTTGAGGGCGTCATGGGCTACCCCGTGCGCGGCCTTGCCTACCCCAACGGCAGCTGGTCACCGGAGATCGCCGCCCTGCTGCCCGCGCTGGGCATCCGCTACGCCCGCGTGGTGGGTGACACCCACGACTTTGCGATGCCCTACGATTTTATGACATGGAAAGCCACCTGCCACCACACCCACAACCTGCTGGAGGACGGCAAGCGCTTTGTCGAGCTGTACAAGACACAGTATCTCTACATGATGTATGTCTGGGGTCACAGCTTTGAGTTCCGCACCGAGGAGGACTGGGCCCTGATGGAGCAGTTCTGCCAGCTGGCCGGCGGGCGCGAGGACACCTGGTACGCCACCAACATCGAGATCGTGGACTACATGGCCGATGCCGCCCGCCTGCAGTACACCGCCGCGGGCGATAAGGTCTGCAACCCCAACGCCCAGTCCATCTGGGTCGAGGTGGACGGCCGCCACTATGAGATCCCCGCCGGAAAGACAGTGGCGCTGGTATAAGCGGATTCGCAATTTAAAAAGGAGAGAGCAATGGCAAACCTGATTTTTGACAAGGCCCAAATTGAGGCCACCATCGACAAGATCGTGGACCGCACGATGCGGATGGACATGACATGGGACTGGCCCTGCGGTGTTGCTTACTACGGCATCTGCGAGGCGTATGAGGTCACCAAAAACGAGCGCTACCTGCAGCTGGTCAAGGACCGCGTGGACGAGTATATCGAGCTGGGACTGCCGAGCTGGACGGTCAACACCTGCTCGATGGGGCACTGCCTGATCACCCTGTATGAGCATACCGGCGATGAAAAGTATCTGGACATCGCCAAAAGCAAGGTCGAGTATCTGGAAAAAGAAGCGCTGCGCTTCGGGGATCATGTTTTGCAGCACACCGTCTCGGTCAACAACGACTTCCCCGAGCAGGCGTGGGCAGACACGCTCTTTATGGCGGGCTTCTTCCTGCTGCGGATGGGCGTGCTTTTGAAGGACGAGGCCCTGATCGACGATGCACTGAACCAGTATTACTGGCACATCAAGTACCTGCAGGACCCTGAGAGTGGGCTGTACTACCACGGCTACAACAACATCACCGGCGACCATATGTCGGGCATCAAGTGGGGCCGCGCCAACGCATGGGCAGCCTACACGATGGCGCAGGTCGGCGTGCGGCTGCCGCAGTGCTACCTCTACCCCAAGTTTTTGGATGTGGTCGGCAGCCTGAACGACCAGCTGGCCGCGCTCAAGCTCTGCCAGACCGAGAACGGCCTGTGGCGCACGATCGTGGACGATGCCGCCTCCTATGAGGAGGTCAGCGCAAGCGCCGGCATCGCCGCCGCCATGATCACCAAGGGCAACCCCCTGCACATCAAGTACATCAACAAGGCCATCCCCGGTATGCTGGCCAACGTCAGCCCGGACGGCCGTGTGCTGAATGTCTCGGGCGGCACGGCGGTCATGAAGGACGCCGACGGCTACCGCGGCATCAGCCGCGACTGGATTCAGGGCTGGGGTCAGGGTCTGGCGCTGGCATTCTTCGCCGGTGTGCTGAACTACGACAATGTCCGCTCGGACGGCGCGTTGTAAATTGTCTGACAGGGCAAAAGCCCCCGCTGCCATAAGCAGCGGGGGCTTTTGCCTGCATATCGATGTTTTGCCCTTTCTCAATCCAGCCGGAACACCTGCTCCAGCTTGGGCTGGGCACCGGTGACGGGATCCATCTCCAGCTCCAGAATGTCCTTCATGTAGTCGTTCCAGCGGTCAACGACCGGGCTTTCGGCCTGTACCTTTTCGGCGTAGGCAACACCCTTTTCGCACTCGTAATAGCCGAACAGCTCATCGTTGCAGTAGAAAATGCTGTAATTGCAGATGCCTGCATCCTTCAGCACCTTGACCATCTCGGGCCAGATTTCCGCGTGGCGGCGCTGATATTCTGCCTTGCAGCCGGGCTTGATGCGGCCCTTCCATGCCATATGCTCCATTTGTATACGCTCCTTTTGTTATACAAGTTTTTCCAAATCCAGCTTTGCGCGGCGGCAGTGCTCCAGCTCGGCTACGCTGCCGTCCCACGCCTCGTTCTCACCGACAAAGCGCACCGTGCTGTCCTTGACGGTCAAGCCGTCCACGCAGCGGGCGTACAGCGCCGGGATGGCGTGCGGGTAGATGTGCCGGGCCGAGGGCTGCTCGTCAAACAGGCCGCCGGGCTGGGTGCCGCGGTGCTGCAAGATCAGGTGCATCTCGCTGATGCGCAGGTCCTGAATTTCGCTGTCCGGCTCACCGGCCGCAAAGGCGCAGCTTTCACTTGTCAGATACAAATGGTCAAAGCTGACGCGGCGGATCACGCCTGCCGGGCCGGTCTTGCCCTTGCGCGGCGTGGCGCTGACAAACACCGGCTCGCCCTTGCCCCACCAGCCCGGCGCACCGGGCAGCTGGTAGGAGTCGGCGTAGCGGCGGGTGCAGCCGGTCAGATGGTGGACATGGATGTCCTCCACCGTGCCGCCGTCCCGCACCCAGACGCCCACCGCGCGGGAGCAGTCGTCAATGACGCAGTCGCTCAGCGTCACATTGCGGATCACACCGTGGGTCTCGGTTCCGATTTTCAGCGCAGAATCGCGGGAATGTAAGATGCAGCCCGTGATGGCCACATTCTCGCTTGCACCGTAGCGGCGGGACATCGGCCCGGTGGATTTGACCACGATGGCGTCATCGCCGGTGCGCACGATGCAGTTGGAGATGACGACATCCTGACAGCAATCGGGGTCGATACCGTCATTGTTGGCGCCGCGGTCATCGTTTAAAATCATGATGTTCTGGATGCGCACATGCCGGCAGCCCGCCATGTGCAGCGTCCAGAACGCCGCGTCCTGCAGGGTCACATCGCGCACGGTAAAGTTTTCGACTGCCTCAAACAGCATCATGCGCGGGCGGAACGCCTCGCAGAATTTCGGGCATTCGTGGAAGCCGTTGTCCACATCCTTGTCCAAAAACACCTTGTCGCCCTGACCGTAGATCGTGCCCATGCCGCTGATGGTCACATTCTTGGCGTGGCTGGCCCCCAAAAAGAAGCCGCCCTCCCAGCCGTCGGCGGTGTCGTCAGGGTCGGTGCCGTCCCCGCCCTGAGGGAACGGGGTAATATCGGCGGGGTTCAGGCTGCTGATAAGCACCGCGCCGCTCTCCAGATGCAGCTCCACATTGTCCTTCAGCAGCACGGAGCCGCTCAAAAAGCGCCCGGCCGGCACGATAACGCGCCCGCCGCCCGCCGCTGCGGCCGCATCGACCGCCTGTTGGATGGCTGCCGCGCAGTTGGTCACACCGTCTGCCACAGCGCCGTAGCGTAAGATACTGTAGTCCATCGCTCCTGCTCCTTATTTTTTGTCTGTATTCTTTCTTCAGCATAGCACAGAAGCAGGGGTATGTAAAGTGCAATTATCACAAAGAATACTACACTATGCCGCATATCTTTTGCTGCCCGGGCATTGTACAATAAAGAATAATCACAAGATAAAGGAGAGGAATGTTATGCCCTGCACACTGCCTGCATCGCTGGCCGATGCCGCCGTCTGCCGCAGCTCCTTTCATGCCGTTTTGGGCGGGGAAGCCGGTGAGGCCGTTTTTGCCGACTTTTCCGCTGCGCTGCAAAAAGCACAGGCGGAGGGGCGGATCCTGACCGCAAGCCTTTTCCGGTATGAAAACCACCTGTTTTTTTATGCCGAGGGGCTGAACCGCCCGTTCACGCCGCAGGGGCTTTGCCCCGCGCTGGACGCGGCGCTGCTGCCGTGGCCGCCCGCTCTGGGTGAGGCAGCACCCCGCCCATGGGCCGCCATGCAGCCGTATTTTTACCACGATGTACCCACCACCGCCGCCGACTGGCAGCGGGGCCGCTGCCCGCAGCGCCGCCGCGGCCGCATTGCGCTGCTGCCGCCCGACAGCTGGTGCAGCTATATGGAGCATCACCTGCGCATTGTTACTGAGGGGCTGGTCGAGGGGGACCGCTGGCATCTCATCTGTGTGCAGGAAGGGGTGCTTTTCTCCTACCTTGAGGAGCCGCGCACCAATGTGAACATCAAGCACCGGCCGGGTGCGCACAGCCCCGAACTGGACGCATGGATCGCCGCCGACCCAGAAAGCCACTTTGCACGCTTTACGCCGGAGCAGAAGGCCCACCCGGACAGCGGCCACAACTTTGTATTTTTGCCCCGCATTGCGGGAACGGAGGACTGAACCATGACAAGGATCGGATGCCGCGCCCATGACTACGGCAAGCTGCCCGCTGTCGCGCTTGCTGCCACGCTGCGTGCCAAGGGGTACAACGCCGCCCAGCTCGCCATGCCGCGCGCCATTGCAGGCATTGAGGATTTTGCCCACATCACCGACAAACAGCTTGCAGAGATCCGCACGGCGTTTGCCGCGCAGGACGTGGAAATTTCGGTGCTGAGCTGCTATCAGGACCTGTCTGCCCCCGATGCGGACGCCCGCCGCACCGCTGTGGATGCCGTAAAGCGCACACTGGGCTATGCAAAGATGCTGGGTGCCAAAATGGTGGGCAGTGAAACGGCATGGGGTGCCTGCACGGACGAGGAAAAGGCTGCCCGCTGCCCGCTGATGCTGGACAGCATCGCCCGTATCACCGAGGAAGCCGCCCGTCTGAACGTCGTTTTTGCCGTGGAATCGGTGGATGTACACCCCCTCTGCACGCCGGAGCTGCTGCACGCCGTGCTGGACACTGCCGCCGATACACAGCACTGCAAGGTCATTTTTGACCCCGTCAACCTGTTCTGTGCCAAGGACGGGCAGGACAGGGCGTATCAGGCTGCCCACTGGAGCCGCTGGCTGGAGGTCATCGGCGATCAGCTTGGGGCTGTGCATGTCAAGGACTGCCGCATCGAGGCCGACGGCAGCAAGACCCTGCTGCCGCTGGGCGCGGGCGATATGGATTATTCTGCCATTCGTGCCTTCTTGGCGACCCACGCCCCCGCCGCCCCGCTGCTGCGCGATGAGGTCATTCTGCCCGCCGACACCGCCGATGTGCGGTATCTGCGCAGGATGACTGACACTGTGTAAAAGTAAAAAAATTGCCCAACCGTTTTGCGGTTGGGTTTTTCGTATTTTGTCAGCGATTCCAATAGGCGGCCACGCTGCGTCCGGCTTCCTCGCCCACTTCGTTGTAGGCGGGCTGCAAATAGTGGAAACGGTCTTTCATCAACCCCTTGGCGGCAAAGGTTTTGAAGCGGCGGCTGACCATAATAATGTCGTCACAGGCGGCAGTCAGCTCCTCCTGCGCCTGCTGGATGGGCAGGTACAGCTCCGGCTCATCGCGCTGGTTGCCGATTTGAATCAAAAAGCAGGTTTGCGCGCCTGCGTCCTGCATAAAGCTGTGCAGAACGCGCTCGGTGTCGGCTTTGTAAACATCCTTGGGGGTGTGCAGGTCGCCGTCGGTGCAGCCCTGGCACCAGACCATCGCGCTGTGGCGGATGGTATAGCCGTTTTCGGCTAAGAATTTGCGCGCCTTGCGGGCGCGGCGGACGGCATCCTGATAGTACGGTGTGCCGGGCAACCACTTGGCAATGGCAGAACCGCCCTTGGCGCAGGACACGCCCACGATGGCAACCCCGGTCTTGGCTGTGCAGGCATTGACGAAGGACGACACCATCGACCCTGTTTTCATGCCCGGCTCGTTGACACCGGCGGGGTCGTTCTCGTTCACGCCGAACGGCTCGGCCAGCGGGTGCAGCTGCGCGGGGGCGGTGACGGCGCGGTACTCAAATCCCATGCCGGGGGTCACGGCGGGGGCAAGGGCGGCATCCCCGCGCCCGGCCATGTTGCTTTGCCCCATAAAAAAGAGAAGATCCACGGTTTTCATAAAAACTCCTTTTATTAAAACAAGAAAATTTACACTGTGCGCCCGCTGTGCAGACACTTTTTGTTTATGTCGATGCCACGGAAACCGTCGGTCTTACCTCCAACGAGCAGTTTTTTCCTGCGCCTTCCGCAACAGTATGCAACCGGTGTGGCAGATAAGCAAATTATACCGCACGGAAGTGCCTAATTGCAATCGTAAGTTGTACTCTCCGGTGTTAAGTTGTACGCATCACGGCAAGATTCCGGCGGCAAAGTCCGGATTTGTATGTTTTGCAGATAAGATAGGATTCGTATTTGCTTTTTTAGTATTTTATTTATTTAGTATTTATTTGTGCAGACTTTTGCTGCCGTCCTCTTTAAGACGTTTGTTGATTAGTCTTACGGATCGGGTGTCTTGGAGTTGGTCGTTGTCCACGTCAAAAAAATAAATGGGATTGTCATGCCAGCTTGCAAGATCGGGAAGAAAATCTTCTTCCTGAAACCAGTCTCCATCAGGGTCCCACCCGTCAACCACAAGAACAGCGCTTCCGCCATTGATCTTTGCTTTTATGGCAGACCATGCCACCTTCGCCTTGACACCGAATGAATCGAGATCGTCAACGCTTTTTGGCGGCTGGCTGTCGGAATCGTGGCTGTCACGGTCATAGCACCCGAACAGGTGCAGGCGATGCTTGGGTGCCTTTGTAAAGATGTCCTGCGATAAATGATCGATTTTGGCCGGGATAAGCTCAACTCCTTGACAATTTATCATCTTCTCCGGACTGGAGGTGATAAATAAATTTCAAGGGAGATTTACAAGCTCGGAGAGAAAAGGAACGGAAACGGAAACGGAAAGGTCAGCGGCTGTATCATAGATTTGGTCAATGCTATCGGAATGATCTTCAAGCAAATTCCGCCAGCTGTGTATCGAATCGGAGCAGCCGGCTTCCGCGTAAAGTTTATCAAGATAGGAATTTTTGTTGAGAGACTCCCGCTGATAGGCCTGTCCCAAGAACAGGTACGAGGGCTTATTGTATATATATTCCAACAACTCCCGGGCTTCGGTTTCAGTCATGCGATCCATAAGAAAAGACCTCCTTCTGTGGAAATAGTACATATTTGAAACTGGGATCACGGTGGGAAAAGCCAACCTCACAAAGCAATGTTGCTGCCGGGTGAATGCGCGGCTGTCGGTGCATACGCTGTGAAGAATACTGCATGCTGAATTGTAATAAGTGTAGCATATTTTGAACAGAAAGTTTATGATTTTTGTTTGTAGTGTACAAGACTGAATCGCTGCTATGAAATTAGTTCTTTGCGATAAAATGATACGTGCCGTAGCTAGGCGATTCCAGAATCCCGGCAGCAGTCAGTTCCCGAATCACCAGATTGGCGCGGCTGTTTTTGACGTGGAATACATCCGCAACATGACTGGTGCGGAATTCGTATTCATATCCATAGCGGCGGAACAATTCCAGTATCTTTTCCTTTGTGGATGCCTGCATCCGCAGCTTGGATAAGTCATGCTCCAGCTTTTCAATAGGGGTGAAGAATGCAGAAGTTTCCACATTTTGCGGAGAAGTTTCCACGTTTTGAGCGGTAGTTTCCATGTTTTGCGCGGAGGTTTCCACGTTTTCAGAATCCATAGAAAGCTGCGTTGGCGCTGCGACGCTTCGATTGGGCAGCGTTACAAGGAAAAACGTGCTGTCGGAGTAAAATATCGGCTTTTGCGCACACTCGGCGTAGGAGGTCATAATGCGGTCAATGCCGCTGCCGCGCCGCTCCATGTAGTGCAGGCGGGAAAATACATCTGAAATGACCTGATTGCGCCGCATGGAGGGAATGTGCTGCAGATCCATGTCTTGGATGCGGCGTCCATTAGCCATGCCGCCCGGTGAGGAAATCTCCATGCGGTCATCGAACATTTCGATGTGGATTTCCGAGCCAAGCACCTGATAATCGCGATGGATTAACGCATTTACCAGTACCTCTCGGACAGCCTTGTAGGGGTAGTCGCTGCGCTCTTCGCGGGTCATGCCGCGGATGCTCCACGGATTTTTGCTGTTGTTGCGGATGAAGTCCTCCGCGTTTTGCAGCAGAGAGATTAGGCTGGCTCCCTGATATTCCTTATCGTCCAGCGCATCAGCATCGATGTTGCCTTTGTGTGTGCCTTTCCAGCGGGTACAAAATATACGCGACTGCGACAGCACGCCCTGATCACATAAAAGCAGACCGCCGTTTGTGACTTGACCGTCCTCGGTGACAAGGGTGGTAGAAAGCAAATCCTTGTCGGGTTGGAAATCTTCTTTAAGAGCATTCTTGAAGGTAGCAGCCAACAGCGTAAAGCTGACATCTCCCATGTGATAAGGCGACGGCAGGGCATCGAAGGTCTTATTCATGCCCTTCAAAATCAAGGCGCTTAACTGCTGACGAGAGGTTTCCTCCGACTGATCGCCATTGCGGATGTAGGCGACGCAGACACCCTCGAAGCGGTAGTAGTATGGATAGGCAGGACCGTTCTGAATCTCTAAATCAATGCAGATTTTATCGTCCTCGGAAAAGGCATGAAGTTGATACCGTGGCGTCGGGTCAATACGCGCTTTGATAAGCTCCGTGATTTTGCTGATGACTTCCTGCGGGTTATCTAAACCGCATACTTCACGCGGATTATCGCGGACACCAAACACGATATGCCCGCCAAAGCTGTTGGCAAATGCAGAAACGGATTTCAGCCAGCTGCGAGGCTTTTTGATTTCCAGTGCCTCTTTGTAGTCAACGGAGGAACTCTCCAAGAGTAAGTCATTCAGATTCACGGTATCACCTGCCGATGTGTTTTTGTTGCGGAGTTGAGGTTTGCCAGTAATTAAATTATACTACGCCCAAAGCGTCAAGGCAATCGTAAGTTGTACTCTCTGGTGTTAAGTTGTACACATTGCCGTAAGATCACAGAGGGAAAAATTCCTCCTTTTGTGGTTTTACGGATAGGATACGATAGTATCTTAGTATTTTATTTATTTAGTTATTTATTTGTGTTGGATTTACCTGTACAGGGAAATCCTGTTCAGGTAAATACCTTCGCGGTAAAATAAAAAAATCCCCGGAAAGCGGGGAATTTGGGGTGGTATTTGGCTGGACGGACACCGCGCCGATGCGGTTTGAATGCGCCCAAGCAAGGGCGTTTCTCGCGGTGACGGGGGCGGTGTGCGGGAATGTTGCGGGTTGGGTTTGCATACAACTTCTTGCCGGAGAGTAAAACCTATATACTGGTTCATTGGGCTTTTCCTGTGCGAAAACCCTGTGATGTAAGTACCCGCATTTCTCAATGAAACCAAAACTGCGCATTGATTTGATTGGAGTGTGCGAGAATCCGTCTCACGAATTTGCCCTCAAAACTGCCCCCCCAAAGGGGTTGGAACGGTTCAGCACCGTATAGCACCCTTTTGTACACATGGGACAAAAGCTGTTTTACCCTTTGGTACACAATACCACTAAACCCAACAAAACATCACTGTAACGCACAAATTTTGGATTTCTCATAACCCGGAGGTCGCAGGTTCAAGTCCTGTCTCCACAACCAACAAAAGCTCGTTGAAACGACAAGTTTCAACGAGCTTTTTTTACCTTATGGCAAAAGTGGTAACAATCTGGTAACTTTGCCCCCAAAATGACCCCAAAACGGGAAAGTGACTGCGCCCGGACGGTTGATTTTTTCAACCATCCGGGCGCTTTTTGTGGATAAATTTTGCGGAGTTGGCAGGTAAATATAGGAGCGGTCAACCTGCTTTGACGAGTACCAACACGCTGTTGTTTGGTATGACGATCTGTTCCTGTTTGGTGGGAATGGGTGGGTTCTTATATTGGCGCAGGGCTTTTTTGATTTGCTGCTTGACCTCCAGAAGGGTGCTTGTTGTGTCTATTACCTTCTATATGGATGGGGTGTTTCCTTTTGCAGCATTCGCCACAGCGTTGTGCGGCTGATGCCCAAGCGCTCGGCAGCACGTTTCTGGTTGCCGTTTTCGGCTTGCAAGGCCTGTTGCACGGCGATTTGCTCGATCTCTTCCAGCGTTAGGTCAACGGGCAGAGCGTGGGTTTGAGAAACGGCACCGGGGTAGAAGGTACATTCCTGTTTCAACTGGTCGCGCACTGTCTCCACGGAGATATAAGGCGTCGTCGTGTGCAGCACCAACTCGTCCAGCACGCGGCAGAACTGGTCGTAGTTGCCAGGCCAGCTGTACTCCGTCATACATAAGTTCGCCTCCGGCTCAAAACCGATGACTGCACGGGCGTTGCGCATATTCAGGGTACTGATATACAACCCCGACAAGCGCGGAATATCTTGCAGATGACTGCGCAGCGGCGGCATTTGCAGCATCAGGCAGTTCAGCATATCTACCAGTCGGGCATAGTGAGGGTGCATTGTTCCGGAACTGGAGCTACTGGCGACAAAGAAGAGCCGGTTGCGCTCCTGCGTATGCAGCGCCATTATGGTGGAGAACAACTCGCTGAACTGCTCGTCAGTCAGCGCCTCCACGTGGCTCATCATAAGGGTGCAACCGTCACCCATTAGGGGGGAACGGTCGCTCGCCATCAGATATTTCCAGCCGGGGTGCATGAGCATGGCACAGTCAATCTTGATGAGCGGCGCGTTAGAAAGCGGCCCTTTGGCGTAGAGCATCTGCACCATCTGGGGCTTGGCTGTGCCCGGTTCACCGTAAACGACAAGTGGGCGATTGCTTTGCAAATATTGCTCCAGTGTCAGGTTGGCGGTGGAGAAAGACTGGGTAATGCCATAGAAACTGTCAAAGAAAGTATCTACTGCCTGTTGGCGATCCGAGTAGGCGATGCCGTATTTTTCCAGCGGGATGGACAGCCGACTCTTTTCGATTGTGACGACATGGCGCAGAGCCCCTTCCATTTGGATAGGGGTGCTCTGCAAAGCATAATGGATGCCATTCTCTTCAAGGCAGCTGCGGTGGGGCTCGGCGGTGCGCTGCATAATAGCTGAGTGTGCCTTTGCCAGCACGCTGTCGGGGAGCTCGGGGGAGAGCGAGACGAACAGATCTTGTCCGGCCTCGTCGCTGACAAGGGTGTCATAGGGCATGGCACGGATGACGTCCTGAAAAAACTGCGCCAGCTCCAGCGCTTTACGGCGGGCCAGTCCCTCCTGTACTGCGGTGTTCAGCGCATCCTCCACACTCTCGATACCGGAGGTGATGAGCAGGGCAGGAATGCCGTATTCCTGTGCCAATGAGTTAGTGACAACGTCGCACAGCACCATCTGGCAACCAGAATTTTCCAACCCCTGCAAAATAGTGCGGGCTTCTTTCTGGTCGTGGATGGTATAAATATCCACATTATAGCGCAGTACCTCGCACAGAAACGTGGCGTTGCGGGTGATGGCCGGGAAGCCGATGACGGCGTATTTACAGTTGTGATTCTCTGCCAGCTTGATAGAACGCAGGATGTCGTAGACAGACAATGGGATGTCCACGACCTTTAAATCTGTACAGCGGCGGATAGCTTCCGCTGTGCCGCCGCGGGAGAGGATGACGTCATACTCCTCCTGCGCAGTTTGGGCGGCGGCAATCTCTGCGCCGGCAGTCAGATTGCCGACATGTACGTCGATTTGCAAATCGTCGCGAGATTCTGCAGCCTGCTGCATCAGGCTGGCAATACCCTCGTAAGGGGCGATGCCCAGAATTTTGATGGGGCGCATGGTAGAGGTCCCCCCTCTTTTTATTAACTGTTTGAAATTGTAACTTTATCATAAGTGATTCGTGTTGCAAAGTCAATCATAAAAATAAAATGGTTTCAAAAAGAAACACAAAATAGCAGAAAACGAAACAAAAACAGTTGACGAAACGGGACGGTAATGGTAAGATTTAGACAAATCCGAGAGACACAAGCAGAAACGATGCGGCTGAATGTACAAATGATGCAAAACGAGATGTAACAAAATGGAACATGTAGGAGGAAACAATGGCACGGCTGACAGTTATCGCGGACGATTTGACCGGCGCACTGGATACAGGTGTACAGTTTGCCAACCGCTGTGTTTCCGTTCGGGTGGCGGCTGTGAACGCTGCTGCCGTGCCTGAGGAAATCTTCCATGCAGATGTTGCAGTCATTGATGCGGAGGTTCGCCACAAGACATCGCAGCAGGCCTACAATATCTGCTTGGGACTTGTGCAGCAGGCGTTGCGCTGCGGAACAGACACCGTTTACATCAAAACGGACTCTGGTCTGCGGGGCAACATCGGCGCCATGTTTCAGGCGGCGCTGGATGCCGGCGGTGCGGCGGTTGCATACTATGCACCGGCACTGCCGCAGATGAATCGCCTCACACGCGGCGGCATCCAGTACATTGACGGCGTACCCATCGACAAGAGCGTGTTCGGGCAGGATCCGTTTGAGCCGGTTCACTCCCCTTACGTGAAAGACCTTTTTCGGAACTGTCGGGCAGCGATCATCAGCTGCAGGCCCCGCGCTCTGCCGCCTCCGCCGCAGCACGGTCAGCAAATCGTCATCTGTGATGCCGAGAAGGATACGGACTTCCGGTGTATTGCCATGGAACTGCAGCGCACAAATGGCCTGAAAATTTTGGGCGGCTGCGCAGGGTTTGCGGCAGTGCTGCCGCCTTTTCTGGGGCTGGAGGGTGGGCCAATCAGCCTGCCCTGCATCAACGCACCGCTCTTGGTACTTTGCGGTAGCTTGAACCCGATTACAAAGAGGCAGCTGGAATACGGTGCTGCCCACGGCGGTGTGCGTATCTCCCTGCAGAGCGAGCAGCTTGCCGCCGGCTACTTTGAAAGCCGCGCAGGGCAGGATTTCTTGACACAAATCGAGCAGCGGATGCAGGGCGGCTGCGATATGCTGATCGACACCGATGGCACCGAGACCGCCGAGGATGCTGATACAGCCGAACAACTGCGCGGGCAGATCGCAGAACAGCTGGGGCTGCTGATGGCGCTGCTGCTGGAACGCCCCGCCGCAGACAACTATCTGCCGATGATCATCGGCGGTGATACGCTGATGGGCTTTATGCAGCAGTTGCCGGAGGCAGAGATCTCACCCCTGGGAGAGGCTGCACCGGGCGCGGTGCTCTTCATGGCGCCGATGGCCGGTCATGTTTCCCGCATTATCGTCTCCAAGTCCGGCGGATTTGGAACCGAGGACCTGCTCAGCAGGATACGTCAGAATTTACAGAAAGGAACGGAAGATGAAGCAATATCAACTTGCCATGCCGCAGCAGGTATATAGCGGCGAGACTGCGATACAAGCGCTGGAAACGCTGGCATCCGGGCACGAAAAAGCGGTTGTCTTTACAGATGCGGGCATTCGGGCTTCCGGCATTCTGGAGCGCCCGCTGGCCGAACTGGACAAAGCGGCTGTACCCTATATAATTAACGATACTTTGCCCGCGGAACCTACTTGCGATCAGGCACAGCAGGTCATTGATACTTTCCGCGAGAGCAACGCAGACCTGATTGTCGCTGTAGGAGGCGGCAGCGTAATGGATATTGCCAAGCTGGCATCCATCACGGCAGATGGAAGTTGCACGGTGCGTGACCAACTGAAAAACCCGCGTATCGGTAAAAAGACGGTCACCACCGTTATGATCCCCACCACGGCGGGTACCGGCTCCGAGGCGACGCCCAACAGCATCGTGGCGGTACCGGAAGAACAGTTGAAAGTCGGCATCGTCAACCCCGAAATGATTGCGGATGCAGTCATTCTGGACGGAAATATGATTCGCCGCCTGCCCCGAAAAATTGCAGCCTCTACCGGCATCGACGCGCTGTGCCACGCCATTGAATGCTACACCTCCGCGAAGGCAAATCCGTTCAGTGACTTGTTCGCAATGCAGGCGCTGCGGCTCATCTTCCGGAATCTTGAAAAAGCCTGCGACGACCCGGATGCACTGGATGCAAAAGAAAAAATGATGCAGGCTGCTTTCTATGCAGGCGTCGCCATCACCTGTTCTGGGACCACGGCTGTGCATGCGCTGTCCTACCCTCTGGGCGGGCGATACCACATCCCGCACGGTGTGGCAAATGCCATTATGCTGATGCCGGTCATGCAGTTCAATAAATCCTGCTGCATTGAGCGCTTTGCGGAAGTTTATGAAGCCGTTGGCGGAACAGGTGCAAGGAACAGCGCAGAGAAAGCGGATTGGGTCATTGCAAAGATGGATGCCATGGTGCAGCATCTGGACATTCCCACATCGCTGAAACCCTACGGCGTGACCGAAGCTGACCTGCCCGCGCTGGTAAAGGCCGGTATGGATGTACAGCGGTTGCTGGTAAACAATCCCCGTACCGTCACAGCGGCGGATGCGGAGGCACTCTACCGCGAAATCCTGTGAGGGGAGCGTACAATGAAAGAGATAAAAGGTATTATCGTTCCGATTTTGACGCCGATGCACGAGGATGAGACCGTCAACTATGAGGAACTTGTCAACCAGATCGAGCGGTTGATTGCCGCAGGTGTGCACGGCATTTTTGTCTTTGGCACCAACGGCGAAGGCTATATCCTCGACGAGGAAGAGAAAGCCGAGATCATTCGTGTGGCGGTTAAGGCCGTCAGCGGCCGCGTGCCGGTTTACGCAGGCACGGGCTGCGTCAGCACCCGTGATACGATTCGCATGTCCCGAAAAGCCAAGGAACTGGGTGCGGATGTACTCTCCATTATCACACCAAGTTTTGCCGCGGCTTCTCAAGAAGAGATTATCCGCCATTATGAGACGGTTGCAAACGCAGTGGATATGCCGATCCTGCTGTACAACATCCCCGCCCGCACAGGCAACGCTTTGGCCCCTGCCACAGTGCAAAAGCTGTCTCAGGTGGCAAACATTGTGGGCGCAAAGGATTCCAGCGGTAACTTTGACAATATCTTGCAGTATATCGAGAAAACACGCGGGGGCGATAAACCGTTCACCGTGCTGTCCGGCAACGATTCCCTGATCCTGTGGACACTGCTGGCGGGAGGCAAAGGCGCCATCGCAGGCTGTGCCAACGTTTTTCCACACACGATGGTGAGCATCTACGAGAAGTTCATGGCCGGAGATTTTGAGGGGGCGCGCAGGGCACAGGACAGCATCCGTCCTTTCCGTGATATTTTTAAGTTTGGCAACCCCAACACCATCGTCAAAACGGCGGTCAAGGAACTGGGATATCCGGTAGGACTGTGCCGCGCACCTTTCAACAGTTTGTCCCCGGCGGGATTGGACGCCCTGCGCACGGCACTGCAAACCTGCCGTGACAACGGCCTTTGCTAAAGGAGGCGGCCATGCGCAAAATTTTAGGCATCACAATGGGCGACCCTGCAGGTGTCGGACCGGAGATTACGGTCAAAGCGCTGCAAGATCCCAAAGTGTATGAAAGCTGCAAACCTCTTGTGGTGGGTGATGCAGCCATCTTGGAAAGGGCCTGCAGGATCGTTGGCGCGGATTGCCGCATCCACTCTGTAGCGGACCCTGGCGAGGGGCTTTATGAGCCGGGTACCATTGATATTCTTGACATGGGGCTGCTCAAACCGGAAGATTTCGCTATCGGCCAGGTCAGCGCGGCTGCCGGGGACGCGGCTTTCCGGTATGTGCGCAAAGTCATTGAGCTTGCCATGGACGGCAAGGTGGATGCAACTGTCACGAATCCGCTGAACAAAGAGGCTATGAATCTTGCAGGGCATCATTTCTCCGGCCACACAGAAATCTACGCTTATTACACAGGCACCGAACATTACACGATGATGCTGGCCCACAAAGACCTGCGGGTCGTGCATGTTTCCACCCACGTTTCCCTGCGGGAGGCCTGTGACCGGGTCAAGAAGGACCGGGTGCTGGAAGTCATCAGCATAGCAGACAAAGCCTGCCGGGACATGGGCATCGCAAAACCCCGCATCGGTGTGGCGGGCCTCAATCCCCACTGTGGTGAGGGCGGTCTCTTTGGACGGGAAGAAATCGACGAGATCACCCCGGCCATCGAAGCGGCCTGTACCGCAGGTATCAACGCGCAGGGCCCCATTCCGCCGGACACAATCTTCTCGAAAGCATTGGGCGGCTGGTATGATATTGTCGTGGCAATGTACCATGACCAAGGCCACATCCCGCTCAAGGTCGTCGGCTTTGTCTATGACAGGGAAAAGCAGGCGTGGAGTGCGGTGGAAGGTGTAAACATTACGCTGGGATTGCCTATTATACGTACCAGCGTGGATCATGGCACTGCTTTCGACCAAGCCGGTACAGGCAAGGCCAATGAACTGAGCTTGAAGAACGCAATCGAATATGCTGTTCGTTTTGCAGCTAACCGCTGAAAGCGAATGGATATTATAAAGAGAAAACCATTTATAAGGAGGAAAACACAAATGAAACTCGCAAATCGAATCGGCGCTGCCGTACTGGCCACTGCTATGGTCGGCACGCTTCTCACTGGCTGCGGTGGAGGCTCCGCCTCTACGACTGCCTCCACAGGTGACGGTACTGCCGCTGCCTCCTCGACGGAATCTTCCGGCGATGGGGACAACACCTACACCATGTTTATGCGTTCTACCTACGTGGACTGGATCAAGGAACTGAAGTGGTATGATGTCGCTGAGGAACGTACCGGTATCCATGTCGACTACATCTCTGGTCCCGAAGAATTCAATGATGTCTACTCTGAGATCGACCAGCGTGTTATCAGCGGCGATCTGCCCGATGCTGTTATGACAAAACTGGCCCAAACCAACGTCTACGGTCCGCAGGGCGTGTTCGCAGATTTGGCACCCTACATTGAGAAGTATGCCCCCAACCTGCAGAAGTACATTGACGACAACCCCGATTACAAGGCGCTTGTCACCGATAAGGACGGCCATATCTACGGTCTGTGCAAAGAGACCCCCATCTTTGCAGATTTGATCGGCTATCGCGTTGACCAGTTCAAGGCGGCAGGCATTGACCCTGACGCCATCGTCACCATCGATGACTTTACCAAGGCACTGGAAACTTTGAAAGCCTACTACGGAAAAGACAACCCCAACTACTACCCGTTGACCGGTCGTGACACCGCCATCCGCTTTGCTTCGTGGTTCGGCGCAGCCAGCAATATCTCTTCTACCGAGTCCAACGGCATCTATATCAACGGCCACTACAAGGATGGCTCTATCGACATTATGAACGATGGTGCCTACAAGATGGTCGAGACCATGAAGAAGTGGTACGACGAGGGCCTGATCCAGCCCGAATGGGTCGCAGGTACTTTCGGTGAAGCCGACTGGGAGGCTGCCATGCTCAACGGCAACGGCAGTGTTTTCTACGATTACTACAACCGCGCCGAATGGTTTATGGAGAACGGTGGCCCCGACAACGACCCCAACTACCAGATGGGTGTTCTGAACTTCATCAAGGACGATAACGGAAACCCCCAGAAGATGACCGTCAGCATGAAGTACAATGACGAGTGCGTTACTGCCGTCAATGCAAACTGCAGTGAAGATAAAATCAAGACTATCCTGACTTTCATCGATTACTTCTACACTGAAGAGGGCGAAATCTTGGCCAACTATGGTGTCGAGGGTGAGAGCTTCAAGACCGATGCCAACGGCGGCAAGGAGTTCATCGTTGACTATCAGACTGAAGAAGCTACCCCCGCAGGTGAGAAGCGCTGGAGTTTCCTGAGTGACCGCTTTACCGTCTGCAAGCCCGTTGACAACGAAGCCTTCTTCAAGTGGAATGCGCCTCTGATCGCTGAGGCGACCGGCCGCCTGTTTACCGATGAAAACCTGGGCACCTCTTATGTTCTGAGATTCACCGATGACCAGAGCAAGGAAATCACCAACCTGCTTGCCTCTGTGTACGATGCACAGATGTCTGGCATTACGCAGTTCATCGACGGCACCCGTGAGCTGACTCCTGACAACTGGGCAGCCTTCCAGCAGGAAATGAATGATATGGGTCTGTCTCGCATCGAGGAAATCCAGCTGGCAGCTTACCAAGCAATGTACGGCGCCTGATGCCTTGACAAAGGTAATACCCTGAACAATCAGCCCTGCCCGACACGGCAAACTGCCATGCGGGCGGGGTTGCCGGGGTAAAGTGAAAGGAGAATCACCATGCCGAAGCGCAAAGCACAAACGGCGGTACCTGCCGTGCCGAAAGCATCTCTCGGTACGCGGATAAAAAAAGATATTATCAAAAATTATCAGCTGTATCTGCTGATGATACCGGGTTTCCTGCTGCTGATCCTGTTTAAAATCGGACCGGTCGGTGCAATGGTGATTGCGTTTGAGGATTTCTCCGCAGCCAAAGGCGTTTTCGGCAGCACGTGGGTGGGGCTTGAAAACTTCAAGCGCATTTTGCAGGATCCATATATCTGGAAAATCACCAAAAATACAATCGTTCTGGCGTTCCTGTCCGTGGTGGTTGTATTCCCCATCCCGATTATATTTTCGCTTTTCCTAAACGAAGTTCGTACCAAGTGGGTGCGCAATACGGTACAGTCTTTGAGTTTCCTGCCGTATTTCATCTCGGCAGCCGTTATGGTCAGTATCATGTATACGCTGCTCTCCCCTACATCGGGTCTGATCAATATCCTGATCACCAAGCTGGGCGGTACTTCCACAAACTTTATGGCAAAACCGGAATGGTTCCGGCCATTGTACGTGATACTGGAGATTTGGCAGACGTTCGGTTACTCGGCCATTATCTATATTGCTGCCATGATGAACATTGACCCTACTTTGTATGAGGCGGCAGAGATGGACGGCGCATCCCGCTGGACCAAAATGTGGCGCATCACACTGCCCTGTATTTCTACTTCTGTTATCACGATGCTTATCATCAGTGTCGGCAATATCTTCTCCGTCAACTTGGATCGTATCCTGCTGATGTATAACACAGGCACTTATGTCACGGCTGATGTGATCCAGACGTATGTTTATCGCATTGCATTCCAGTCTACGGGTTTCCCGGATTACAGCTACGGCACTGCGGTCAATGTATTGAAATCCATTATTGCCTTTGTGCTGGTTTCCATCGTCAACAAGATTGCTGATAAAGTCAGTGACGCACGTCTGTTCTGAGAAAGGAGCGTATAGGCTATTATGAGTAAGCAGCCCAAGTCCCATCTCAAACGGCTGACGACGTTTGATTATATCAACAGTGCAATCCTGCTGCTGGTGGCAGTGTGTTGTGTGTATCCGTTCCTGTATGTGTTCTTTGTGGCTACCACGGATGGCACCTACCTGGCACGCGGTGAGATGACATTCCTGCCGATGGGCTTTAACCTGAAAGCCTTCGGCTACATTTTGACAAATCCACGCTTCAATGTGTTCGGAGGTATGCGAAACTCCTTCATGTATACCCTGCTGGGTACGCTGTTGGCGGTTGCCTGCACCTATGTTACAGCGTATGTGCTCAGCCGCCCGCGCTTCAAGCACCGTTTCTGGTTGATGTCTCTTTTTATCATTACATGGGTGTTTGATGCCGGTATCATTCCGCAGTATATCATTTACAACCAGTTCGGCTTTGTCAATAGTCCGTGGGTCATGATCGTGCCCGGCGCGATCAGCACGCAGTTCCTTATTATCACCAAGACTTTTTTGGAAGGCATCCCCAACGAACTGGAAGAGGCTGCTGTTGTAGATGGTGCGACTGATATCAAAATTCTGACACGCATTTTTCTACCGCTTTCCCCCACTGTGCTGGCAACGACAGGCTTATTCTACGCGGTCTCTATCTGGAACCAGTACCTTGTTCCGCAGATATATTTGAAAGACGATGGCCTTAAGACCATCCAGCAGGTGCTGAAAAATGTCGTCATCACTGACGGTGGTTCCGGTACAACATTCAAAAATGTAGTGCTGGATGGTGTTACGCTGAACCAGCAGAACCTGAAAGCTGCAGCAATCTTCATTGCCATGCTGCCCATCATCTGCGTGTATCCGTTCGTTCAGAAATACTTCAAAAAAGGCATTCTCATCGGCTCCGTGAAAGGCTGAGAAAGGATTGAAAAATGGCTCGTAACATTATTGATCTGCCAACGTTGGGCGATGACGGTAGACTTTACCGTGATACCGCTCTCGATTTGGTGGAATCCCTTATCCCCAACCCATGGAAAAGCTGCCACGCACCTGATTTGCTGGAATTGGAAAACGGCGATCTGCTCTGCTGCTGGTTTGCCGGTTCCCGTGAGGGAAACGCCGACATCAGCATTGCGGTGGCCCGCTTGCCTGCCGACGCCGAACAGTGGGAGCAGCCGGTCATTGTCTCGGATGACCCGACCCGCAGTGAGCAGAACCCCTCACTGTTCCAAAACCCCAACGGTGACATTTGGCTGATGTACACGGCACAGGCGGCTAAAAAGCCTGATGACAACAGTGACGACAGCCTGCAGGGCACGGCAGAGATCCGCCGCAAAATTTCCCGCGATGGGGGCCGCACATGGGGCCCCACAGAGGCTGTATTTACCCGTCCCGGCTCTTTCTGCCGCCAGAAGATTCAGGTGCTTTCCAACGGGCGTTGGATCTTCAACAACTTTATCTGTGCGCTGGACGGTACCCGTTTGGGCAGCGACGTGACGGTTATCCAGATTTCCGATGATCAGGGCAAGACATGGCGCGGGGTGGAGATTCCCGGAAGCCGTGGCCGTGTTCACGGCAATGTTATTGAACTGGAACCCGGCAAACTGGTCTGCCTGCTGCGCAGCCGTGCGGCCGACCATATCTACCGCTCAGAATCCAACGATAACGGAGAGACATGGAGTGTGCCCGTGATTACCCCGCTGCGCAACAACAACGCCAGTATCTCGGCCATCAAGCTGCAGAGCGGCGCACTTGCCATCATTTATAATGATGTCTCTTTCAATGAGGATGGTAGCCGTACCGTCTGGCCCGACCAGCGATGCCCTGTGGCAATGGCAATCTCGGAGGATGGTGGCAAAACATGGCCGTGGCGCCGCATTGTAGAACATGGTGAGGGTTTCATCGGTCCATGGAACGATGTGAACAACCGCCGCTACGAGTACCCTGTCATGATGCAAAGCAAGGATGGCAAGATTCACGCGGCTTATGCGTGGGGCCGCCGTGTGCGCATTAAGTATGTATGCGTCGATGAAGCATGGATTCGCGGCGCTAAGGTTTGCAAGGGCGCTGAGGATAATCCCGAAATGCCCTGCAACCGTTGACAACTTGCATGATTGCCCTGCGGTTTTTGCCGCAGGGCATTTTTGGTAAGGAGGCTTTTATGTTCAGCCCGGAAAAATATGTGTGCTGGCAGGCATTGCAGCAAGGCATTACTCTGATGCCGCTGGAAAATGTGCAGGGCGGTGATATGCCCGGCGACACGGCGCATATCTCAGCCCCTGTCTGCCGTCGTGTGGAGAAGTTGCTGCCGCATCTGGTCACGAAACTGGAAGAAAAATATGGTACGGACATTCCGGCCAAACTTGTCATCGCTGTCAGCGGAGGTTCAGGCTCCGGCAAGACCAGCGGTGCTGCCGCCCTGAGGGAGGCGTTGGCGATGGTCGGGTTGAAGGGATACGTGCTCTCCGGAGATAACTACCCCCGCCGTATCCCCCAGCACAACGATGAGGAGCGGTTGACAATCTTTCGCAGCGCCGGACTCAAGGCACTGCTTGCAGCCGGGGAATACACTCCGGAACGCTTCGCCGACTTGCAGCCACTGCAGAAAACCGGAATCGACAGTGATCCGCGCCAATGTGCGGCATACCCATGGATGCAAATCTACCAACAGGGAGGGCGGGCCGCGCTGGCGGGATATTTGGGCCGGACTGCCGAGCAGGACTACGACGCACTGAACGCAGTGCTGGCGCAGTTCCGTGCCGGTGTGCCGGTGCTGTGGCTTAAGCGTATGGGCCGTAAAGAGTGGGAGCGCTGGTATGAGCCGAAGAACGTCGCCGATGTGGATGTGCTGCTGCTGGAATGGACCCACGCAGGCAGTGCCGACCTGAAAAATACCAATCTGAAAGTGTTTTTTAACAGTACACCAGAGGAAACCCGTGCCTGCCGTGTGGCCCGCAGCCGAGACGCCGGGGCCGACAGCCCCTTTGTAACAATGGTGCTGGAAATTGAGCAGGCAATGCTGAACCGCCGCGCCTGCGATGCGGATCTGATCCAGAACCGGGACGGAACGATGGTCGATACGGCAGCCTACGCTGCTGCACAAGGAAGGTGAACATGGTGGCAAATGCGAAAAAAGATGAGCTGTCTCTGACGCCGATGCTGAACGCTTACCCGGACAGTTTGGGCGGGACGTTAAGTGACATTGCAGATTTGCTGGAAAGCAGCTGTAAAGATGCTTTCGGTGCGTTTTATATTCTCCCCAGTGTTTTCAACACAGATCTCGACCGCGGCTTTTCGGTTGTAGACTACAGTTTGAACGAGTTGCTGGCGACGCCGCAGGATTTGGAGCGCATCCGTGCTTTGGGAATACGGCTGAAACTCGATTTTATCCTGAACCACGCCTCGGTCCTGTCACCGCAGTTTCAAGATCTTTTGAAAAATGGGGAAATGTCGAAATATAAGGACTTCTTCATCGACTGGAACGCGTTCTGGGCGGGCTGCGGCGAGATGATGCCGGGGGGATATATACAGCCGACACCGGAGTACTTGCATAAGATGTTTTTCCGCAAACCAGGGCTACCCATTCTGATGGTGCGTATGCCCGATGGCACCGAAAAACCCTACTGGAACACATTCTACCAGCAGGTAGACTACCCTTGCCCTGATGCGCGGGAGTTGGTGTCCGAACTGGGGATGCAGTACCGATCCGCCTGTGTCCTGACAGAAAGTCTGCGGATCCAGTTGGCGGCGGGTAAGCGCCCGGCAGAACTTGATCTGGGGCGCTGGGAAACGTTGCGTGTTCCCCTGACCGACCTGTTGGAATCCCGACGCCGCTATTTGGGGCAGATGGATTTGAATGTGGCTTCGCCATTGGTGTGGAAATTTTATGCCGACACGCTGCACACGTTGGCAGGGTATGGAGCCTCTATCGTGCGGCTGGACGCTTTCGCTTATGCGCATAAGGCCGTGGGGGAACGTAACTTTTTGAATGAACCAGGGACATGGAGTCTTTTGGCACGGCTGCAGACAATAGCGGATGCTGATGGTGTGACCTTGCTCCCGGAAATTCACGCATCCTATGGGGAAAAAGTCTACGAAAAGCTGGCCGCCAAAGGCTATGCCGTCTATGATTTCTTTCTGCCGGGGCTGATGATTGATGCCTTGGAGCGGGGCAGTGCAGACACGCTGGCCGCATGGGCACAGGAAATCCTCGACAAGCACATCCTGACCGTGAATATGCTGGGGTGCCATGACGGTATCCCGATGCTGGATCTGAAAGGGTTGCTGCCGGAAGAACGCATCCAAAACCTCATTGATCTGATTGTGACGCGAGGCGGTATGGTGAAGAACCTGCACGGCCAGAAAAATGTCTATTATCAGGTCAATGCCACCTACTACAGCGCTCTGGGCGAGAGTGATGCAAAGCTGCTGCTGGCACGGGCAATTCAACTGTTTATGCCCGGAAAACCGCAGGTGTGGTACCTTGATTTATTCGCGGGCAAAAATGACTGTGAGGCAGTGGCTCGCGCAGGCGAGGGCGGCCACAAAGAAATCAACCGTACAAATCTGACGAAGGTGCAGATTGCCGAGGCACTGGAAAAGCCAGTCGTGAAAAAGCAGCTGGAATTGCTACGCCTGCGCCGCAACTGTCCGGCCTTTGCGCAAGGAGCAAAGATTCAAATTGAAAGCTGCGGCCCGGAATTGACGATTGAGTGGAGCTGCAGCGGTCACGTCGCCCGTCTGCAGGCTAATCTGCAAAAGTTGACTTACAGGGTCGAAATAGAGTAGGAAGAAAAGCTAACTGATGGAAACTACAAACAGCAGGGCGTGCGGAGGCGCTGCATTATAGAATGCAGATGTCAAGACGGTCTGTGCAAATGAGTAAAGACAACTGGACGTACCGAAGTATACGCTAAGAGGAAAAAAGTTCTTGGAAACCAAAGCGTTACAGTTGAAATGATATGTACGTACTCTTATCGACGTGCAATTCTCTGCGAGGGTAAAATTGAAGAAATAGAAATAAATTCGATTAATTGTTGGTGGCGATTATGAAGTTTACGGAGCTGAAAAGGCTGAAAAACTCTGTTAAAATCTCAGTGAATAAATAACAACGCCCGGACGGTTGAGATTTTCAACCGTCTGGGCGCTTTTTGTGGATAAATTTTGCGGAGTTGGCAGGTAAAAATAGGAGCGGTC
>OLNI01000368.1_pt1 | contig 43560 bp, 42 predicted proteins | sample 1672921 | NCBI WGS metagenome assembly OLNI01 (sample SAMEA3136737, study PRJEB25190) | human gut metagenome | biome: human gut; feature: human-associated habitat; material: faeces | place: Austria | collected 2013 | reverse complement strand
GAACGGCCAGCCCGAAAGAATTTACGGACTGGCTGTATCAGCAGAGTAATGTAATAATAAATTTATCAGTCTATTGATTTTATACTTTCCTGACGGCAAAAGTTTGAGCGTTTTTTGAGATTTGGCTGTTACGATAAATATTATGAATTGTAAATGGAGATGATAGCATGAAACAAAGGCTTCTTATTGTTGATGATGAACCGGGAATTGTAGATATGATGGCGAGTTATTTTTCTTCTCAATATGAGGTGTTGACCGCTTATTGCGGAAATGAAGCACTTCAAAAATTAGCAAGACAGCCCGATTTAATCCTGCTCGACATCAATATGCCGGACATAGACGGATTGACCCTTTGTCAGAAAATTCGTGAGCTTATTACTTGTCCCATTCTTTTTTTGACGGCAAGGGTCGAATCTGCCGATAAAATCATCGGCTTTCAGGCAGGTGCCGACGATTATATCATTAAGCCTTTTGATTTGGACGAATTAGGGGCGAGAGTTGCCGCACATCTGAGGAGGGAGCAGCGACACAGGAATAAAGCGGCAATTCGCTTCTTTGGTGAACTGACGATTGATTATTCAGCCCGAACCGTCACAGTGGCGGGTGAACCTGTTGCTTTATCAAAAAGGGAATTTGATATTGTGGAGCTGCTTTCGCTGAATGCCGGACAAGTATTTGACCGGGAGCGTATTTATGAAACAGTGTGGGGACTTGACGGCGAGGGTAACAGTGATACTGTCATGGAACATATCAGGAAAATCCGGGCGAAGCTGGCTGCTTGTACGCGTCACAGTTATATTGATACAGTTTGGGGGTGTGGTTATCGGTGGAACGTCTGAAAAATATGGAATTAAAGAAAACTTTTCTCGTCCTATCTGCTTCCTGTGTTTTGGTGGCTCTCCTGATGTTAGGCTTAGTCTTTATGATATGCAATTCAATCAGCAGCAACTTTCCCTCCGGTGGAATAGAAATTTTAGCAGACGGTTCAATCGTTAAAATGGAACCCCCCACAGAGACCCAGCAAAATATATTCTCCATGCTTGGAATCATTCAAATTGTGTCCTGCATTGTTCTCCCTATGGGCGGGCTGACTCTATCCGGCATATTATATTATCATATCAAATTGAAACAGCCGATCTCCACGCTACGGAATGGGATTTCACGGATTCGGAACCATGACCTTGACTTTTCTATGCCTGTCCATTCTGATGATGAATTGGGGCAGCTCTGCACCGCCTTTGATACTATGCGTGAAGAACTTCTGAAATCAAATCAGGAACTGTGGCGGCAGGCAGAAGAACGGAAAAGGCTAAATGCCGCCTTTTCCCATGACTTGCGCAATCCGATCACGGTCTTAAAGGGAACTATAAAATTACTGCGGCAGGGAACAGCAGATGAACAAGCCATTGACAGATTGGAAAGCTATACATTACGGATTGAACAGTATGCAGAAGCTATGAGTAGCATCCAACGATTAGAACAAATGCCGGTGCGGATAAACGAGTATTCCTATTCACTGCTACATTCTGAATTAGAGGAAACAGCAAAAATTCTTGCAGGAGCATTAGAACCGTCTGTTTCTGCACCTGATAAGGGGACAATACAATTAGATCATGGATTGGTTTTAACCGTTGCTGAAAATCTAATTGGAAATGCGGCTCGGTTTGCAAAGAGTAAAATTGAAATTCATTTGGAACGGAAAGGAAACTTCTTGCATCTATCAGTTACAGACGATGGGCCAGGCTATCCTGTGGAGTTAATACAAAGCGGCCCGAAACCGTTTGGAAAAATGAAAGAAGACTCCGCACACTTTGGTATGGGGCTATACAGCAGCCAGATACTATGTCTGAAGCATGGAGGAACACTTACACTGGAAAACAGCAAAAGTTATGGCGCAACGGCTACTGCTTCTTTCCAAATAAATCAGAAACCTTGAGCGTTTTTTGAGATTTCTGTTTTACACTCTCCTTATATTATAAACAAGGAGAGTATTTTTTATGAACATTGAAGCAAAGGAACTATCGAAAATCTACGGCAGCGGCGAGAGCCGTGTCGTTGCGTTGGATAAAGTCAACCTTGAAATTGCATCCAGCGATTTTATTTCTATTATGGGACCATCTGGCAGCGGCAAAAGCACCTTGCTCCACCTGCTGTCTGGACTGGACAAGCCGACTTCCGGTAGTCTGACATACGATGGAAAAGACATTTATCGTTTTAATGACAAAGAACTGTCCTCATTTCGCCGTCGGCGCATCGGATTTATCTTTCAGCAATTCAATCTTCTCCCTGTGCTGACCGCAAAAGAAAACATCATCATGCCCCTGCTTCTGGACAAAAAGCAGCCGGACGAAGTATATCTAAATCAGCTTACGGATTTGTTAGGTATTCGTGAACGGCTGACCCACTTGCCCCATGAACTTTCCGGCGGTCAGCAACAGCGTGTAGCGATTGCCCGCGCCCTGATCGCAAAGCCGGATATTATTTTTGCTGACGAACCGACTGGAAATCTGGACAGCAAGAGCGGTGGCGAGGTTATGGAAATGCTGCAAAGCATATGGAAAAAGATGGGGAAAACGCTTGTTATCATCACTCACGACAGCCGCATTGCAAGAATGGCAGACCGGCAATTTGTAATTGTGGACGGTGTTCTTTCGGAGGTGATAGCAAGATGAAATCTTATTTAGCTCTTGCATGGAAAGAACTGAAAGCACAGAAAATCACGGCAATCCTGATCTTGGTTGCAGTGATCATGTCCACGATTATGACGACAGTGATCGGTCAGTCTATTGGTATGTTGCAATCCATGCGTATTCAGCAGGCGGCGGGTCTGAACGGAAACCGTTATGCAACCTTTCATCAGCTTGGCAAGGAACAAGCGCAAAAGCTGCATGAAGATGATCGCCTATATGATGTAGGCGATACGATCTTTATCGGCAGCACACCATTAGGCAACAGTAGTTTATCTTTATATCTTCGGGAATATCACGATAACGCATTATCTATGTACCCGGCAATCGGAAACGTAAAAGAGGGACGATTACCAGAGGAAGCGATGGAGATTGCCCTGTCGGAGGATGCGCTTCAATATCTAGGATTGGACGCTGTAATTGGCGATACCGTTTCTCTGGATTTGAGTGTTTCCGTTATGGATGGATCGCTGCCAGAGTTAGAATATTCTGCTGATTTTGTATTGACGGGCATTCTGGAAAGCAGCTATATCGGCTACGCATCTGGGACGGTTGAGGGGATTGTCGGTGAGGGAACCGCAGAAGAACTGTTGCCAGAAGAGTATCTGCTTTATTCCACAGATTTTAAGACTTATGACAAGCAGAATTTTCAAAGCATCATTTATGCTCTCGCAGAAGATTTGAACGTGGATGAACGGTATATCCAATATAACTGGGTTTTGCTTGACGCTATTGGTATTTCCTATGATGAAGCGGCAGACAGCGATACCGGTACGGGATTTTCATTTATGACTGCGGCGTGTATTTTGGTGGGTGTTCTGGTCTTGCTGGCGGCTGGGCTGGTAATCTACAACATTCTGAAAATCTCTATCACAAAACGCATCAAAGAATACGGAACACTTCGTGCGATTGGTGGAGAACGAGGGCAAATCTATCGTTTGGTTTCTTTGCAGCTTTTGATTCTCTGTGGAGCCGGTATTCCTATCGGATTGCTGCTCGGTATATTGTCGGCAAAAGGTGTATTGATTGCGGCTACGGGGCTTCTCAATCCCGATCTGTTCATGGCAAACAGCACTTCCGAATTGAACTCTGCAATCAACACCGCCAGTACGGTAAAACTACCGATGCTCTTTGCCAGTATCGCAGTCATACTTCTGTTTGCTTTGCTGGCTGCCTTTCCTGCTGCCCGGTACGCATCCCATGTATCTCCTACTGTTGCTATGTCGGGGCAGACTGTGAAAATCAAACGCAGGATAAAAAGGAACCGCAACATCCGTAATTTTGAAGCCTATTATGCAAGGCTCAACCTAAAACGAGGGCGTGGAAGAACAGCAGTTACCATTCTGTCTTTGGTTATGAGTATTACCGTATTTGTTGCCTTGCAGAGCTTTACAGGGCTGCTTGATGCCAGCAGTTCCGTTCAGGACATGTATTTCAGCGACTATGCAGTTACAAATGAAACCGTTGGCATCCCATCAGAAGCCGTAAAAACATTAGCGGAAAATGACGCAGTAGAAAGTGTTTCCACTACACGGCTTTCTGTATTTATGCCAGGTGCCGGTGATATACTGCCCTTTGAAACTGATCTTTCCGTACAGAGCCATGAAACCTTGCAGCTTGTAAATGTGGATGAAGCACAATTACAAATCTATGCTCCTAACTTGTCTGCTCAGGATAAACAGGCTTTGAAAGATGGAACAGGCTGCCTTGTAAAAAATCCCATTGCCTTTTCTTATGGAGATACAACTGTTCAGCAGACTGATCTTACCGTAGGTGATACCATTCAACTGGGAGACAGAACACTTCCTGTATTAGGATTGATCGATACAGCAATCACAATCAATAATGATGGATTTACGAATGGTGTTCAACTCATCGTGAATGACGAAATATACTGTTCACTGCTCGGAAACGACAGTTATTCAGAAGTCTATCCTACATTACAGGATAACGCCGATACAGATACCTTTGAAAGCTGGTTGGATAGCTGGTGCAGCAATTATCCAGGAACACATTGGCTTTCCTATCTCCAAAGCAGCAATGAGATGATAGAAAGCTTTGAACAGATCAAAATGCTGTGCTGGGTGCTTATCATCTTTATCGGCATCATTGGCATCCTGAACATCATCAATACCGTTTACAGCAATATTCATACTCGTGTCGGTGAAATCGGGATGCAGCGGGCTATTGGAATGAGTGCCGCAAGCCTTTATAAAACATTTCTGTGGGAGGGCGCTTATTACGGTATCATTGCGTCAGTGATTGGAGCAGTGTTTGGCTATGTCTGCTGTATCTTTGTCGGAGCAGCACAGACCGATGCTTTACAGCTTGTCGCTGTTCCGGTTATGGCGATTGTGGAAGCTGCGATTATTTCTATTGTGGCCTGCCTGCTTGCAACGGCAATTCCTCTGCGTTCTATTGCAAGAATGAGCATTGTGGATTCTATTGAGACTGTTGAATAATATCAAAAACGACAATTAAAACAAGAAATCCCCCATAAAGCAAGCCTTGTTGCTTATGGGGGATTTCTGTATGTTCTTTTGGGGTGTGCTAAGTCCCGTATAAGCGTGGTGTTGTTATGTTTGGTGTGGTATCTTTAACTATGGGAAACTCCCGTTTCCCATTTGCTTACAGCCTTATCGGATATACAGAGTTGTTCTGACAACTCTTTTTGGGTAATTCCCTTTTCTTTGCGAAGTGCGGCAACAAATGCGCCGAATTTCTTCTTATCAATATTGAACATTGGCTTTAACCTCCTGTGATTGCTAAGAGCATTATCGCTCTAACGCTGGCATTTCGCAACCGAATGGCAAGCGAGTTCTCTATTTTGAGGTTGAATGTAGATAGAGTTCCAGCATTTCAGTATCAGGGGTTAGAATTTATTCAGTTGCTCTATGCGCTCTGCTACACGCTTATCAATATTCGTTTTTTGCTCTGGCGAAAGATGTAAATTTCCGCGCCTTTGATAGAAAGACAACGCAAAGGGCGGAAAACAGAATGCCGAAAATGATATATGCCCAATTAAAGAATAAGATATTGATTACATATCGAGCCGATGGCTGTGTAAAGAGGTTTACAAACGGCTCTCGGCTTGCGGCTGCTTCCATAACTCTGGCAATATTTGTAGGATCAATCCCGTAAAGAAACGCACCAATTAAGTACAAAGCTACTTTCTCAACGATGGATGGAATAAGTAACCCCAGCATATAGACCGATATTCTTTGCGATTTGCCGCATTTTCCAAGATACAGCGTCTCCAAAAGACACGGTATCACCGCAAGGCTAATGCCTAATATTGTTGGATTCAAAGTAAACCCTATGAGGATAAAGACAAATCGTATAATCAGATATGAACACAAAACGACCAACCAACCGACGAGCAATACAGCTAAAGTATTTTTCTTGCTCTGTGACTGCATTTTTTCACCTCCCTAAAGGACGTTCCACTTTTGGAAACGTCAAAATCACGGTTGTCCCTCCATTAGTATTTGAATGAATATCTACCTTTATTGTTAAGTCACTCGCCATTTGCTGTACAAGATATAGCCCCATTCCCGTAGAACGGCTCAAATAGCTGCCTACGTCCCCGGTAAAGCCCTTGTCAAAGACAAACGGGAGATCAGACGCGGGAATACCTGTGCCGTTATCGCAGATGGATAGAACAATCTGCCCAATTTCTTTATTGTCGCTTACCGAGAAATGAATAGCAGGAGTGGCATCATGCGTGGCATACTTTACGCTGTTACTGATAATCTGCCCCAAGATAAACATGAAGCCTTTTTTATCAGAAATTGCGGTGCAGTTATTTCCAGAATATGTGACTGAAAAATGGGCTTCTTCGAGCAAAGATAAATTGTCCTCGACCGCTTCCTTACAAGTTTCCAAGATAGGAAGCGGTTCAAAATAATAGTTTTTGTGAGCTGCCCCCAGCCGTGAAAAGTACAAAATCTGTTCTACATTCTGTCGTGTATGGTCGCGCACATATAGCATACGGGTATGCACCAGCGGTGACATTTCATCCTTTCGGTTATCCAAAAGAAGCGTCATAAGAGATAGAGGTTTCTTGATTTCATGCACCCAATTTTCAATGTAACTCTCGTAGTCGGTAATCTTTAATTGCTGTTCGTTCACATATTCCAGTTGTGTTCTCAAATGATGGGCTAACTCATGGATATATGGGTGCATTGATGCAGGGGTGCTTTCGCACAGCAGATACTCATTTGTGTCATCTGGCTCTAACAGGAAGCGGCGAAAAGCGGTATCTATTTTACTGCGTCTATGGATTGCACAGGCAAAAGGAATGACAAGCGCGACAAATGATACAAATATCATTAGTTCTACAAGATTCAAGAAATCCCTGGGATAAGCCACCCATGCCAGAAATGCAAAGAACAGATCCAAGCAGACGAGAGTAATCAGCCAAACACGATTAGATGATATATAAGTCAAGAGCGTATGCAATTTTTTCATACTTCCACCCGCTCTTTCAGACGATAGCCTTGTCCTCGCACCGTTTCAATGCAATCATCAAGCCCAACTTCACGCAGCGTTTTCCGCAGTCGTGTAAAATTGACTTGCAGCGCATTTTCGTCTATAAACTCCGCTGTTCCCCAAAGCACATGAAACAGGTCGCTCTTTGATACAAGGTTCGGGCTGCTCTTCAAAAGGGTGAGAAGTATTTTCCCCTCATTCTGCGGAAGAACATAAGATTTCTTTCCTGCATAGAGCGTAAAAGTGTTTGGATCAAGCAGGAAGCCGCCCCCGTTAAGCAATCCCGGCTGTATCTGTTCTTCTTTGCGGCGCAAGAGGTTTTTAATGCGGGCAAGAAGCCGTTCCGTGTTGCATGGCTTTGTTAGGTAATCGTCCGCCCCTAATCCTAAGGCATGAACTTCGTCCTGTAATTTATCTCTTGCAGTTAATATCAGCACAGTCCCAAGTCGTTTGGCCTTTATCTCTTTGCAGACTTCAAAGCCAGAGTGAAAAGGAAGATTGATGTCGAGCAATATCAAATCCGGGGAAAGAGCCATTATTTGTGATACAGCATTTTCAAAATTAAGCAAAGGGACAGCGTCATATCCCGCTTTTCTCAAGACATCAATCAATTCTTCGCGCATATATACATCATCTTCAACCACAACTATTTGCGCCAATATGAACACCTCCTTTCCTGAGTACGCTTATTAAGAATTTGGCTTCCAATTTAATTTGCTGATTTCGCGGTTTGCTGTCCGCGCAATAGCCACACCGTACAATGCAAGCATACAAACAACGACAAGCGCCATAACGAGCAGCATAGGATAAGACTGTTGCAGCTTTGCCGTATCAGAGTATAGGTAATGCTGCATTGCGCAAATTCCGACTGTACCACTAATACACGCAGGAAGCAACGGGAGCAGAAAATACCATAGTACTTGCTGATTTATGGAACGCTTCATTTGTTCATGCCGTGCTCCCAAAATAGAAAGTGTTGCATACCTTGCCTTTGTTTCCCGCATTTGCGTCAGAAATTGAAGGGCAAGCAGAACGCAAGCGATAATCAGAAGCATAAAGCCCATGTATAAGGTCGTGTAACTTCCAGAAATCACATAAAATAGTTGCCGTCCAAAATTATCCAAATAGCTTTCGTAGTACAGGCCAGAGGGTTTTAACAGATTACGAGCCTCCATAATTGACGCCATCAGGCCGTTGGCTTCCACAGTTTCGCTCGGAATACAGAAATTGTGATAAACCGTAACGGTATCTGGATCTACATATTCGGAATATACTTCATCGGGAACAATCAATGCAGTTACGATTTTTACGTTTTCATCCGCAGTCAAGCCTTTCATCGGTACTGATGGGATAAGCGTAATTGGCAGTCCGTCAATAGAAATCAAAACTTTGCCATTAGCCTGTGCGTTCTCCGCAATCTGGTTCAACATGGCGGTGGTTTCTTCTTTTGTACTCCCCAAAAAATCCGGGTTAAGATAGAATACAGCTTCGCCGTTTCCAAGAACGATAGCTTTTTCTCCGGCTGCTTCCAGCAATTCGTTATATGAAGATACGGGAATTAAAAATGGCGAAGCACCCGCAGTATCAATACACCCTAAAAGGTTAAGCGCGGCCGGTTGATTGGGACTGAACTCATAGCTTGCAGCTCCTTGTGTGGCGGGATCCTCTACTTCTGGCGGCAGATTCAAAACAACCTGTTCACGCAGCCCAGACCAGTCTATGAAAGAGTTTGCGTCCACGGAAGCTGGGCGTTTCATTGTTCCTGTTTCCATACGGCTCAAATCCGCTACATAGGGCTGCATTTGTTTACCCGAAAGGCATTTTTCAACAGTCGCTTCATTGCCCGTGACGGTAAAATCGTAAACAGAAGATCCCCGCGTCATTTGGTTCCCATACGACATAATGCGGGTTGATCCGTCTGCAATGAGCATGATAGTAAGCATAATCAAAATAGATGCAACGCCGATTGAAATATACTTGTGAACTATATTTTCGTGTAACTGTCGCAGTGTGAAAATATATAGACCGTGTGTTGTGTTGCATTTCACAGAAGCCGCCGCTACGCTCAACAAGCCTGCAAGCCCGCGGATAAAAAGCATTGTTCCCACAATACCTAATATCACGGCAACAATTATCATCATACCGCCCGCAACCATGAAATACTTTAGGATTACCCAATATGCAAGCGCCAAAATTACCGTTCCGAGAATGAGGGAAAATAAGTTCCCGCCCATTTTTCCAACTTGCTGTTTCTTCGCCATTTCTCCATAAAGGAGTTGATGGATTTCTTTGTTGAATAGTTTTCCGCAAAGGATGAACAACGCGACAACTTGAATCATTAGAAATCCAAGCGTTGTCAAGAGAACAGCACTCACAGAAAAACTTGACTGATGTGCAATTATGCCACGGCCTACAAGCCGTGCCGTAGCAAGGCTGATTACCTCTGATAAAAAGCCACCGCAGATCAGGCCGACCAAAAGAGCCAGCAGGGATGTGATTAGCCCCTCTGCCATGATTTGAATAAACAAGCGTCGCTTTGTCATTCCAAACATCAGGTAAAGCCCTAATTCCCGGCTCCTACATTCAAGCTGATATTTGTTCGCAAAAATGACAAGGAAAAATACAAACAGCAGCGAAAAAAGATAAACCGTCGGCATTAGCATTGTCAGGAGTCGATTAACAGCGTCACTTTCGATTTCCTCCAAGAAGCGCATCACGTCCTGGCTTCCAAGGGCGAGAACGATATAAAATGCGGCTACAGCCGTAACCATAGTAAGAAAATAAATCAGGTTCTCACTACGGTTTCGTTTGGAGTTTCGCCACGCAAGGTTAAAGAACATTTGCGCTCCCTCCTCCCATCTGTGCCATTACCTGTAAGATACGCGCATAAAATTCCTCCCGTGTTTCAGTCGAAATTTTCCGGCGCAGCTCATGGAAAATCACACCGTCCTGTATGAATAGGATTCTGGAACAAAAACTTGCAGCGTTTGGGTCGTGTGTTACCATCAAAATCGTGCGTCCACGACCTTGATTGATCTCGTACAGTTTTTCCATAAGTAGTCGCGCTGCCTTTGTATCCAATGCGCCCGTCGGCTCGTCCGCTAAAATAATATCAGGGTCAGAAATCAAACTGCGGGCGGCAGCGACGCGCTGTTTTTGACCACCTGACATCTGCGCCGGAAATTTGGAGAGCACATCCGTGATTCCAAAAAGTCCTGCAATGTCATTCAACTTCTTCTCCGCAGCAGATATATCTACATTATGGATAGAAAGCGGCAGCAGGATATTTTCTCTGCCAGTCATGTTGTCAAGCAAAGCAAAATCCTGAAACAGATAGCCTATTTTATTGCCCCGATACTCAGCCAGTTTTTCGCTATCAAAGGAACTCACATTTGCGCCGGAAAGCAGGACTTGGCCGGAGGTCGGTTTAATGACCGTAGCAATACAATTTAGCAGGGTCGTTTTCCCTGATCCGCTTGCGCCCATGATACCTAAAAATTCGCCATCAAGAACATCAAAGGTAATGCCATTGAGGGCTTTTGTAGGGACGCCTTCTTTCGTATATACCTTGTGTATATCTCGGACTTCCAAAAGTTTTTCTTTGCAATTCATATTATCACCTTTTGCCTTTTCGCTTCTTGGTTAGTTGCTGATTATATTTTACCGCATGGCAAGAAGATAAACCACTTACAGTTGATGTAAGGTTTCTATGTTGAATACTAAAGAGCGGCGATATGGCGTTTATGCCAGATCGCCGCTGCTGTTTTTGGTATTTATTTTAATCGATGTATTTCTCTGATTCAAGGCATTAGTTATGAATTATTTTGGCTACAATCAGGAACTGTATAAACATATCAGGAAGAAAAGGTGAACAGTAGAATGTAATAGGGTGATTAAATTATGCCTAAGAGAGTCAAGAAAGAAAAACGACCTGTTGCGAAAATTGACTTCAAGCCGTATGGTGCGGAGCGCGGCAAGCAGTATGCCGAATGGGATGCGCAGCGGCGTGTCGCTGCTGATTGACATTGAAAACTGCATCAAGACGCAGCAATCCGCAGGCCATGAACGCTGGGCAAAAATTGAAAACCTGAAACGCGCCGCCCGCACAATGGTATTTCTCGACCAGCACGGCTTTTCCCGCTATACCGATTTGGAGCAGAAGATCACGGAGCTTCAGGACAGCAACGGGCAAACGGCCGCTACGCTGAAAGCATCAGAACGCTGCCTGTCTGATCTGGCGCTGCTGATAAAGCATACCGCCACCTACAAAGAGCTAAAGCCGCTGTATAGCGAATACAAAAAATCCCGTGACAAAGAAAAGTATCTGCGCGGACGTGAGCGCGAAATCATTCTCTTTGAAGCGTCTGCGCAGGTGACGGAAGCCGGACTGCACCGCAGCGTTTTACAGGAGTTTGTCAAGAGCGGTGAGATGTACCGCTTCGGGCGCGGCCTGTATGTACGGAGCAGCGCATGGGAGGACGATTTCTACCTCTTGCAGCGCAAGTATGGGCGCGGGATTTACTCGCACGATACCGCCCTGTATCTGCTGGGCTATTCAGACCGTACCCCGGCGAAATATACGATGACCTTTCCAAAGGGCTACAATGCCCCGTCCTTGAAGCAGGAGAACTTAATCATCAAGCGCGTTGTGCCGGAGAACTATGAGTTCGGCAGAATTGAAATTGAATCCCCCTCCGGCAATCCAATTCGTGTTTACGATTTGGAACGGACGCTGTGTGACATTCTGCGCGGCAGCGGCAGCGATGTTCAGGTCGTCGGAGAAGCTATGAAACGCTATGCAGCGTCCAAGAATAAGAATATTCACAAACTGATGCAGTACGCAGACCAGCTTCGCGTGAAGCCTAAGGTGCTGCGATACATGGAGGTTTTGCTATGATTACAAAAAATCCGATGCAACTAAAAGCCTTTATCAAGAATAAAGCGGCAGAGAAGCATATTTCGGCACAGCTTGTCATGCAGAACTATATGCTCGAACGGCTGCTGGAACGGATTTCGCTCTCGCCCTATAAGAACACTTTCATTCTCAAAGGTGGATTCCTTATTTCTGCCATTGTGGGACTGGACACGCGGGCAACCATGGATCTGGATACGACGATCAAGGGCTTCACCCTGACGCATGAAGCAATCCGCAAAATCTTTACAGAGATTTGCGCTGTCCAGATTGCCGACGACGTGCAGTTTGAGGTCGTCGGTATCTCTGACATTCGGGAAACCGACGATTACCCCGGCATCCGGGTTGCGCTGAAAGCAAACTATCCGCCGATCAGCGTACCTCTGACGGTGGATGTCACCACGGGCGACGCAGAAACGCGGCAGCGGCATGATCCTGACAGACTACCCGGAGATTATGAAAGAGATCCGCGAAAGCGATATGCTCCGTAGGCTGTGGGAGAAATACAGCCGCGAGTATGAGTACGCAAAGGACATTGCCTTTGATGATACCTGCAATACCATTCAGACGATTATGGACGCAATCATGGTGTAAACGAAAGGAGGCTTCTTTATGGGCTGGCAGCGCAGGGCGCGATTATGGCGATTGGGCTTTTCATCGGGCTTGTCTGCTCGGTGATCGGACCATTTTTCTAATGAAAGCAAACAAAACATTGAAACCGGAGTTATCATTGAAGATTCAGCGTTTATTGCCAGACTATATGATGAATTTTTTGAATACATTAAAGGCAACTCTACTCCTTACTTTGATGATGACTTCAATTTACTCAGACTGCTCACTCTTAACTTGATTGCGAAATTTACTGTTCATAGAGCAAAATTGTCGGACACACTATTCCAACGAACTGCCTATGGCACATACTATCTGCCGGATTCTCCTGACAACGTATATTTTTCTGGCGAGGATCTTGCAGAATTAGTATTTGACTTGCAGAGCTTTCAAGATTTGGATGTACGCGCCGAAAACACCTATTCGGAAGATAATAACGGGTACAATGATGATATTGATGAAATTGTGGCTCGTCTATCTGAAATAGATGTTAACTGGCTCATAGAAATTGCATCTGACGATGGGGTTTTGTTTGACTTTGTAAACTTCAATTATGAACAGACGTGGAATAACTGCTTACAAGAATACGGCGCAGAAGCCTACGACGAATACTTGGATGAATATGTAGAGAGAGCTCAAAATGATGCAATAGATATCTATGATTCCAAAAAGCAAGATTTTGAAGATGTTTCAGATATTTTTATTCGGGGCATTGATTCAATCATTGAAGTACTCAAATTAGTTGAAGAACTAATTGACAGGTACAAGGATACGAGAATAAGTGCCGACATTGATAATACATAATAGTAAAAAACGCGGGACGCAGCAGCCGTCATCGGCTGCCGCGCCCCGCGTCGGCTTTTACTCTGCGTCGGAAATCGCCGCAATCGTTCTGCGACGGCCGTGCTTGTGGTAAATGCAGATCAGGTTTTCTTCCTCAATGGTGAACGAAACATTGCCCATGCTCATACCTCCAAATCATTGTCTTTCGCCTTTGCCGCTGCCTTTTTTTGGTGCAGCGGACTTTTTTGACTGTTCCTCTTTGAGCTGCGCCCGGACAGAGGGATGCTGCTTGCGCAGCGGCAGATCACGCCGTTCATCCTTGCTGATAAAAGCGAAAACGCCGTGTCTGTCCTTGACCGAGGGAAGATACAGCGTCTTATACGGAAGTAGCGCAAATAGCCGCTTATCCCTTTCCCGCAGACAATGCGTTCCATTGGGCCGGGAAAACCATAGATAGACCTTATCCTCGGCCTTGACCGCTGCGGCAAGTGCAGAGAGCGAAATCACCTCGCCACGCTTTGCCATTTCTTCCAGCTCGTCCACGGACGGGGTGTTGTTGATCTGCCCGTCAATCATATTGTAGTTCTGTTCGGTGGACAGTTCCGCCGTGCGCATATAGTTTTCCTGCTCCCGCTGCTGGGCGGCAATGGCAAAGGCCTGTGTGCCGTTGCCCATGATAAGGTACTTACCGTCATCGGTGCTGTGGTGATACCCGTAGCCTGTGGCTTCCATCTGCTCACGGGTCATATTGGCAACGTGGAAGCTGCCACGCGGCGTTGAAACGCGCTCCGCGGTCAGGTGGGTATTAGGGGCAGCGGATTCCTGCTGCTGGGCGCTGCGCCATCGTTGAACTCCACATTCAGCAGCGTGTAGGGCTTCAAGCCCTTTTCTGCGGCAATGGCATTGTCCTGAAGCTCTGCAAAATGCCCCTCGATTTCGGAAATAAGCTCGCTGGCGGCGGTGCGGATGGTTTCAAGGGATGCTTTCAACTCCTTAATATCGCGGCCGCTGCTCCACCCGGCGATATAGCCAAAGGAGTAGTCCGACGTGTCCAGCCCGAAATGCTGGCACACCGTATAGGCAACGATTTCCGCTTCAAATGGAATCATTAACATTTGAAGCAGAAGGAGTTGTTGAGATGACCCTTCAGGCCTGTCATACATATAACATTGAGGCAAAGAGCATCGAGAAGCGTGTAAAAGAAAAAGGACTTCCTTATATTCATATCGAGACAGATTATTCACAGGCAGATGTAGGACAGCTTGATACACGAATCGCAGCATTCCTTGAGATGATTTAAGGATACTACGAACATAAAAGAGTAGCATTTGCAGACTAAAAAAGGTCCACCGGACCTTTTTGTCGTATGCTTGGCAACAAAAAGCAGGTAACTTAGTGTTATCTGCTTTTGTCATGTCGGAAAGTGTGTTATTATATCAGATATGAGATGGCTCTCGCCTTTGCAGATGGCGAGCAGAAAATCCGAGGCATTTTTGAACAAAAGTTGTTCTATTGTCAGACTGATAGAAGGAGAGATTAGCATGCGAAAAAAAGAACTGGCTATGGAAGTAATCCGTCGCCTGAAAGAAGAATATCCGGATGCGGATTGTACATTAGATTATGATGAAGCCTGGAAGCTTCTTGTCAGTGTACGTCTGGCAGCCCAGTGTACAGATGCGAGGGTCAATGTAGTCGTAGAAGATCTCTATGCAAAATTTCCAGATGTAAATGCACTTGCAGATGCGCCGGTGGAGGAGATAGAAGAGATCGTAAGACCGTGTGGACTTGGAAAAAGTAAAGCAAGAGACATCAGCGCATGCATGAAGATACTTCGGGATGAATATAATGGAAAAGTCCCAGATGATTTTGACAAATTATTAAAGCTCCCGGGAGTGGGAAGAAAGAGCGCGAATCTGATCATGGGGGATGTGTTCGGCAAGCCGGCAATTGTTACAGATACGCATTGCATCAGATTATGTAATCGAATCGGACTTGTAGACAGGATGAAAGATCCGAAAAAAGTAGAGATGGCATTGTGGAAGATTATACCACCAGAAGAAGGAAACAGCTTCTGCCACAGACTGGTTAACCATGGAAGAGAAGTATGTACAGCCAGAACAAAACCTTATTGTGATAAATGCTGCCTCCAGGACATTTGTAAGAAAGTGGATGTGAAATAATATAGCAAATGTAATAGATGTGTTAGATGAATTACAGAACCGGGCGTTAAAAGAACCAGAACTTAAGGAACGGCTTAAGAACAAAAAGAAGGAAAAAGAACCGCTTAGTGCATTTTGCAGAGTCTGTCAGGAGCTGGGATATGAAATTTATGAAATGGATATTATTTGCGCAGGAGAGGAATTCCATGCTGCTATGAAAAGAAGTACGAATGGTGGGGGAGAAAATTCACCAATGCTTGCCGGAGAAGATGATTTTTACGAATTATTTATGGCAAATTTGAAATAAGAAATGGAGAATTGTAGATGATAGGAACTGGAAGGATACATGTATATTACGGAGACGGAAAAGGAAAAACGACAGCAGCTATAGGATTAGTGCTGCGTGCGGCAGGAAGTGGTCTGGATGTTCTGATGTTCCAGTTTTTAAAAGACAACTCTTCCAGTGAACGTGTTATTTTGGAGCAGATCCCGAATGTGACCTGTCTGCCGGGAAAAGATCGTGTGAAGTTCGTTAGCAAGATGAATGCAGATGAAAAAGCAAGATTAAAGCATTATAACAATAAAGCACTGGATGAGATTATAAAATTTTGCGGTCCATTTGATGTACTGGTACTGGACGAAATATTATGTGCAGTGCAGCTGGGCGTATTAAGTGAAGAAAAGCTGGTAGAGTTTCTGGAGCACAAACCACGTGGTCTGGAAATAGTGCTGACCGGTCATGTTGTCTCAGATAAAGTGCTGGAGCTTGCTGATTATGTAACCGAGATCCGAAAAGTCAAACATCCATATGATCAGGGAATTACAGCAAGAGAAGGAATTGAATATTAAGAAAAATCAGTGGATATCATAGAGGGGAGTCTTCAGCCCCGAATATCATTTATTAAGTTTTCGTGAACAGACCCACAAGTGAAGTGGAGTGTGTTATAATAAACAAGTACGAATTTTTCTCTTCAATATGGAGAGGAGAAGTGAGATATGGAGCGTGTAATAAAGAATTATGAAGATGTCGATAGTTGGAAAACGGTTATGTTCTTATACCAGTCGGCATTAAAAGAAGTCGGAACAAAACTGGAGATATTGAATGATGAATTTCAACATGTTCATCAGTATAATCCGATTGAACATATTAAGACAAGAGTAAAGACAGCAGAGAGTATCGTAAAGAAACTGAAACGTTACGGATATGAGACTTCCATAGAGAATATGGTAAAGTATATCAACGATATTGCAGGTGTGCGGCTCATTTGTTCCTTTACATCAGACATTTATCGTCTTGCAGAGATGATTGGTAATCAGAGCGACTTGAAGGTTCTGTCCATCAAAGATTATATCAAGAACCCGAAAGAAAGTGGATATAAGAGTTATCATATGCTGGTGTCTGTGCCGATTTTCTTGTCTGACAGTGTTGTTGATACAAAAGTTGAGATACAGATTCGGACCATTGCCATGGATTTCTGGGCAAGTCTGGAACATAAGATATATTATAAATTTGAGGGAAATGCACCGGATTACATCAGCCGGGAGTTGCGGGAATGTGCGGAGATGGTATCTTCGTTAGATGACAAGATGCTGTCACTCAACGAGGCAATCCAGACGTGTGTCCTGGAGCAGGAAGAGAAAGAAAATCGTACGAATGAAGAAAGTCTGAGTTAATATACTCAGGCTTTCTTTCGGGAAAGTGCTACTTTCAGGAAATAATTGGGAAATGCTACTTCCAGGAAATATTGGGGAAAGGGAAATATATGAAATATCAGAATATCCGAGTAGGACATTTTATCAGCCGTCCGAACCGATTTATTGCAAAAATAGAGATTGAAGGTGCAGAAGAGACAGTTCATGTAAAGAATACCGGACGATGTGCGGAACTGCTGGTACCAGGGGCAGAAGTCTATGTCCAGGACAGCCAGCAGGAAGCCGAAGACTGGTTGTCAGATAATGAATTTTTACAAGGTGAAATGCAGGTGGCGGTTAGTTCAAAATCTACGAATATTGGGAAAAAACGTAAGACGCGCTGGGATTTGATTGCTGTAAGAAAAGGGGATAGGCTGATTAATATGGACTCCCAGATTCCCAATAAAATCGTAAAAGAATGGCTGGAACAGGAAAAATGGAATCACAATCTGCACAACCAGAGTGATCGAATCCATGGTATCACAAAAATTCAGCCGGAGTACACATATGGAAAATCAAGGATCGATCTCTATGTAGAAGCCCAGAATCGAAAAATTTTGATTGAAGTCAAAGGTGTAACATTAGAAGAAAATGGTGTTGTGCGATTTCCGGATGCCCCAAGCGAGCGCGCGGTAAAGCATGTCCATGAACTAAAAGAAGCATTAAAAGAAGGTTACGAATGCTATGTGCTTTTTGTAATACAAATGTCTGGCGTGCGTTATTTTACGCCGAACATGGACACACATCCGGAATTTAAAGAAGCACTTAAAGAGGCAGCAGAAGCCGGAGTACATGTAGTTGCTTACGATTGTTCGGTCAGAGAAGATGAAATCCGGATACAAGATCCAGTCCCGGTAATATTAGAAAACCCGGAATTGTATGAACTGAGCCAGGTGCTGGTACCATGGTATCAAAAAGCACGAAGAGATCTTCCATGGCGTCACACCACAGACCCATATCGAATCTGGGTTTCAGAAATAATGCTTCAGCAGACACGAGTAGAAGTAGTAAAGCGCTATTATGCAAGGTTCATGGAAGCACTTCCGAATGTAAATGCTCTGGCAAATGTTGAAGAAGACAAGCTCTTAAAATTATGGGAAGGCCTTGGATATTACAACCGTGTCCGGAATATGCAAAAAGCAGCCAGACAGATCATGGTAGATTACAATGGGACATTTCCAAAGACATATGAAGAAATTCAGTCACTCACCGGCATTGGCAATTACACTGCCGGAGCAATCAGTTCATTTTCCTTCGGACTTCCGTATCCAGCGGTAGACGGCAACGTTCTGCGCGTTATAACAAGAATCACTGCAGACGACAGCGACATCATGAAGCAAAGCACAAGAAAACAAATCGAAGAAAAACTTAAAAAAGTTATTCCAAAAGATTGCGCAGGAGATTTTAACCAGGGACTCATTGAACTCGGCGCAATTGTGTGCGTTCCAAATGGAGAACCCAAATGCGAAGAATGTCCGGCAGCACCATTTTGCCAGGCAAGAATACAAGGAAAAATCCAGGAACTTCCAGTAAAAGAAAAAGCAAAAGCAAGACGAATCGAAAAAAAGACAGTGTTCATCTTGCGAGATGAAGATAAGATTGCTATTTGCAAACGACCAGCAAAAGGGCTTCTGGCAGGACTTTACGAACTCCCGAACATAGAAGAACACTTGAACAAAAAAGAGATAACACAGTATTGCAAAGAGATTGGACTCATGCCGATTCACATAAAAAAATTGCCCGCAGCAAAACACATTTTCAGCCACATCGAATGGCAGATGATCGGATATGATATACGCGTAGACGAATTGGAAAAAACAAACAACAAGAAATATCTTTTCATTCACCCAGAAGAAATTCAAAAAGAGTATCCTATCCCGTCAGCGTTCGAAAAGTATATGAAATTGATATAATTTTAATTGGGGACGGGGTTTTTTTGAAAAAACCCCGTCCCCAATTAAAATTTAACCTGTCCCAATTAAAATTGTCTTAATTGTACAAAAAAATCGTATTCCTTTTTCAAGGAATACGATTTGAGGTTACATATATTTAAGATCTATGTATAAATCCTGATTATAATCTTCCACCGTTTTCGCGCATATTAATATATTCTGCAACGGAACGGTCAAAACTGCTGATGTGGCGGTAGAACCACTTTACTACATGTTCTTCTACCTTCTGAACGAATGCATCGGAAGGACCTTCTTCTTCCTGGAGCATCTCATTCAACTCTTGAATCGTCTGTTTGAATTCTTCGTGTTTTGCATGGTGTTTGTCGTAATCCGGATAACAGACTTCTTTCTGAAGCGCTTCTTCATCACCAAAGTGTGTGTCTGTGTACTTGGCAAGGTAGTCTAACATCTTTATTGCACTTATTTTTCCTTCGCCTGCTTCACAACTGTCGAGGAGTTTGTTGATTCGACCGATTAATTCTTCGTGCTGTGAATCGATTAATTCGTTTCCGGTAATCAGATCATCTGTAAATTCTGCTCTCATATTTATTCTACCCCTTCTTTCGTGTGTATATCAAACAGGAGACATCTCCAGTTTTAACCAAATATCAAATCAATTGCTGTGAAAGTTTTGTCTCTTTCTTTTCCTGCGTTGCATATACAAATGGATAAATCATACATGCCATTGCGAGGGCGGCAATCACATCTGTGATGGAATGCTGCTTCAAAAATACTGTAGAGAAAATAATCAAAATTCCAAGTACATAGGAACCAATCTGAACTCCGCGGTGCTTTTTCAGGGATGTGCTGTGGGCAATTGCTGCCATAGCTCCGATGGAGTTATAAACGTGAATACTCGGCAGCACATTGGTCGGGGTATCCACCGAATATATCATTCGCACCAAATCCGTGTAGATATTTTCCCGTGGAAATGTGACCGGACGCAGGTTCAGCCCATTTGGGAAAATGGTACAGACAATGAGGAAAATGGTCATACCGCTGCACAGAAATGCTGCCAGCCGGTAAAAGTCTCTGCGGTTCGTAAAGAAAAAGTATGCACCGGTTACGGCGAGAAATACGAACCATAATAAGTATGGAATAATAAAGTACTCGACAAATGGGATATACTCATCCAGTGGTGAGTGGATGAGATAGTGGATTGTCTGACGCTTTTCCAGGTAGCAGAACCATGGCATATAAATCAGACCATATAACAGAACCCATGCATGCCGGTACTTCAGAATCAACGATTTCATTTTGGATATTGCTTTCATATGAATCCCCTTTTCAAACGAATAAATCTTAATCAGGTTACGTTCTTTTGTTTCAAACGGATAAATCTTAATCAGGTTACGTTCTTTTGTTTCAAACGGATTATAACATGAAATCATCTGTGCAACAAGAAAGTTCACTATTTGTTAATAAATTTTACCGGATTTTCAAAAATCTGAATATCGTATTCCTGTTTCCCCTCGTGGATAGCGTCTTTTGTGCGAAGTGTCCACACTGCGATGGTTGTTCCGGAGAAAATACGCAGCAATGTCACCGTGAGTTTGGGCAGGTCAGTTAATTTATAAGCAATAAAGTCCGGGCGCCTAAGAAAATTACACCACAGATTTTCCACAAAGAACCGTAAAAACCAGGATACATCGGATTTCTCCTTTGTCAGTCTGGAAGATAATTGTCCTCTTAGGACTTCCGGAGCATTTTTCCGGAACCAGTACAGACCTTCGGAATTAAAGGATTCAAGAAGAAATGCACCGTGGTAAGAGCGTAGCATTTCGTATGCTTTTTGGCAAATCTGCATGTTTCGTTCCGGAATTTTTAACTCTATAAGGAGTGGAACCTGGTCATTTACGAGTGCAAGCACATCGCGAAACAGCGGGATATGTTCTTTCGTACCAAGAAGCGTACATTTTGTCAGCTCCGCAGCAGTCAGATCCTCCGGACGTTCCGGCCGTCCGCAGACACGTTTCAGGTCATCGTCGTGGAAGACGACCAGCTCACCGTCGCGTGTCAGATGAAGATCCAGCTCAATTCCGTAATTTTTTTGAATTGCGGCGCGAAAAGCTGACATGGAATTTTCCGGAATTCCGTGAGTCTTACTGTGAAGCCCTCTGTGGGCGAACATAATTCCATGAAATGCTTTCATGCGCTTTTGTCTGGACATTTCCGGGAAAATCGCAAAACAATATAATAATATGAAAAGAATCAACAGTATGATGACAACATGCATGAAAAAATGCCTCCTTTATTGTTTCATATCATTAAGAGCGGATGAATCGGATTCGGTCCGGCTCCAATGCAAATGTAGCGGTGTCGGAGCGAAGATCAGCCTCACCATCCGTGTGTACAGGCAGAACCTGCATGCTTTCAATTTTAGCACTTTTGCACTGGTAGGTATAGATTCCTTTAAATTTCGTGTGCTTTCCCTTATATGCGGTCGGCAGAAGGCAGAGAATCTTGAATTTGCTTAAGCCAGACACGACAATAATATCCAGCAGATCGTCTTTGGGATCCGCTTTCGGACAGAATTCAAAGCCGCCGCCCTCGTATCTCTGGTTCATAGCTGCAATAAAATACACTTTTGGAAATGTAATCGGCTTTTGATCATCCAGTGTAATCCGCATGGATTTTGGATTGGAAGTCAAAAGCAAATGGAGCGCAATGGCAGTATAGGAAAGCTTCCCAAGTTTACATTTATTCAGGAAATGCTTCAGTTTCGAAGACAGATTATTGTGGTAGCACACATCTGCATCAAAACCGATTCCGGAACTGACGGCGTAGCGTCTCTCTATTTGTGGTGTTTTCAAAAGCCCCACATTAATGTACGCGTAGTCTGTAGGATTTAAGATATGTAAGAGGGCTTTCGTCGGATCTTTTGTCAGCTTCATAGACCTGGCAAAATCATTTCCAGAGCCAATCGGGATATAAGCCAGGGTCAGCTTTGTGAGATCACGAATTCCGTCAACAACTTCGCCGATAGTGCCATCTCCGCCGAGAACGACCAGCGTGTGAGCATCGGTGTCACAGATTTGCGCAGCAAGCCTGGCACCGTGTCCTGGACGTCTGGTGAAATAAATCTGATAATCGATATGTCTTTCTTTTAATATAAGTTCTAATTGTTCCCAGATCTTAAGGCCGAGGCCGGATCTGGAATTCGGATTTACGATAAATGCATACATAGTCGTTCCTCCACCTAATCTTTTGTGCTTGAAATATAATTCTAGTGTATCATTATATTGCCGGAATGTCCTGCTTAATATTTGAAAATCCTTGAATTCAATCATTGTTTCGAGGTGGGATCTCGATGATAGTTGTAGTTCATTTAGACCAGAAAAACAAGAGTATTTTAAAAATATAGATAAAATCTATAAGTTACCTGCTATATAATAATAAGCAATTGGATTTTTTTTGCAACCTGGACTATAATACAAACATAAAGATATTATTGTTGGCATTAAGAAATGCCATTTCCCTTCTAAAATAGAAAGAACCTTTAAGAACGCTCACTTAAAGGTTCTTTTTATGTCTGCAAATAAAGTTCACTGCAACAAAATGCTTATTTCCAATAAAATGTTTAAATGCTTTTGAAACATTTGTATTTTTCGTACAACATCAGTTGTTAGAAGACTCCATTCATATAAGATTCCAGGGAACGTTTCATATTTCCCTCAAAATCTGCGTTCCCCTCTTTCAGGCACCATTCGAAAACATTTCCAATAACGATCATACGAATATCTGTCGTGATATCCTCAATATCCTGATTCGGGGAAATGATTCCGGCACCGATACATTTCTGCAGATAATTGTGTACAGTCACGATCGGGTACGGACGTTCGGTACGGATCAATGGGTTCAGAGACTGGTTTTTCGGAGTATAATAATTCGCCATAAATTCAACGCCGAGTTCCTGGCAATAATGCACATAATTCAGGTAGACATATACAATGGCAGATTTAACTTCATCAGCACTCTTTGGTATATCAAGAAGATCTGGGTTAATATTCGGCTGCTCTTCAATATAGTAGGAAAGCAGATCATCTTTAGTCTTAAAATGATGATAAAAACTTCCGTTAGAAACGCCGGCTTCTTCACAGATATTTTTGATAGAGAGCGCTTCATATCCGTGCTTCTGCAAAATGTGTTTTGCAGCCCGGAAAATCTTAGCTTTCGTCTCTTTTGACTTCAGTTGCTGCTTCGATAATATTTCACTCATTTTCTTAAAAATCCCTTCGGTTTAATTCTATGCGTAGTATAACATAGAAGAAGAAAATTATCAAGAAAACAGAGCAGACTCTGTTTACACACTTTTTATAGGAACTTTTTATCTCAGTCGAGAAGACTCCCACCTTCAGGTGGTGAGTAATAGCAAATTTGTCTCAGTGGGAGTTAGGTCTCCGACTGAGATAAACGCTCCGCGAGGATGCGCAGTGATTCTGATAGGAATATGTCAGCTTCTCTGACCAGAATCACGCGCCAAGTCTCACGGACGTTCGACTTGAAATAAACTGCTTCTACAAAGCTTTTCTAAAAAAATACGAAAATGTTTTTCAGCCAATATTTCAGCAAAATGTGAAAATATGTTTCAGTAAATATTTCAGCAAAATGGGAATACAGAATAGGAAGATGCGTTAAGGATTGCGCCAAGGATTTTTGAAAATGTTGTAAATAAAAAGTAGTTCGAGTATAATAATGCAATATGATGCTGCTTTTTGATACAGGCATCACGATAATGGAGAAAGGATACTATATATGGATATTAATCAGAAGATAACAGAAGAACTCGGTGTGAAACTCTGGCAGGTCGAGGCAGCGGTGAAGCTGATCGACGAGGGAAACACAATTCCATTTATTGCCAGATATCGAAAAGAAGCAACCGGAACGCTGGATGATGAACAGCTCCGTAAATTATATGAAAGACTCGTTTACCTGCGCAATCTGGAAGAAAAGAAAGAACAGGTATTAGCGTCCATCGAAGAGCAGGGAAAACTTACTGAAGAACTGAAAAAGCAGATTCTGGAAGCACAGACTCAGGTTGTTGTAGAAGACCTGTATCGTCCGTATCGGCCAAAGAGACGGACTCGCGCGACCATCGCAAAAGAAAAAGGACTGGAGCCTTTGTCCACACTGATCATGCTGCAGAAGACAAAAGAGTCTTTAGAGGAAGTTGCAAAGCAATATATAAATGAAGAAAAAGGCGTGGCAAATGTACAGGAAGCGTTGGAAGGTGCCAGAGATATTATCGCTGAGAATATTTCCGATGAGGCGGATTATAGAAGCTGGATCCGGAAGCAGACGATGCAGAAAGGACATATCATTTCCAGTGCAAAAGACGAGAAGGCAGAGTCTGTTTATGAGAATTATTATGAATTCGATGAGCCGGTGAACCGTCTGGCTGGATATCGCACGCTGGCACTGAACCGTGGCGAGAAAGAAAAATTCCTGACCGTGAAAATCGAGGCACCGCAGGAGGACATTCTCCGGTATCTGGAAAAGAAAATTATCCATGGTGAAAACCTGAGTACAACACAGATTCTCAAAGAAGCAATCGAAGACAGCTACAAGCGACTCATTGCTCCGGCAATCGAGCGCGAAATCCGAGGTGAATTGACCGAAAAAGCAGAAGATGGAGCCATCGAAGTATTTGGCAAGAATTTAGAACAGCTTCTCATGCAGCCTCCAATCGTGGGACACACAGTTCTTGGCTGGGATCCGGCATTCCGTACCGGCTGCAAACTGGCTGTCGTAGACCCAACCGGAAAAGTTGTAGACACTACCGTCATTTACCCTACAGCACCGACGACACCACAGAAAATCCAGGCTGCAAAAGACACGTTAAAAAAACTCATTGCAAAATATAATATCAGTCTCATTTCCGTTGGAAACGGAACAGCTTCACGCGAGTCCGAGATGATCATTGTAGACCTTCTGAAAGAAATTCCACAGAAAGTACAGTACATCATCGTAAATGAGGCGGGAGCTTCCGTATATTCTGCAAGTAAACTTGCAACCGAAGAATTCCCGAACTTTGATGTTGGACAGAGAAGCGCAGCGTCCATCGCAAGAAGACTGCAGGACCCGCTGGCAGAACTAGTAAAAATCGATCCGAAATCCATCGGAGTCGGTCAGTACCAGCACGACATGAACCAGAAAAAGTTAAGTGATACATTGTCCGGAGTCGTAGAGTCTTGTGTAAACCGCGTAGGCGTAGACCTGAACACAGCTTCCGCACCACTGCTTTCCTACATATCCGGCATTACCTCAGCCATAGCGAAAAATATTGTGGCATATCGGGAAGAACAAGGAAGATTCGAGACAAGAAAGCAACTCTTAAAAGTAGCAAAATTAGGACCAAAAGCATTTGAACAATGCGCCGGATTCTTACGCATTCAAAATGGAAAAAATCCACTGGACACAACAAGCGTACATCCAGAAAGCTACGAGGCAGCAGAAAAACTCCTGAAAAAACAAGGATTTACCACCGAAGATATCTGCGCCGGTAAACTGGCAGGCTTATCCCTCACCATCAAAGACTACAAAAAACTCGCAGAAGAACTGGAAATCGGAGAAATCACACTGCGCGACATCGTAAAAGAACTGGAAAAACCAGGACGCGACCCACGAGACGAGATGCCAAAACCAATCCTACGCACAGACGTCCTGGAAATGAAAGATTTAAAAGAAGGCATGATCTTAAAAGGAACCGTCCGAAACGTAATCGACTTTGGAGCATTTGTAGACATCGGAGTCCACCAGGACGGACTTGTACACATATCCCAGATGACAAACAAAAAATTCATCAAACATCCACTAGAAGTCGTCAGCGTAGGAGACATCGTAGACGTCAAAGTCATGAGCGTAGACTTAAAGAAAAAAAGAATACAACTCACCATGAAAGATGTGTAAGTATTTAAAACAATTTAATTGGGGACGGGGTTTTTTCAAAAAAACCCCGTCCCCAATTAAACTTCAACCTGTCCCTTTTTCATTTTCCTTAAATTGCATCATTTTCATCTACAATTTCCAAGCTGATATAGCCTCCGGCAGGGCGCACATTGTCCGGTGGACAATGGTTTTGCGCCGACCGAAACGGAGTGTAGACTTGCAGAGGTGCGCAGTAGAAGTATGTCATGCAATTGCATGACGCGCACCTCGCAGCAAGAATGCCGAGGCATTTTTGAATTATTGATAAAAGTTCTCAATAGGAGCACCGCTTTTTCAGGCCTTTCTATTTCTGCATTTTGATTCTGTGATAAAATGTAGTTGCATTAAACTAACTACAGGGAGTGAGGAAACAATATATGTTTATTGAGATCAATAATCTGAAAAAGAGTTTTGGCAGTGATTCGAACCGTGTGGAAGTGCTGCGGGGTGTGGATTTTTCTATAGAGAAGGGTGACATTTGTGTATTACTTGGACCGTCTGGTTCGGGAAAGTCTACACTGTTAAATATTATCGGTGGAATTGATGATGCGGATGCGGGATACATTTCCATCGGAGGTGAGCGCATGGCCGATATGAATGAGAAAAAACTGACGGCATATCGGAGAAAGCATCTGGGCTATGTGTTTCAGATGTACAATCTGATTCCGAATCTGACTGTCCGGGAAAATATTGAGGTTGGGGCTTATCTAAGTGACAGACCGCTGGATGTTGATGAATTGTTACAGACGCTGGGACTTTATGAACACAGGAAAAAGTTACCGAACCAGTTGTCGGGCGGGCAGCAGCAGAGAACGGCAATCGGAAGAGCAATTGTCAAAAATCCGGATATTTTGCTCTGCGATGAGCCGACAGGAGCTTTGGATTATAACACGTCCAAGGATATTCTGGAGCTGATTGAGCGTGTCAACCAGAAGTACGGTAACACGGTCATTATGGTCACACACAATGACGCAATCAAAGACATGGCGGACATCGTGATTCGTCTCCGTGACGGTGCGGTGAGAAAAAGTTACCGCAATGAGAAGAAGATTCCGGCGAGAGAGCTGGATTGGTAAGGAGGACGTGTGATGAGAAGCCCGTTAAATAAACGCCTGTTCCGGGAGCTTCGTGTAGAATTTGGAAAATATCTGGTCATTTTTATCTTGATGACGCTGACGATCGGAATGGTATCAGGATTTCTGGTGGCCGATGGAAGTATGATCCAGGCGTACGAGGAAAGCTTTGAAAAATATAACATTGAAAATGGACATTTCCGGACAGAAAAGAAAATGAACAATGCTCAGATTCAGGATATCGAAGATCTGGGCATCAAATTGTACGAGAATTATTATGTAGAGGAAGCTTTAACAAATGGAAGTACAATGCGCATTTTCAGGAATCGTGATGAGGTCAATAAGGTGTGCCTGATGAAGGGGAAAATGCCTGAAAAACCAGGAGAAATCGGTATTGACCGTATGTATGCAGACAATAATGATCTGAGCGTGGGTGATGAGATTGAAAGTGGCGGACATACATGGAAGATTACCGGTCTTGTGGCGCTTTCAGATTACAGCGCCTTGTTTTCCAATAATAATGATTCCATGTTTGACTCGGTAAAATTTGGCGTGTCGGTAGTGTGCCCAGAGGAGTTCGACAGCTACAAGGCCGATCAGTTGAATTACAGCTACGCATGGAAATACAATACTGAGCCCAAAAATGAAAAGGCAGAAAAAGACATTTCGGAAGATCTGATGGAAGATGTGGCAAAAGAAGTGACACTGGAAGAATTTGTCCCAAGATACACGAACCAGGCAATCATTTTCACTGGGGATGATATGGGCGGTGACCGTTCGATGATGATCGTGCTTCTTTATATCATCATCGTGATCATGGCATTTGTCTTTGCAATCACTACCAGAAACACGATCCGAAAAGAGGCAAATGTAATCGGCACTTTGCGGGCATCCGGCTATACAAGAGGTGAACTGATCCGGCATTACATGGCAGCCCCGGTATTTGTCACATTTATCGGAGCGATTATTGGAAATATTATCGGCTATACGATAGGAAAAGATTATTGCGCGGGACTTTACTATGGAAGCTACAGCCTGCCGACCTACGTGACCATCTGGAACGCGGAAGCATTTCTTCTGACAACAGTAGTGCCGATCCTCATTATGCTTGTGGTGAATTCTGTGCTGCTGTGGTACAAATTAAAACTATCACCACTGAAGTTCCTGAGAAGGGACTTAAGCAGACGTAACCAGAAACATGCATTGCCGTTGAGTGAGCACCTTGGCTTTTTCCACAGATTCCGGATACGTGTGATCCTTCAGAATATGAGTAACTACGCGGTATTGTTTGTGGGAATTATTTTTGCAAATATGTTGTTGATGTTCGGACTGATGCTTCCATCTGTGCTGGACCATTATCAAGTGGAAATGGAAAATGGCATGCTCAGCAAATATCAGTACATGCTGCAGATGCCGGCGAGCATGGCAGGTGGAGACAGTAAGCTTGAGCAGATGGTGTCCATGATGATGTTCAGTCAGGCAGTAGAGACAGAAAATCCGGATGCAGAAAAATTCAGCGCCTATTCACTGAGCACCCTTCCTGGAAAATATAAGAGTGAGGAAATTGTCCTCTACGGTGTGGAAAACAATAGCAAATATATCAACATTAAGTGGAAAACATCAGATTCCGCATCTGATACAGATGTGAAAAATGTGGAGAATATCCCTGAGGTATACCTCTCCTCTGGCTATGCAGAAAAATTTAGTCTGAAAAAAGGTGACACAATTACTTTAAAGGAAAAGTATGAAAATAAAAAATACAAGTTTAAAGTTGCAGGTGTATATGATTACGTAGGTTCACTCTCCATATTTATGCCAATACAGGAACTCAACAAAACATTTGATATGGACAAAGACAGCTTCAGCGGATATTTCTCTGATTCTGAAATTACGGATATTGATGAAAAATATATCGGTTCCACCATTGATGTTGAGGATCTGACCAAGATTTCCAGACAGCTCGACGTGTCCATGGGAAGTATGATGAATCTGATGGACGGATTTTCCGTGATCATTTTCCTCGTATTGATTTATCTCCTGTCCAAGATCATCATCGAGAAAAATGCGCAGTCTATTTCCATGGCAAAAATCCTGGGATATACAAACGGCGAAATCAGCCGGCTGTACATTATGTCCACGTCTATCGTGGTCGTGCTGTTCATCTTGATCAGCCTGCCATTGGAGCTGGAAATCATGCAGATTCTGTTCCGGGAAATGATGCTGACAAGCATTACCGGCTGGATCACATTTTACATAGATCCGAAAATTTTCGTGGAAATGTTTGTGATCGGCGTGGCGGCATATGCCATTGTGGCAGCAATTGAATATCGAAGGATCCGAAAAATTCCAATGGATGAAGCGTTGAAAAATGTAGAATAGTGATCCAATGGATGAAGCATTGAAAAATGTAGAATAGTGATCCAATGGGTGAAGCATTGAAAAATGTAGAATAGAGATTCGTAGAAATCTTGAAACAGTATGCTGGAAAAATGAATAAGGAATGTTAGAAAGATGAGAATCAGAAGGAGGAGAATATGAAACGACCAGTTGTAATGATATTATTAGCAGGTGCGCTGACGTTGTCTATGATAGCGCCGTCAGCACTTCCGGCAGTGGCAGGCAATGTAAGTGTTGTACACGCGGCAGCAAAGATATCCAATACCGCGCCGGCAGAGACATCCAATGACGCAGCAGTAAAGGCATCCAATGACGCGGCAGTAAAGACATCCAATGACGTGACAGCAGAGACATCCAGTGACGAGGATGCAGGTGAATGGAAAGATAAGACAGAAACAGTTTATGTCGATGCAAATGCAGACGGTTCAGTTAAGAAGATTACGGTCAAAGACTGGCTGCGCCGGAATGGTGACGGTGAGATCATCGATTTTTCCAATTTGAAAGACATCAAAAACACGGAAGGAGACGAAGAATATACGCAAAATGCAGACGGAACTATCACATGGGAGAACAAAGGGGAAGACATTTCCTATGAAGGTACTTCCAATCAGCAGCTTCCGGTGACTACAAAAGTAACCTATTATCTGGACGGCAAGGAAATCAAGCCGGAAGATCTGGCAGGAAAAAGCGGCAAGGTGAAAATTCGGTTTGACTATACGAATAATGAGAGCCGGACGGTGAATATCGATGGTAAAGACGTAGGAGTAAAAGTTCCATTTCTTGCAGCGTCCATACTCATGCTTCCTGGGGATAAGTTTAAAAATGTGAAAGTTTCCGGTGGAAAAGTCATGGCAGACCAGGATCAGAGCATTGTGATCGGAACCGCATTTCCAGGACTTGCAGACAGTTTGGAGTTGAAAGATTACGAGGCAACAAAAGATATTGACCTGAAAGACTATGTGGAAATAACCGCGGATGTGGAAAACTTTGAACTGGATTTCACAGCGACTGCAATTTCCACATGTGGGCTTAGCGATATGAAGGACGGTGACCTTGACGATGTCAATGACATGATTGATGGCGTAAAAGAAATGACCGATGCTTCCGATGAACTGGTGGACGCCATGGGACAATTGAGCACCGGAGCCGGAACACTGCAGGATTATTTAAGTCAGTATACAAGCAGCGTTTCACAGGTGGATGCGGGAGCACAGGCACTGGCGGAAGGTTTGAGTGAACTGGATGAACAAGTAACTACACTCATGGGCAGCTTAAGCGCAGCAGGCAGTGATGATACGACTGCGCAGGCAGTTACACAGATTCAGAAAGATCTTGGAATATTACAGCAGGAGCTTGGAAGCGTCACAACACTGGCGGAGTATGTAAATACAATTAGTGAGAATGTAACCACTGCCAAGAGCAAACTGGATAAAATCAACGTTACAGATTTGGAGACAGAAGCGTCGAATCAGGCGAAAGAAAAAGCAAAAAATGCAGTAAATACAGCAATTTCCGAAACGGAAGCATCTACAAAGAAGAATGTCATGGATCGTTTAAAAGAAACAGAAAGTTATAAATCGCTGACATCGGAACAACAAGAAGAATTGGAAAATGCAGTAAATACGGCCAGTGGTACATCAAGTTCAGCTGAAAAAGAATGTGACAGCATGAATATTTCCCTTACGAATGCGTCTGGCGCTAAGACAGCGATAGACCAGGCGGTAAATGCGCTGGCAGAAGTAAAGGCCATGCAGGTGGATACGACTACAGCCCAGAAGGCTCTTGCGGATTTAGTGACTCAGTTTACGGCTTTATCTGACAGCCTTTCTGACATGCCGGATATGGCCGAAATCGGCGGCAAACTCCAGTCAGCCATCAGCCAGCTTGCCCAGGGGGCGGCTACACTCAGCACCGGAACAAGCCAGTTAAGCTCCGTTGGTACACAGCTTAACACGGGCGCAGGAACACTCGCCCAGGGCGCCAGCCTTCTGGAAGCCGGAATGAAGACATTTGACGAAGAAGGAATTGAAAAACTGGGAGACCTTGCAGGAGATGACCTTGCAAATGTTCTGAATCATTTCAAGGCAGTAAAAGAGGCAGAAAAGACATACACCAACTATGGCGGGATCAGAGAAGGCGCAAGCGGAAGCGTCAAGTTCATCGTAGAAACAGCAGAAATTAAATAACGGATGGGAGATGTTCTTCCAACCTTGATTCAATTGAGGGGCGTGTGAAAAAAACGAGAGTTTTTTCATGCGTCCTTTCTTTTTTGGGGACTATTTTTTTTACAGCCCCTCGATTTTTAGAAATGATCTTTAAAAATTGTATCAGAAAAAACAATTATCGGGAAAATATACTATGATTTTTCCATGATTTCCAAGCGAGAAAAGTGGATATATTTTGCTGATAATGCTATGATAATTCAGTTACAATGATTAAAATTGGAGGATTGATTGTGAGTAAAGGAAGTGAATTTCTGCCGGAGGTACTTGGTCTGATAGAAAAACGTCTGGGAGAGATTGATAAAAATATACAGGCGGTACGCCAGGACATTAACAGTATGAATGAATATTACTGGGACAATTACACGGAAATGGACCAGTATGGATATGAGGACTATGACAACCAGCAGGCGCTGAAAATGCAGGTGAATGCCAATCAGGAGAACTGGAAAATGCGCCGGCGTCTGAAACGTATGCTGGATGCACCATTTTTCGGAAGTGTAGAATTTGCCTATGACGGAGAAGACGAGCCGGAAGATTTTTATATCGGAATCGGAAATTTCGCAAGAGAGCGTGGCGCATTGCCACTCATTTACGACTGGAGAGCCCCGGTGAGCAGCCTGTTTTATGACTACGACAAAGGCGAGGCGTCCTACGAAGCGCCGGGTGGGCGCATGGACGGAGAAATTCTGTCCAAATGGCAGTACAAAATCCGTGGCGGCAAGATGATCTATGAATTTGAGAGTGATGTGAAGATTGACGATGACATTTTAAAGCAGGAACTTGGCGCCAACAGCGACACGAAACTGAAAAATATTGTGCGTACAATCCAGAAGGAACAAAATGCAATTATCCGCAACACGAAGGACAAGATTCTGGCTATTCAAGGAGTGGCAGGCAGTGGCAAGACGTCCGTTGCGCTACATCGGATCGCCTATCTTCTGTACCATGACAGAGAGCATCTGAATTCGTCAAATATCCTGATTCTCTCGCCAGGCGGCGTGTTTGCCGACTACATTTCCCATATTCTTCCTGAACTTGGCGAGGAAAATATACAGGAAATGAGTTTTGATCTGTTTGCATATCATGAACTCAGGAAAAATGCTGCAACGCAGGGAAATGTGATATATGGAAATGCTGGCAATCAGGAAAATGCGATATATGGAAATGCTGGCAATCAGGAAAATGTGATATATAGAAATAAAAATAGAAATCAAGGCGGAAATCAAGGGAAAAATTCAAGTGGAAATTCAAAAAGTAGTTCAGCCGGGACTGGTTGGAATAGCAAAATGATAGCCGCTGACTGTGAAGACAAGTACCATCAAATCGAGCGTGAAATCGCAGGAGTAGATGATACAGATCAAAAACGTTACGAATGGAAGCAGTCCGTGGAATACGTTCAGGCAATCGAAGGCTTTCTGATCGAGCTGGAAGACCGGCTGGTAGATTTTGAAGATGTAGAATTCAAGGGCATTCGCAAAAGTGCCAGCGAAATCATGGAATTTTTTTATGAAAAATATACCGGTACACCACTTTTAGATAGAATGGGCGCGGTCATGGATTATTTTATCGACGAAGTCGAAACCTTACGCGGACGCAGCCTAAACGACGAAGAACAAGAAATCATTTGCAGAAAATTCATGAATATGTATGTAACCAGAGACATTTGCCAAATATACAACTGGTTCCTGGAAGACTACGGATTTCCGGCACTTCCGGACATGCCTCCAGAGCGCCGCGTACTGGAATACGAAGACGTTTACCCGATTCTCTATCTAAAATACAGCCTGACGGCAGCCGGCCAGCGCAAGAACATCCGCCATCTCGTCATTGATGAGATGCAGGATTACTCCTATTTACAGTACGTACTTCTCGCGAAAATGTTTTCATGCAACATGACAATACTGGGCGACAAGGCACAGACCATCGCCGGAAAACAACAAGACGTTCTCACATTTTTACCAAAAATATTTGGAAAAAAAGTCAAACGTATCGTCATGAACAAAAGTTACCGCAACACAAGCGAAATCGCAGAATACGCCAAATCCATCGGCGGATCCAAAGACATCCAGTATGTAGCAAGACACGGAAAAGCAGTCGAAAGACATACCATAAAAACACTGGAAAAAACATGTAAAGAAATCAGCGGAAAATTGAAATTAAGAGAAGAAGAATACGAAACAGCAGCAATCCTCACCATGACAGAAAAAGAAGCAGAACATATTCAAGAAATCATGCACAAACTAGGCGCAGAAGCACATTACATCAACCGCGACAGCGCACAATTCAAAAAAGGCCTGACAGTAACCACCTACTATCTGGCAAAAGGCTTAGAATTCGACCAGGTATTTGTTGTAGGCGGCGACCGTAACAACAAAATGTACCAAGGATATCAATACATCTGCGCAACAAGAGCACTACACGAATTGTATGTGTATGATGCATAATTTTAATTGGGGACGGGGTTTTTTCAAAAAAACCCCGTCCCCAATTAAAATTTAACCTGTCCCTTTTTGAATTGTCTTAATTGTCTACTGTGGACAGATTTCTACCCAGTAGCCGTCAGGATCATTGATGAAATAAATTCCCATGTCCGGGTTTTCGAAACACACGCAATCCATTTCTTTGTGAAGTGCCAGGGCAGCGTCCATGTCATCGACATGGAATGCCAGATGAGATTCGTTATCTCCGAGATCATACGGGCGGTCCATGTCGCAAAGCCATGTCAGCTCCAGTGAATATGGTGTTGTGCCGTCTCCGAGATAGACGAGTTTGAAGCTTCCGTCCGGTGCACGGAATTCTTTTGTAACTTCAAGTCCGAGAGCTTTTTTGTAAAACTCTACAGATTTGTCCAGATCCAGGACGTTGATGTTATTGTGAAAAAATGTAAATTTCATAGTGATATCCTCCTGTGGAAATATAATTTGAATCTGTATTGTCTATAATATATCACTTACACAACACCTATGGCAAGGAAATGAAAGATATGCTATACTTAAATCTTGGTAGAGCGTTACTGTTTGCTGAAATATTGTAGATGGGAACATTGGTAGCCCTCGTATACAATTTTGCTTTGCAAAAGGAGGACATGATGATGGAAAAAATCATAGAGTCAAATAAAGAACAAGATACTTATGACCTGGGATATGAACTGGGGCAGCATGCGAAGCCGGGGCAAGTGTTCACGCTTGTCGGTGATCTGGGCGTAGGAAAGACCGTATTTACAAAAGGACTGGCCGCCGGACTTGGCATTACAGAGCCGGTCAGCAGCCCGACATTTACAATTGTGCAGGTGTATGATGAAGGGCGCCTGCCGTTCTATCATTTTGATGTTTACCGGATCGGTGATGTGGAAGAGATGGACGAGATCGGTTATGAGGATTATGTCTACGGCGAAGGGGTCAGCCTGATCGAGTGGGCGAATCTGATCGAGGAAATATTGCCGGAACACTTCACCGAGATTAAGATAGAAAAGAATTTGGAAAAAGGATTTGATTATCGGAGGATAAGTATATGCGAATTTTAGCACTGGACAGCTCCGGCCTTGTAGCCAGCGTAGCTGTTGTTGAAAAGATAGAAGAAGAGGAACAGGTGATTGCGGAATATACAGTGAACTATAAGAAGACACACTCACAGACGCTGCTTCCGATGCTGGACACAGTATCCGACATGATCGAGCTTGACCTGAAAACAATCGACGCCATCGCAGTTGCCGGCGGACCGGGTTCATTTACCGGGCTTCGCATCGGCTCCGCCACAGCGAAAGGTCTGGGACTTGCCATGAACAAGCCATTGATCCACATCCCGACACTGGAAGGACTGGCGTACAATCTGTGCGGGACAGACGCCATCGTGTGCCCAATCATGGATGCGCGCCGCGGACAGGTCTACACCGGAATTTACGAGTTTTGTGGAAATGAATTGGTTGTCCTGGAAGATCAGATGGCGATCAGCATCGAAGAATTAGGCGACCATTTGAAAAAATATGACAAACGCATCATTTTCCTGGGAGACGGTGTGCCGGTATTTCGTGCGAGATTGACAGACGAGATTCTGGAAGAAGAAATAAAAGCAGGCAGAGACATTCAGTTTGCACCGGCCAACATGAACCGTCAAAGAGCAGCATCAGTAGGAGCATTAGGACTTCGTTATTATGCTGCCGGAAAGACAGAGACTGCCATGGAACACGAGCCGGATTATCTGCGCCTGTCACAGGCAGAACGCGAACGCAAGGAGCGCGAAGCGAAATCTATACAGTAAAAATGTATCAAAAACCCGCGGGGCGTAAGCATAAGCAGATATGTTGAAAACTCGTGCAACTATAATATAGAAAAAGCAACATGAGAGGTATCGAAGAAATGATTCAGTTTCAGTGTGATTATGAAGAAGGTGCATGCCCACAGATTCTGGAACGTCTGGTGGAGACGAATCTGGAGCAGACGGTTGGATATAGTGAAGATGAATATTGCAAGCAGGCAAGGGAAAAAATCAAAAAAGCCTGTGATGCACTAGAGGCAGATGTACATTTTCTGGTAGGAGGGACCCAGACGAACTATGTAGTGATCCGTTCGATTCTCCGTCCGTATCAGGGCGTAATTTCAGCAGTGACCGGTCATATCAACGTGCATGAAACAGGCGCGGTCGAAGCAACTGGACACAAAGTCCTGGCACTTCCAAGCAAAGACGGAAAAATCACAGCATCACAGGTGCGCGCATATTACGATGCACACTGGAATGACGCAGATCATGAGCACATCGTACAGCCGGGCATGGTCTACATTTCCCATCCGACGGAAAATGGAACAATTTACAGCAAGTCTGAATTACAGGAACTTTACGCAACCTGTAAAGAACTTGGCCTGCCATTATTCATGGACGGAGCAAGAATGGGATATGGATTAATGTCTGAAAAATCAGACATGACACTGGCAGATATTGCAGCAAATACAGATGTATTTTATATTGGGGGAACGAAGGTAGGAGCACTTTTCGGCGAGGCAGTCGTAATCACAAAATCCGCTCTTAAGAAAGATTTTCGTTACTGCATGAAGCAGAGTGGAGCAATGCTGGCCAAAGGACGCCTTCTGGGAATCCAGTTTGATACATTGTTTACAGACGATTTATATTTCAAAATTGCAGCTCACGCAGACAAATTAGCTATGAAGTTAAAAAATGCATTTCTTGAAAAAGGATATAAAATGTATTTTGATTCTTACACGAACCAGCAGTATCCGATCTTGTCAAAGAAAGACCGCGAAAAATTAGCACAGAAATATCAGTTTAGTTTTTGGGAACAGATAGATGAAGACTATGCGGCAGTGCGCTTCTGCACAAGTTGGGCAACAAGTGAAGAAGCAATAGACGAGCTGATCCAGGATATTTAAGAAGCTATGGAAATAATAGAAATTAAAAAAGACCAACAGCAATATATTTCTGAGATTGCAGCGCTGGAATCCGATATCTTTCCGGATCCATGGAGCGAAAAAAGTATCAGGGATACGCTTGAAAATCCTCAGGCACGGATTTGGGCTATTATAAGCAGACAAGCGCCGCCATGCTCCTGCGCTTCAACGGCGCCGGAGCATGCAAGTGAGACTGCAGCTTCCTGCGATTCAACAGCGCCGGAGCATGCAGGCAAGCCACAACTCCTTGGCTATGTGATTTTTTATTATGTGTTAGATGAGGGAGAAATCGCCAGAATTGCGACAACGCCGCAACATCGCCGGCAGGGGGTGGCTGTAAGACTTCTTGAAAAAATGCGTGCATTTAGTTACGAGCAGAATATTACAAGATGGCTGCTGGATGTTCGTATTTCCAATGAAACAGCAATACATTTTTACAAGGCAGCAGGATTTGCCGAAGACGGTGTGCGAAAGAATTTCTATGCAAACCCGCCGGAAGATGCTATACTTATGAGTTGTGAAGTCGAAACTTCAGGCAGCGACCGAGCCTGAAGCCTGTCCAAAAGCCAGGAAGCGATCGAGCCTGAAGCCTGTTCAAAAGCCAGGAAGCGACCGAGCCTGAAGCCTGTCCAAAACACAGGCACGGCTGCATGAAAAATGAAGTTGGAAATGAACTGGCAGATGCTCCAACACTTCCCACTGGGAAATGCGCATCTGACCAGATATAATATAGGCGTAATGAATCAATCCGGTGCCCGGGTGTCAGATACCACACATTTTCCACACAGGCACACCAGACTTCAAGGAGGAATTGTATGCGCCAGTATCATACAACTGTAAAAGAAACAAAAGAAATCGATAAGATCATCTGCAACCGCTGTGGCAGAAGTATTCCGGTAATCCAAGGGGTTCCCCGCGAGGACGTACTGGAAGTATCCAAGCGCTGGGGCTATTTCTCGGAAAAAGACAACCGGCTGGACGAATTTGACCTCTGCGAGCAGTGCTACGATGAAATTATAAGCGAATTTAAAATAAAAATCTGATTCAGAGTCTGCACGAATATCCGGACGCTGAAGAAAATCAAAAACAAGCGGACCGGCAGGACATTTGCCTGACGGCTCTGGATAAGAGGTAAAAAAATATGTTAGACGTATGTTTGTTGGGAACGGGTGGCATGATGCCCCTCCCGTACCGCTGGCTCACCTCGCTTCTGGTGAGATATAACGGCAGCAGTCTTCTAATTGACTGCGGAGAAGGTACGCAGATTGCAATAAAAGAAAAAGGCTGGAGTTTCAAACCCATCGATGTGATTTGCTTCACACATTACCACGGCGACCACATCAGCGGACTCCCGGGCCTGCTCCTGACTATGGGAAATGCAGACCGCACGGAACCGTTGACTCTGATTGGACCGAAAGGACTGGAGCGGGTAGTCAACTCACTTCGCGTTATTGCGCCGGAACTGCCATTTCAGATAAAATACATCGAAATCACACAGCCGGAGCAGATATTTGAGATGAATGGCTATCGCCTGAAAGCATTTCGCGTAAATCATAACGTCACTTGCTATGGCTACACGATGGAAATCGACCGCGCCGGGAAGTTCGACGTGGATCGTGCAAATGAAGCGGCGATTCCGCAGAAGTTCTGGGGCAGTCTGCAAAAAGGTGAAAATGTCCAGGACGGAGATGATTTATACACACCGGACATGGTTCTTGGACCTGCGCGAAAAGGAATTAAACTGACATACTGCACAGACACGAGACCGACGGACTCTATCCGCAACAACGCGAAAGGTTCCGATCTATTTATCTGCGAAGGAATGTACGGTGAGAAGGATAAGCTGAAAAAAGCAAAAGAATACAAGCATATGACATTTTACGAGGCAGCGCAGCTTGCAAAAGAAGCAGAAGTTGCAGAAATGTGGCTGACGCATTATAGTCCGTCGCTGACGCACCCGGAAGAATATATGGATGAGGTGAAGAAAATCTTCCCAAATTCCATAGCAGCAAAAGATAAACGAACGGTAGAACTGACATTTTCAGATTAATGAAAATGAATTCAGAAGATTGAAGGGATAGAATATGAAGGAAGATGTATTGATTCTTGCAATTGAAAGCTCCTGTGATGAGACGGCAGCAGCAGTCGTAAAGAACGGAAGAGAAGTTCTTTCAAATGTAATCTCTTCCCAGATTGCACTGCATACTCTCTACGGAGGTGTTGTGCCGGAGATTGCATCAAGAAAGCATATAGAGAAGATAAATCAGGTCGTACAGGCGGCTCTTGATGAGGCAGATGTTACATTAGACGATATTACTGCCATCGGAGTTACTTACGGACCGGGGCTTGTAGGCGCACTTCTGGTCGGTGTAGCAGAGGCAAAAGCCATCGCATATGCAGCAAAGAAACCATTAGTCGGAGTGCATCATATTGAAGGACACATTGCAGCAAATTTCATTGAGTACAAAGATCTGGAACCGCCATTTTTCTCACTGGTCGTTTCAGGAGGACACACACATCTTGTGCGAGTCAAAGATTATGGCAAATTTGACATTATCGGACGCACAAGAGACGATGCGGCAGGAGAAGCATTTGATAAAGTTGCACGCGCGATCGGACTTGGATATCCGGGCGGACCAAAGATTGATAAAGTATCCAAAGAAGGAAACCCAGAAGCCATTGCATTTCCACGCGCGCACGTTGAAGATGCACCATATGACTTTAGCTTCAGTGGTCTGAAATCTGCAGTTCTGAACTACATCAACGGCTGCCAGATGAAAGGAATCGAATACAACCAGGCAGATATTGCGGCATCGTTCCAGAAAGCCGTGACAGATGTTCTTGTGGCAAATACGATGCATGCAGTGGAAGAATTTCATGTGGACAAGCTGGCGATTGCCGGTGGTGTTGCATCCAACAGCGCACTTCGCGCAGCTATGAAAGAGGCGTGCGAAAAGAGAGGGGTAGAATTCTATTATCCGTCTCCGATTTTCTGTACCGACAATGCAGCAATGATCGGCGTGGCAGCTTACTATGAGTATATCAACGGCACAAGAAGCGGATGGGATCTCAATGCAGTGCCGAATCTGAAACTGGGCGAACGGTAGAAGAACCTTAAGGCAATACGTAAAAGCAGATACAGAAATTAAGAATAAGAACGTCAATATAAACGAGGAAAATGAGGAAAATATATGGATAAGAAAAAATGTACGGCAATCGTATTATCTGCCGGTCAGGGGAAACGTATGGGAACCGCCATACAAAAACAGTATATTGAATTATCCGGAAAACCAATCATTTTTTATACTTTGGATGCATTTCAAAAATCCGAGATCATCGATGATATTGTACTTGTAGTAGGTGAGGGGCAGGAAAACTGGGTCCGTGATGAGATTGTAGAAAAGTATCAGCTTACAAAAGTACGCTCGATTATCTCAGGTGGAAAAGAACGTTATGATTCCGTATGGGCAGGACTACGCGGACTTCATGCGCTCAAAGAACAGCCGGAATATGTATTCATTCATGATGGCGCCAGAATGTTCGTGGACGAGCAGATTCTTACGCGTGGATATGAAAATGTAGAAAAATTCGGTGCCTGTGTAGCCGGAATGCCGAGCAAAGATACGGTCAAACTGGTGGACGAAGATCAGTTTGCAGTGAATACACCGCCAAGAAAATTAATCTGGGCGGTACAGACTCCACAGATTTTTAAGGCAGATCTCATAGAAAATGCTTATGCAAAGCTGATGGAAGAGGTGCCGGATAATATCACTGACGACGCTATGGTAGTGGAACAGATGATGAAAGCACCGGTTAAATTATATGAAGGCTCTTACGAAAATATCAAGATCACAACACCGGAAGATTTGGAAATCGCAAAAGTATTTCTTGCGAAACGCAAAGAAAAATATCATAAATAGTTTATGCTGGTTCATAAAAAAGGTTCACAAAAAAGAAAAAATATCAAAAATTATTCTTGACAGTGCAATGGGGATATGATATGATAACTATCGTCTCTGACAGAGCGATATCAATTGCATAGATGGAGAGGTATCGAAGTGGTCATAACGAGGCGGTCTTGAAAACCGTTTGTCCGCAAGGGCGCGTGGGTTCGAATCCCACCCTCTCCGTTTCAGGAGTTTCGCAGATGCGGAACTCCTTTTTGTGTAACGGGGGACGGAAAAAATGACACAAAAAATAAAACATTACATTTGTGAAAAAGACGGAAGAATCAAGTGGCAGTTCCGCCTGATTTTATCAGCAGCTATATTATCAATAATGCTTGCTGAAAGCCGATTTTTATATTATCATAGTCCTAAAGATACAAAATGGTTGATATGTATTATTTACGCTCTGACTGGTTATTATTGCCCGGGGTGTGGAGCAGGCCGCGCGTGCTATTGCATTTTGCACGGTCAGATTTATCAGGCATTTCGCTATAACCCGTTGCTTGTACTTTTGTTGCCGTGGATAGGCGCATACCTGGCATTATGCGCGTGCCAGTGGCTATTTACAGGCAGAGAAAGCATAAGCCGCCGGATACCGATGTGGATACTATGGACAATATTGGCAGTTATACTGATATACGGAGTTTTGAGAAATGTAAATGCATATCCATTTGTGTTACTATCCCCGACAAGGGTCAGATAAAAGGAGGAATGAGCATGAAGTGTAAATTTTGCGGAAATGATTTGCCGGAAGAATCAAAGTTCTGTCCGTCATGTGGCGCACCGGTAGAGCCGGAGGAGAAGCAGGAACAGTCAGAACAATCAGCAGAAGCGAAGCAGCAGGCAAACCAGAATCCTTATGAATATGGCACGCCAGGAACAGATAATGGAAGTGGGACACAGAATGAGAATTCATATCAGTATGGAAGTGCAGAACAGGATAACGAGAACCCGTACCAGTATGGAAGCGCAGGACAGAATAACGAGAACCTGTACCAGTATGGAAGTACAGGACAGAACACGTCTGCAGATTATAATGCTAATAATGGGACTTATGGTCAGCCGCAGAAGCCGATCAATGGAACGACCTATTTAATATTCGCTATCATTTCAACAATACTTTGCTGTCTGCCGCTTGGTATTGTGGCAATTGTATATGCCAGCAAGATCAACTCTCTGCAGAGAAATGGAGACTATGCCGGAGCTCAGAATGCCGCAAAGAAAGCGAAGATGTTTACGATTATCGGAACAGTAGCTGCGCTTGTAGTATCTATCTTTTATATTATATTTGCAGTTGTGATCGGAATTGGAAGCAGCGATTTCGACGATGATCCGGTATCTAATGTTGTGGAAAATGTAATCAAAGATAAGAATGATTCTAAAAAAGCGGATGACAGCGATAAGTCGGATAAAACAGCAAAGACTACAGAACCGGCAGCAGCCAGCAGTGGACTGGGAACAAGCTGGGACAGTTATACAGTACAGATTAATGATAAAGTCCTGACATTTCCGTGCACAAAAGCCGATATTGAGGCAGCGGGTCTGAGTATGGATACAGAATATACAGCGGAAAATTATGTGGTGAATGCTAACGAATATGAGTTGGTTTATTTCATGGATGCCAATGATAATGAGATTATGGCATATGCGATCAACAATACAGATACAGCGATGGAAGTAAAAGACTGCCTGATTGGTGGCGTTTCTGTGGATGACTATGATCTGGAGAATGGCGGGCTTACTGTAATATTCCCAGGCGGGATTCAGATGGGTGCTTCAAAAGATGCAGTAACTGGAGCTTATGGAGAAGCAGATGACACATATGACGGAGACAGTCGGTCTATGTATAGCTGGTATTCAGATGACAGTTACTATAAGAGCTGCGAGATTGACTTTGACGCAGAGTCTGGACTTGTATGCATGATGACTATGCAAAACTTTGGTCAATAAGAGCTGTAAACTAAAAAGTAAAGTATAAAGATAATAATAAATGTCTGGTATGTGAGGGTCAGAGATTCTTTGCATATCAGACATTTTTTGCTTTCTTAAGAAAGAACTTGTCAGGAGGCACATTCATTGTTCTGCGGAGTGCATACAAAAAGTTACAAAAAAATTAAAAAAGGACTAGACAAATGTGACGAGATATTGTATAGTTATCAACGGACTGATTTGAAAGTAAATTTTAAAGAAATTTAAAGTAAATTTTTAAATCGAATTTAAAAATGAATTTTTGAGAAGTCAATTTGGAGAAATACCCAAGCTGGCCGAAGGGGCTCCCCTGGAAAGGGAGTAGGTCGTTAATAGCGG
>OLNI01000363.1_pt1 | contig 43888 bp, 44 predicted proteins | sample 1672921 | NCBI WGS metagenome assembly OLNI01 (sample SAMEA3136737, study PRJEB25190) | human gut metagenome | biome: human gut; feature: human-associated habitat; material: faeces | place: Austria | collected 2013 | reverse complement strand
ACGAGTACTACGGCGAGGACGTGCTGGCCAGCCCCGACTACCCGCACATGATCAACCAGAAGCACTTCGACATGGTGTGCCGGCTTATCGACGAGAGGCCCCAAGGCACCCGTATCGCCTTCGGCGGCCGGCGCAACCCCGCGACACTGCAGATTGAACCAACCGTAGTGACGGGCGTGCGCATCGACGACCCGCTCATGAGCCAGGAGATCTTCGGCCCGGCGCTGCCCGTCATCACCTGGCGCGACCTGGACGAGGCCCTGGACATCGTGCGCTCGATCAAGCATCCACTGGCCTGCTACATCTTCTCGGAGAGCCGCACATTCCAGCGGCACATCCTGGATGCGGTGCGCTGCGGCGGGGCCACCATCAACGACGTGGTCATTCACGCGAGTAGCAACTCCATGGGCTTCGGCGGCGTGCAGAATTCCGGCATCGGCGCCTACCACGGCAAGGTGGGCTTCGACGCGTTCACCCACTACAAGTCCACCATGAAGAAGTCGACCCTCATCGAGACCGGCATTCGTAACCCGCCCTTCAACGAGACCAAGATGCACCTGCTGAAACTAGTCATGCCAGGGAAGTAGGCCCTGGGAAGCGGAGCCAAGGAGGCCGGTTCTCCTGACTCCTAACGCCTACTACTCGGCCCAGCGATAGAGGGCGTTCCCGGCGCCTATCTCGAAGTGGCACTGGGCGATGCCGAGGTCCATCTGGGTGAACGCGCCGCGCTTGGTGGATGCGCGCACCACCGGCACGTCGTTCTCTTCGCCGTCAAGCGAGAAGGAGAACTTCTGCTGGTTTAAGGCCGTGGGAGCAAGCAAGGCCGCGTCCACCCCGCGCTTGAACCATTCCGGCGCCCCGTCGTAGCCCGGGGCCACCTCCTGGGGCGCCTTCGACCGGTGCGGCACCCCCTGCGTGGCCCCATATCCGAGCGCTATCACGGCCGCCAGCTTCTGGCCCAGATCCACATTGTAGGCGCGGTTCACCACCTTGTAGGTGCCCCCGGCCCAGCAGCTGTTCAGCCCGAGCGACTGGGCCAATAGCACCAGCTGCTCGCCATAGTAGCCGACGATACCGTCGAGTTCCTTGCATTCAGGCCCCACAAGCGCCAGGTAGTTGCGCACGTTTGTGAAGTTCACAAGCCGCGCCTTAAAGCCAGTGAAAGCCCGCGGCTCATCAAGCACAAGCTGAATGTTCAGGTTCGCTTCCTCGTTCACCCGGGCGATGGCCTCCCGCAGCGTCTCCACCGCCTCGGGCGCGAGAGGCTCGTCGGTGTAGCTGCGCACGGCATGGCGCGCCTCGATCGCCTGCATCGGGGTGAGCTGTCCGGCAGAAAAGGAAAGGAGCGCATAGGGATCAGGTTGCAGAGCGGCCATGGAAATCCTTTCAGCGAAGTTACTGCGCCCAGCATAGCACAAGCAAGATGCACCCGAGAGCGTCGGTGAGTGAGGGGAACCGGCCCCTTGACTCTGATGCGACTAAACTTCAGAAATAGTTTGAAAAGACGCGCACATAAGCAGCGCGACGCACGTTAAGCGCAGTAGGAGGTGAGAAGCAAGGATGCTGCAAGAAAGCCCAGACCAAACTTGCGCCAAAGAAACGAGCGCCATTCCGGGAGGCGGCGCGACAAAAACAACCCTCATGGCCGAGAAGTTTGCAGAAGATCACTATGACGAGGTGCTCCGCTACTGCGCAAGACGCCTTCCCACCAAAGAAGACGCCCAAGACGCAACGCAGGAAGTCTTTCTCCGCCTTGTAAGGAGTCGGGCTCTTTACGAGGGAAAGGGCAAGCCCCTTGCTTACCTCTATACATGCGCTCGCAATGTCTGCTCCGATTTTCACCGAAGAACCGCCCCTGTTGATTTTCAATCGGACGTGGAGTGGGAGAACGTACCCGATCCCCGTGCGCGGAACAGCTCTGAACGTATGGGCATGGCAGACGCTATCGCGCGTCTTCCACGAGAAGAACAGGAAGTAATCGAGCTTCGCTATGGGCAAGACCTGAGCGTGGCCGACATCGCCGAAATCCAGCAGGTGTCAAGGTTCACGGTTTATCGAACATGCAAGCACGCGATCAGGGCGCTCAGGCACGCACTTGGAGGTGAATAACGTGACATCCATAGAAGATGAGCTCAAACGGTTCTATGCAAGCGGCGCGCCATCTGTCGACACTTCGAAGAAATTGCAGGTCGTGGAACTGGTCGCCCGCGAGGCTCGGAAAGCGAGCCTCGCGCCAACCTACGAAGCGATGTCGTTTCGGAGGTTCGTGCTCGCGCAGATGCGATTCATCAATCCTGTATGCTGGGCCTTGCAGATTGCACTCGTTGCATGCGTGCTCATAGTAGGGGGCACGTACCGGTCGCCGGAAGCTCAGGCTCCTCTCATTATGACGTTCGCGGTGCTCACCGTAGCAATTGCCATTCCCCCCGTATTCAAAAGCATCGAGAGCAAAACGTCGGAACTTGAGCTCGCTTGCCGCTTCAATTGCGCTCAAGTGCTTGCGTCCCGGCTCATCATCTTCGGGCTAGCGGACGTGCTGTGGTTCTCGATCGTCATTGCGATCATGCCAGCGTTTGCGGAAAGCGACCCCTTCGGCATCTTCCTCTACGCCGCGACGCCGTTCTTCTTGTTCTGCGCCCTGAGCTTCTACTTGGCGCAGGTCGCAAAAGAACGCGTAGTGAAAGCAACCGTTGCAGCGGCGGCGATTGCGATCATTGCGCTCTGGCAGTCGATAGGCTTGGTGCCCCACTGGTATAGCGAGCTCTCATGGACGACCTGGGTGATCGCCCTTATCTTCGCGGTGGCCCTTGCCGCTTTCGAGCTGCGTCGGCTCGTTGGCGATATGAGCTTCGCCGTTTCCCCGGGCACTGCTCACGGGATGAGATGAGACCCGCATCCGAACCCTCGCATTTGACCAAATACCCCAACGAGTAACTGAAAGGAAGCCTATGGAATTGCAACTCGATCGCCTGACCAAGCAGTTCGGCCCCGCTATAGCGGTCGACCGCTTAAGCGCGACTCTCACCCCCGGAATTTACGGGCTTTTGGGAGCGAACGGAGCAGGCAAGACGACGCTCATGCGCATGCTATGCGATGTCTTGAGGCCGACATCCGGAAGCATCGTCTGGAACGGCGCGCCCATCGAACGGCTCGGCGAGCGCTACCGCAGCGTGCTGGGATACCTTCCGCAGGATTTCGGATACTATCCCAACTTCACCGCGCTCGACTTCATGCTGTACCTCTCCGCGCTTAAGGGGCTGGATTCAAGGGCCGCGAAGCGAAGATCCTTAGAGCTGCTGGATCTTGTAGGGCTTAAGGACGTCGCCAAGCGAAAGGTGAAGACGTTCTCTGGCGGAATGAAGCAGCGCCTCGGTATCGCCCAGGCCGTCATAAACGACCCGCAAGTACTCGTGCTCGACGAGCCGACGGCGGGGCTCGACCCCAAGGAACGTGTGCGGTTCCGGAATCTCATATCTGTGCTCTCGCAGGACAAGGTGGTTATTCTCTCTACTCACATCGTCTCGGATGTTGAGTACATAGCCGACGAGATCCTCGTCATGCGAGCGGGGCAGATCATCACGTCGGGCACCATCGAGGAAATACTTGGGCAGGTGTCTGACGTCGTCTGGGAATGCGCAGTCACTCCACGCGAGGCAGATTCTCTGGCCGCCCGCATGGCCGTCGGCAATGTCAGATACGACCACAACGGCATGGCCATCGTGCGAGTCGTGTCAGATAGGCTGCCGCATGAGAGCGCCCGACGCGTTGAGCCGACGCTTGAGGACGTGTACCTCTACCTTTTCCAGGAACAGTCGGGAGATGCGGGCATAGCGCATGCCCAAACGAGTATTGGCGCCGGTCGGCGCAGCGAGCGCAAGGGAGGTCGTCGTGGGTAGCCTTATCAAGTTCGAGTTGAAGAAGATCTGCACCCAGCGGGTGACGCAGGTGGCCATTGTCGCCATCGCCGCACTTCTGGCATGGGTCTCTGTTTTCAACATCTCGTCCCAGTTCGCCCTCGATCCGAACGCTGTCGGATCGGAATACGAGGGAGTTTCCGCCATAGCGCAGCAGAGGGAGAATGCCGCCGCCCTTGCCGGCCCCATTACCGACGAGGCGGCAACGGATGCCCTGCGCAAATGGAAGACTTTCATGGAAGGCGAGGAAATAGCCGAGCAGTACCGCTGGGATGGCTCGGCCGCGGGAACAGACGCAAAGGCCTACTGGGACTTCTATGCGCCTCGAACGAATTACCTGTCACTCATAGTGGGCCCCTGGATGCAGGGATTCGAGATGCCGGCATCCGTCGCCTCGCGCATCGACACGAGCGCCACGCTCGATCTTTACGGACAGGCGCGAAGCAAAGTTGCCGCAGAGCTTGCGGACGGGAACAGCGTCTTCTCCTACACCGATGCGGAGCAGGTCTTCTGGAAGGAGAAGGCGGCCAACGTTCAGACGCCTGTGGAGTACGGGTATGCAGGCGGCTGGCTGGACTTCTTCGACATGTCGGCTTTCCTCATACTTGCGCTGATAGCGACCGCCATCGCCTGCGCGAACGTGTTCAATACCGAGTATCGCGAGAAGACCGACGCGGTTCTGCTCTCGACAGGATTTGGTAAATCGAAGCTGGGTCGCGCGAAAGCGCTCGCGGCCGTCATAGCTGCCAGCGCGATCTATCTAGTCATGGTCGCCGTGCTTCTTGGGGTTCCGCTCGTCTTCTTCGGAGCCGACGGTGCTGGTTTACCCCTGCAGTTGCGAGAGCTCTGCAACACCTACGGCTTGAGCGTGAGCGCGGCGGTGATGACCTTGTGCGCTGTCGGCTACCTCGTCATGTTGGGGCTGCTCGGGATCACGATGATGCTCTCTTCCAAGATGCGCTCCTCTATGGGGATACTCGCCATCGTTGCCGCCATCGTGATCGTTCCGATGATGCTGTCCAACCTCCACAACAATGTTGCGAACCACATTTTGTTCCTGCTCCCATACCTAGCCCTCGATGCCAACAACTTCTTCGACCTGATCTCCTACGCCGTAGGCCCCCTGGTCATTGAATACCCCGTCATCCTGTCAATTTTCTATGCTGGACTCTTCCTGGCTGGAACCGTGCTGGCGATACGCTGCTTCAACAAGCACCAGGTCGCTTAGACGAAATGGGGACGGCGTCAGGAGATCCGGGGAACTGCCCCCTGCCTCCTGCCTCACGTCCCCCCGGACACGGAGAGCTGTTTTCTCGATTCGGCTTTCCCCTACACCCACAGCACGCAGGACTCGTCGTACTCGGCGATGCGGACGTCGTGGGTGAGGAAGATCAGGCCGTCCGCCTTCGCCTGGGCGATCATGATGCGGTCGAAGGGGTCGTTGTGGGGAGGCAGACCAGCGGGGCACACCAGAGTTTCGAGCACTTCCACATGGCGATTCGCTATGGGGAGCAGCTCGAAGCCCGCGTCCCGGCAGAAGCCGATGAGGCCCTTCGCGTCCGCCAACATGCGGTCGGGATGCAGGGCGTGTTTTATCGAGACTTCCCACACAGAAGCTGTGCTGTAGAAAATCGGGTTCGATGCGTCCGCAATAATAGTGCGCGCCACGGCGGGAAGCTTCGGGTCGTCGGCGAGAGCCCAGAGCAGCAGATGGGTGTCGAGCAAGGCCCTCATGCGCCTACCCCGAAGAGCTCGGCAACCTCGTCATCGAGTTCGCGGGAGTCCCACCCCTCGGCATAGAGGGGCTGCGCCTTGGCGGCGCCGATGCGCTTCGTTTCCCCCGCATCCTCGTACAGGACGATCTTGGCCACGGGTTTGTTATGGCGGGCAATGACGATGCAGTCCTCCTGTCCGCTTTCCAAAAGGCGCAGGAACCCAGAGAGCCCGTTCTTAGTCTCCAACACATTGGCCTGCAACATGGCGACTCCTTAATCTGGCTAACTTAGCCAGATTACAGCACAGATGGACAAGGGGCGTCCGATGCAATCTGTCAGACGCGTCTGGCGTTTTCGCCGCAGCCTTGAGGGCTCCTCACTACCTATAGCTTGAGCGCGAATGCTGCGGCGCCGGCCCAGTGCAGCTGGCGGTAGCGCGAAGTATCATCGAGACCTGGGCGGTGGATCTCGGCAGAATCCCGGAAGAGGTCTGAGCAAAACCAGGGCCAATCCCGGTGGGATCAGCCCTTCCAACACGCAAGACATGCGATAATCCGATGCCTACCCCGAAATCACGCCGAAAACATTTTCATCGTAGTCACGTTGCGCAGATTGGACTTACCTTCGAAGTAGCCAATTCTATCCCGAAGCGAGGTTTAAAACGTAATTGCACCGTCCTGGATTCTTGAAAGCACCTGTTCTGTGAGGAGCCTCATCCGCTTGCCATGTTCCTGTCACTAACCATATTTCATAGTAAAGAGCCCATTCCATCGCCCAAGGAACGACAGAATCTGCTAGAAACATGGTTTTGTTCCAATCGTACCTATCAAGACAGGCATGAATACGATCGTCATCAACCGCATCATAGTGATGCGGAACGCTATGTAGGTTCTGCTCACTCGCCAGCCTGCCTTCAGAGATGTACACGATGGGTTTTTCTCCAAGACGATATTCAATCTCGAAAAGATAGGTGGCGGTTATACTTTGGGGTCGTAGTCTACACCGCCACGATAATTTTGAACGAACGATCTCTCCCGAAGATTCCGGGTACTGCGCCAATAGCCTTTGAAGTTGAACGACCAGTGATATGGCCTTGGATCCCCGTAACCTCATTCTAACCTCGTCCGTAGAACGAATGATTTGGCACTGTTTTCGCCGCGGGGCTCGCTATCGTACTTATACCAGCTGCCGTCGAATACAGCTTGCTCGTCTTTCGGCTTTCGTTAAGAGAGGATCCATACGCTCCAATGGCTCGACTTGGATAAACACTGCCGAGCGATCTCTCCATTGCTGCAGCGAGTTCATCAATCCCTTCAGCAGCGATCAGTTCTGCCACCAGATCAGCTCGCGCCGCATTGAGCCACCTAAAGAACGCTTGCGCCTTCTCTGGCTCCAACTCCCATTTGTCAGCGAAGTTTTCTCCAGGAGCGACAGGGTTGTCAACGTGCCATACTCCATTTCTGTTCTCAATATATTCATCCATATGGCTGAGGATGTAGCTAAGCGCATCGAATACGCCATAAGTTTGATCATAGGCCTTTGCAGCCAAAGTGGTTAGGAGTATCGAAATAGGGGCAATATCAGGATTGTCTTCGAACATTACGTCTCTGTGATGCTTTAGGATTTGTATGACTCGTTGCAGAGTAGTTCTCGTTTGGTAAAGGTGAACTTCCTCCACAGAGCAAGTTATCTTACTAGCAACACGTGAGCGTTCTTCGTTTAGCGTACGGCCCATTCGACTCTCAAACCATTTCTTATATCCTTTCGGATTGCTAGAGCGAAAAGAATATGTTCCCTGAGGACTCTTTTCTGTGATGCGAAGAGCATCCTCCGGATAAGGACCGCCTGCGGATTCTTTTGCCGCGGTAGAGGGAAGGATATCCATATGGAACCCTGCATAGTGTAGAGTCCAGCAACGCTTACCCTCGTCATCCAACCTATTGGCATGGCCTTTATGCTCGCGAAGACGTTCGCCGACGGAAGTCTTCACCTCCTTTGCAGTGCTGTTTTCCATTTCAGGCATATAACAAACGAGGTCAATATCATACTCATGCTCCTCGTCGCCGCCGCTTAATGGCTTGATCACGGTGCCAAGAGCGAACGAGCCTTGGGGATAGACGACCGTTTGTGTGGCGAAGTCGTCTGAGTCAAGCCAAGAGCCAACATTTTCATATCCGCTAACAGCTCTCTTCCCCATGGCTTCAGAGATATTCAGCTCGTCGGCTAGCTTAGAGAATATTATGTTTAAAGCCTCATTGTCTTGATTCATCTTTTCCTCCAATTGTAAGGGATTCGGAAAATGTGCCGCCACGCTTTTCATAGACGACGTACTCTGGGATTACGTTGGTGTTTAAGGCCGCACCAAAAACCACACTGAGAGAAGCAGGCATCGCGGGGATGATGCGCAGCAACCGAGCACTGGGATTTTCCTGATGGATGCGATACAGCGCATCAGTAACGAAAGGCTGAAACGTTTCTGCAGAATGCGGATGGTCGGCAGCACTGACCTCAGGTGAAGCCACGGTTATTTCATAGGTTGGTAGCGCAGAAACACGCGCATCAGCGAGAAGCGCTTCTGTGCTTACTTTCCCGCTAATCGACAGTATCAGCATTGCCTCAGATGCCCCTTCAAAGTGGAACAGAGTTCTTAGCTCAAACGAAGGCACGGCGGCTTGATCGTTGCCGCACCACTTTCCTTCAGTTCGGCTGCGCTGAAATATAATGAGTTCTGTTTCGTCACCCAAAAGACAGCCAAGCTTTATAAGTAGTGGCTGCGGCGCCAATGCGAATACTGCAATTGGCCCCGATTCATACCCAAGCCCTCTGAATCCAGCAACAGCGGCCTCCAAGTTCTTTGCAAGCAACGGGATGCACCCGGCGTCTTTTGCGCTTTCTCCTGATCGGTTTAGGTCATACGCACAAAGACCGTTATAAGCAAGACAGCGTGAGAACAGGGCTCTTTTCCATTCGGTATCACTCAAGGTGAAGCTGCTTTCCCCGAAGGGCACCAGATATTTTACGACCGTGCACCTTTCTTGCTTAAGCCCTTCCATAAGCGACGCCACAGCCTGCTCTCGTTCAGTTTTTGCCGCACGCAACATTGAGGAAGGAAAGTCTTCTGGATTGTCGTCAATCAACTTGTGGCATGCGCGACAGAGAAGCATAAGGTTCTCCATTGATCCTCGTTCTTCTTGCGTCTGAGTCTCATTGTATCTAGGACCGCCAGGACTAGCCGCATTGATGTGAGCCACGTTTGAATAGTTTCCTTCGTGTCTCTGCAATTCTTCTTCATAGACCGGAGTAGAGCAGAGCTCGCAGCATCCGGCGGCCTTACCCCACAAAAGAGGAACATGTTTTCGGTTGATCGGATCCCTAGACATACTGCTTGTCACCTCCGATGTAGTCGGAGAGCATCGTTATTAGCTCAGGCATCGCCGTACAAGGATTCATTCCTGAAGGAAGCGCTACTCCCTGCTCTTTGTGCCACTTCATCAGACGTTCGGCGTTTGCTTCAGCAGGATGCATACGACTGCGCAACTCTTCAAACAAGTCCATGGCGGTTTTCGAATACGGGCGATTTAGCTCGCGTCGAAACGCTGCATCTGTTTTAGCAAGCGCCTCGGCTGATGTCATCTCGGCAGTCGTGTACCCGAAATGTAGAAGCATCCAGACTTCGAAGCATGGGTTCGACCACAAAGCGTGGAATGCCGTCGTTTCATCGGAGCTTTGAGCGCATTTGCCCACCACGGAGTCGAACTCGCGAAGATCGAAATCATCCCGATCGTAAGCCAGCCAGACATGATCGTAGCCGCCCGACAACCTGCTCTCTCTGAGCGCGTAGTCGAACAAGTCAACGGTATGAAGGCCAGTCCCCTTCACTACAATGTGAATGCGATTCCTGAATTCCGGTTTCAATGCGTCACGCATGCCCTTGAAGTAAAACGGCTCCGTCTTCTCTCCCTCGCATACAATGAGATGCCGTTCGGGCGCCAAGACTCGATAGCCTTGACGCCGTCCCGGCGTCCGCCATTCTCTTTTCGTCCGACTTTGCGTCATGCCTAAGCCTCCTCCCAGTAGAGGAGCCGATCGAGTATGGGGTCGGCTCCGTATCTACCCGAGAGGTACTGCCTGTCGAAGGCTGCGTTCTTGTTTACAAGGTTGCCATTGGGCTCGTGGATGTCGGACAGCGACCAAAGAGTGCTCGCTTCATCCTCGTCGCGGGCAGCAAACCATATCTCGTCCCGGCGGAACACGTCGTTTTTCATGATGCTAACGTCCTGGGAGGTGAATATGAGCTGTGCGCCGTTCTTGTTGATGTCGGGGTTCTGGAAGAGCATGATGATGAACCTGAGCAGCTTCGGGTGCAACTTGGAATCCAGCTCGTCGATGACGAGCAAGCTCCCCCTTTTTAGCGCATCGTCGAGCGCCACCGCCATGCTCATCATCTTGCGCGTCCCCGCGGATTCTTTGCCGAGGCGCAGCTCGTAGGGTTTGCCATTCACGACATGACGAACCCAGACGCGTCTGTTTTCGAAGTCGTCTTCGTCGCCCTCGACCCTAAACCCATCGATGTTGATTCCTGCCGCTTTGAGGATGCCTACGACGGTGCTCTCGTCCTCTTGCTCGAGCATCTTTTCGAGAATGAGCTCCTCGAAGCGAAAGTCGAATTCGATGAACTGAGCAGAGGTGATCCACTCTGTAGCCATGTTGATGAACTCGAGGTCGTAGTTCAACGCAAGGAATGACAGGTAGGGTATGTCGGTGTTGAAAGAAGTGTTCGCCCTAGCGCGCTTGAGCACGGATCCCAGCTCCACCTCATCCCCTGTGCGCTCAAATAGCATAGCGGTTCTTGTTCCGCCGACGTTCTTTCTGGTCAAGCTCTCAGATGTTATCCCCTCGGCGTCGAAGGAGAGCGTGTAGCGAAACTCCTGACCCTTCGTCCTGAAGTAGATCTCGAAGTCTGAAGGCTTACTCGGGTGCACATCATCGAATTGGAACGCATCGGTCCCCTTAACTTTAGGACGCGGAACATCTTTGGTTGCCTCGTCTTTTCGGGAGAGAAGATAGATAGGATACGAGACGGCATAGAACATCCTGTTCATTGCCAGGAACATATTGGATTTACCCCCCGCGTTCGGTCCGAATATAACGGACACAGGGAGAAAGGCCTGCCCGTCCTTATCGTCCACGATCAAGGACTCCCGAAACTCCTTCATGGAAGATGCCTGCATGTCGAACGTCGTCTCATCGCGATACGAGCGGAAGTTGTCGAATGTGAACTGGCAGAGCATGAGGTCACTCCTTTTGCCCAAATATGCATTATTTACTATATAAATCAGAGATTTCTTCTGATTTTGCTGGATTATACAACCATATTCTGCACTATTCAAGGCTGAATAGCGCTCTGAGGCAACAGTCGACATTCGTTGTTATTCCTGAGCGCATGAAAGCGACTACAGCACAACGATCGCTTGCCAGCATGTTCGCCCGATGGGATAATCCTCGTGTCTGCAAACATCGACAGGAACAACCATGAAACTCTGCATTGGGACGGCTTCGGGAGCACACAGACGAGACGCTGACCGGAGCAAAGCCTGATAAATCGTCGGCCGTGAAAACCCGCCACGGGTTGTTTCGGCTTGCGCAGACGACCGATGGGCACGAGAACGGGCAGGCGTCCGTTCTCTTTTTGTTTTCACCCCCATCGAAAGGCTTTCCATGTCAGAATCCACAGATCACGCGCCATTCCTTCTGGAAGGGAGCGCCCCGAAGCGCTTGGCCGCATTCTCCGCGCCGCTCGTTGCGGCGAACCTCCTCCAGTACGTCTACCAGTTCGTCGATATGGGCGTCGTGGGCAACGTCGTCGGCGAGGCGGGCCTTGTCGCGGTTAGCAACGCCTCCACCATCGTCTTCATCATCAGCTCGATAGCCATAGGGCTCATGTCGGGCTGCACCGTCGCGGTCGGCAACCGCGTGGGCGCTCGCGACGAGCAGGGGCAGCGCTTCGCCTTCGCCGCGTCCCTCGGAGTCGCCCTTCTGGGGGCGGCAGCCATAACCTTGGCAGGGACGGCGCTCGCGCATCCCATCTTCTCGCTCATGGGCGTTCCGGGCACCTCGCTCGCCCAGGCGGCCGCATACCTTGAGGTCGTCTCCCTGGGCTCGATCGGGCTCTTCCTCCTCAACGCCGCGTGCGCGTTCCTGCGGGCGCAGGGAGACTCAGTCGGCCCTCTCGCCATCATGGCCTTCTCCGCTGCAGCGAACGTGATCCTCGACTTCATCCTCATAGTCGGTTTCGGTCTCGGCGTAGTCGGCGCCGCCATCGCGACCGTGTCCGCCCAAGGCGTGGGAGCGGTCTTCGCCCTGTGGCTCGCTCGACGCAGATTCGCTTCTGCCCGAGGCATGTTCTCTTCTCTGCGAAGCGCCCATGAGCGCAAGGAGGCATTCGCAAGCGCTCGAACTGTTCTCCGCGTGGGCATCCCTATGGCCGTGCAGCAGGCCGTCATCAACCTCTCCTATGTCTTCGTGACCGCATGGCTCAACTCCTACGGCCCGACCATCGCAGCCGCCTCTGGCGTAGGCCTCAAGATAAGCACCATCGCCGGGCTTCCCTGCTGGGGAATCGGGCAGGCCATCTCCGCATCGGTATCCCAGAGCATCGGAGCCGAGATGCCGAAGCGGGCGGTTGCGTTCGCCAGGTCGGGCCTTCTTGTGTCCATCGTTGTCACCGCGGGCATCCAGATCGCCGTGCAGTTCGGCGCGGAATGGCTCGTCTCCCTTTTCGGGGAATCGGGCAAGGACCTCACTGAGGCGGCGGTCCTCTACCTTCGCATCACCTGCAGCGTAAACGGGATCTTCTACGCGTCGATGTACGCCCTCGATTCATTCGCCCTGGCCTCGGGCGCACCGAAGCTGGCTCTCGCTAACTCCCTCATTGACGCCTTGGTCATGAGGGCGGGGCTTGCGTGGCTCCTGTCCGTTCCCCTAGGCTGCGGATTCATCGGAATCTATGCGGCGCAGGCAGCGGCGCCGGTTCTGCCCGCCATCATCGGCTTCGCGTATCTCCGGTTATGGTCGAAGAGAAACTTGCCCGAGTAGCGATTCCCCCAAACCCTGAGAGTTTCGACCTATGCCTATAGCAGGAAGTCGGGAGGTTGCCGCCCTTATTGAGTCAAAGCGAAGGGGAAGGGGCATCAGCGTTACCGAACTCGCGCGGCGCATCGGTGTTGACGGGAAGAGGCTTTGGTACGTCCTGCACGGGCAGCGCGAGATGCGCGTTGACGAGTTAGTGAAGCTATGCGCCTTCTTCGATCTCGGTCTCGGCCGCTTCATCGACAGGGCGACTGTCGAGCAACTGCGCTCACCATATCCATTTCGCCAGGAATGATGTCCGTCCGTCGGCCATCCGGTCGGCGGGCTTTCTCTTTGCCTCTCTCGCCCTAGCCTGCGAGAAGCCGCTCTCCTGAGTTGCCCTTCATCCCGCATGGCCGACCTCCGCATCCGGCCAATCCCTCCCGCCTCTGATCCCGCATGCTCGCCGAGAACCGCGCGCCTGCGCAAGGGCCGCGAAAACTTTTCCGCCGGGGGCGCTTCCTTCCAAGACCTCCGGAAAACTCAAGCCCTTCCGGGTTTCGCTTCCTCCCTTGCGCGGGTGCCCGAACCTCGGACGGCAGACGGGTCACGAGGCGGGGCAAAGGGCCCAGCCGAATAGACTTAGGAGGTCTACCATGAGCAATCTGAACGACAAGGCGACGAAGACGGCGAGCCGCTACCTGGAGTACCGCGGTTACACCGTGCTTGAAACCGCCTGGAAGTGCCCAGCCGGGACGTGCGACGTGATCGCCGAGGACGGGGACGCCATCGTGTTCGTGGACGTGAGCGCACGCCGCGACACCGATAAGGGGTTCCCGACCGAGCGATGCAGCGCAGGCGTCCGTGAGCGCCGCGAGATGGTCGCCCTCGCATGGTTCGCCGAGCACGAGGACGCTGTGGACATGGCGGTACGCTTCGACAACATCGCGATGCTCGTCATGGGCGACAGCCGAGCGATGATTCGCCACCACCTGAACGCTCTCGGGGAATCCTTCGAGCAGCTTCAGCCGCGATCCGCAGCGAACATTCCGACCGGGGCCGACCTGCAGACCCTCCCGGAGGCCGCTTAGACCTCCTGGCCTCCATCACGAGGGGCGAGCCCTCCGGCCTTCGGGTCGGAGGGCTTTTTCATGGACGAGCCAATCAGCGTTCGCACGAATCGCCCTTTAGCGTATTCCTGACCTCACTGGCACGCTGCCATTCTCCGCCTGACCGTATCTTGTTGGCCCTCAGCTCCTTTGCCTGGGCTCTTGTAAGGAAATGATATATTTCCAAATCAAGCACCGCGCATAGGCGGACGAACTCATCGGCCCTCATTGTTCTGTCCCCTCTCAGGACGTACCAGAGCCTCTTGCCGTCGATTCCGGCCCGGCGCGCAAGCTCCGCGACGCTGATGCCGCGCCTTTCGCGCACGGTGTCCATCCGCGCAGCTATTTCTCCCGCATGATCCAACTATTCCGCCCCGTGGTGAAATCTCTGTGTCCTTGTCGGTCAACACGTCTTTGCTCAGCTCGAAGGCTATGGCTAACAGGGCCGAGGCGGCTTCATCATCGATGGAATGCTTGCTGGCGCTACCCCAGTTCTTCCAGCAGCGTGGCAAGCGCGCCAGCGACTTCCCGGTTCAGCGAGTAGTGCATCCAGCGCCCCTCCTTCCTCGCCTTCACCACGCCGCAGTCCCGGAGCAGCTTCATGTGGTGGGAGAGAGTGGGCTGCGTCATGTCGAGCTCGTCGAGAAGACGGCAGGCACACACATCGCCCCTCTCGGCGACGATCCTTGCGATTCGCAAGCGGTTCTCGTCGCCAAGGGCCTTGAACGCGCGCGCCGCTTCCTCTGTGTTCATCATCAACCCCCATGGTTCACATCTATTGATAGATTTAAATATGTTCCTTCATCCGTCGCTTTTGGTCAAGGCACTGAGAATCGGAATCCTGTCCCCGGCAGCGCCCGGTACCCTCGTACCATCTCTTTCCAAGCCCGAGGGACGCGTTCACGAGGAGTATGAGCGCAGGAACCTCGATGAGGGGGCCGACCACGGCGGCGAACGCCTCTCCCGATGCCAGCCCGAACGTCGCTGCGGCGACAGCGATGGTCAGCTCGAAATTGTTGCCCGTGGCAGTGAAGGCGATGGATGCCATGCGCGGGTAGTCCGCACCCAGCCGGTACGCCAGCCAAGCACTCGCGAAGAACGTGACGGCGAAGTAGACGACGAGAGGTATCGCAATGCGCAGCACGTCAAGCGGCAACTGCGCAATCATATCGCCCTTCAGCGAGAACATGACGACGATGGTGAATAGCAGGGCGACGGGCGTGATCTTCGATATTTTCGGAACTACCCTCTTTTCAAAGTAATCCTCCCCTCTAGTGCGCACGAAAAGGCCGCGCGTGATAGCTCCCGCCACAAGCGGGATGCCGAGGTAGACGAGCACGCTCTGGGCGATCTCCCACATGGACACATCGACCATGGCCGCCTGAACCCCGAACGCGGGCGCTGCCACGGCCAGAAAGAACCAAGCCATGGGACCGCACACGAGGCCCTGGAATACGGCGTTCACCGCCACGAGCCCGGCCGCGTAGTTGTTGTCGCCTCCCGCGAGCTCGTTCCAAACGAGCACCATCGCGATGCCTCGGGCGAGCCCGATCATGATGATGCCGCTCATGTAGGCGGGGGCATCGTTCAGGAAGATGAGCGCGAGGGCGAACATGAGGATGGGGCAAACCACCCAGTTGAGCAGAAGGGAGAGGGCAAGGAGCCTCTTGTCCCTAAAGACCTCCGGCATCTTCGAGTACTGGACCTTCGCCAAGGGCGAGTACATCATGAGGATGAGCCCGGCGGCGATGGGGATGTTCGTTGCCCCGACGCTCATGGAGCCGAGCGCGTCGGAGACGCCCGGGAAGGCGGCCCCGATGCCGACGCTTGCCGCCATTGCCAGGAATATCCAAAGCGTAAGCAGGCGGTCGAACGCTCCGAGCCTCGCCATCGTGCCTTTTCCCTTGGATGCCATACCGTCTCCTTCTAAAGGGCTGTGTAGATGAGGTAGATTCCGATGAGCGCTATTACGGCTCCCATCACGTATTTCAAGACATTGGAGAGCCGACCGTAACGCTTGCTTTCCGAGAGCGACTTCACGAAACCTGTGGAGGTCCCGGCGATCACCGCGAGGATGCTATGGCCGACAGAGTACGCGACGAGCATGACCGCGCTCCAAGCAATACTCCCGCTTGAGGCCACCACTGCGAGCAGAGCTATAAGCACGGGCGTGGAGCACGGAGAGGCGAAGATGCCAGCGAGCACGCCAGTGACGAGTGCCCCCGCGTACCCTCGCTCCGTGTTCTTGGAGGTAAGGTATGTCGAGGGGATTATTTCGACGACGCCGCACACTTGGAGTGCCATGGCGAGCATGAGGACGCCCAAGATGATGTAGAGCCAGCCTCCGCCGCTTCCGAGCAAGCTGCCCGCCGCCGTCGCAACGATGCCTAGTGCGCAGAACGCCACTGCCGTGCCCAAGGCAAAGACGAGCGAGAGCTTGAGCGACTGCGATGTGCCCTTCTGCTCGACCCCTCCCACGTAGGCGATGGCGAGTGACGCACCGGACAGCGAGCAGGGCGTGAAGGAGGTGAGCACGCCCCCCGCGAAAGCCGCCAGAGGCGCAAACCAGGCGCCTTCGGCGATGAAGGCCGCTATCCAGCTTATGGCCGCATCCATCGGCTATACCCCCATGTCCGCAAGGATCGCATCCATCTGCTCCTGGGTGAGGGCGCCCTGATGGGTAGTGAAGGCGAGGTTGCCCGAGTTGTCCGTATACTGCGAGAACTGCAAACCGTATTTGGCGGTGAGCTCCTCAGAGGGCTCGTAGGGATCTCCACCGGGCATCATGAGCACCTGTGTCGGGATCACTTGCACAGGAAATCCGTCAGCCGCATCGGTGTATTTCCACACATCCACAAACTTGACGATAGCGCGACCCCGCATCTCCTCGTTGGACTTCTTGAGCACAGGGGCCATCTGCTTGCAGGGGATGCAGCTGTCAGACCCGAAATCGACGATGGCCGGAACATTCGCCTCGGCTATGGCGTCCATGTCCACCGATTTGGCGCTAAGATCCCAGAGCTCTGAAGAGGATCCGGCTATCGCTGCGTCCTCGCTCGCAGGTTCGGCGTCTGCACCTGGCTCGGCCAGCCCTTTCACTCCCCAAAGCCCTGCTATTACAACCAGGATTGCAACGGCGGCTACGAGGATCGGGCGAGCCTTCCTTTGGGAAGCGCCTCCTCTTACCGGCTTAGCAGGAGGCGTCTCCCTGCGCTTGCCGCTCTTCTGCTTCTTGCTCACTCGCACTCCTTTTCTCTACGCCGTCGAACAGCTATAGCAGCTCCGCAATCTCTTCCGACGCGAGCACCTTTCCCTGCGAGACGACCTTCCCGTTCACGAGCAGCGCGGGCGTGGACATGATTCCCGCCTCGGCTATCGCGACCGGGTCGGTAACGTACTCGACGTCCACCGAGCCGTCTGCCTTCGAAGCGGCGGCCTGGGCGTTCTCGTGGAGCTGGTGGCAGCGCTTGCATCCCGGGCCCAGCACCGTGAGCGTGGTTGATTCCGTCCCAGGCGCAGCGCAGGCGTCCCCGCAGTCGCACGGCGCGGCGGTATCGCCCTCGGACAACTCCACGATCTCCATCTCGCAGCAGCAGCTCTCCTTCTTTTCTTCCTTGCCGAATATCTTTCCGAAAAGTCCCATTTCTATATCCTTTCTCTTAAGGGCCTTCTGTCCTTGTTTTGCCCGCATGACGTTACGGCATGATGAGCGTGAATGCGAAGCCGGTGCCGATGGCCACGAGCAGGATGCACAGTACGAACGTCACCACCATCGGCTTCTTGAATATGCTGTTCAGGAGCGACACCTCGGGAATGGAGCAGCCCGCGCCGCCCAAGATGAGCGCGATCACGATGCCGGAGGAGACTCCCTTCTCCATGAGGATGCCAGCGATCGGAATCATCGTCTCCACGCGGATGTACATGGGTATGCCTATCACAGCAGCAAGCGGGATGGCCCAGAGGTTGTCTGCTCCCGCGAAACCCTCCAGAAGCTCGGTTGGCACGAACCCGTAGATGAAGGCACCGATGCCTGCGCCGAGGAGCAGCCAGCCGATGACTCCCTTGAACAGCCCGATGGCGTCCTTGAGGGCATACTTGCATGCCTGCGCCTGCTTCTGCCAGAACGTCCCCTTCAGGTTCTCCCAAGTGGCCTCCTCGCCGCCACAGCAGCCGCCCTTGACGGCGACGTTCTTGATGTAGCGGGAGAACCCAAGCGCGTCGAGCAGGAGCCCCACGCACACCGCGAACACGAAGGTGATGACGGCGTAGACCGCCGTGGGAACGGGGCCGAAGAACACGAGCAGGAGCGCGATGATGGCCGGGTTGAGGATGGGCGACGTCATCAGGAACGATATGGCTCCCGAGAAGGGTGCGCCGCTCTTGAAGAGCCCCACCAAGACGGGGATGGTGGAGCACGAGCAAAACGGCGTGACCGCACCGAGCGCCGCGCCCAGAACCGCGTTGGTCAGCTTGTGCGGGCGCGACAGGATGCGCTTGATACGCTCCTTCGACACCCATACCTGCAGCAGAGCCACGAAGAAGCTGATGGCGATGAAGAGCAGGAAGAGCTCTCCGAACAGGTAGACGAACGTGCCCAGCACGTTGAGTAGGTTCTCTATGGTGAATAAGTTGTCGAACATCTTGGTCTCCTAGGGGGCCACAAGGCTGACGGGAGAGTGTTGGGCTCGGAAAGCCCCGTCAGCCGGGCCTCGTGAATCGGTTACATGGCTATCGTACGAGGCGCGATCGATTCACACCGACCTGCACCGGTACCTTCGCTTGCATCTGCACATGCGCTATCCCTCATACGAATAGGGGCTGCAGCCAGTTGAACACGTAGCCACTTATGATCATCCCCACGAGGCAGATGCCGACGAACGCGGCGAGCAGCTTCGGCTTCACAACACGCGAGAGCATGGTGAGCGAGGGGATCGAGAGCACGGTAACGCTCATCATGAACGCAAGGATGGTGCCGAGTCCGACTCCTTTCTGGAACAGCGCCTCGGCGATGGGAATGGTGCCGAAGATGTCGGCGTAGATGGGAGCACCGATGAGCGTCGCGAGCACGACCGCGAGCGGGTTGCCGTCGCCGAGGACGGCCTCAATGATGTCCTGTGGGATCCAGTTGTGGATGAGTGCGCCCACGGCCACGCCGATAAGGATGAACGGGAAGACCTTACGAAAAGTCTGCCCAGTCTGTTCGAGAGCGTAAGAGACACGTTCTCTTTTGGTCATAGCCTCGGCCTGCTCAGCATCGACAGCTTCTCCGCGCACGAAGTCAGCCACCTGGTCGTTCATCCCCAGATGCTGGATGATGGAGCCGCCCGCAACGGCGATGACGAGGCCCACCACCGTGTAGATGAGCGCCACGTGCGGGCCGAAGATACTCATGATGAGGATGATGGAGGCAATGTCTACCATGGGAGATGAGATGAGGAACGAGAACGTGACACCGAGAGGCAGTCCCGCTCGCGTGAACGCGATGAACAGCGGGATGGACGAGCAGGCGCAAAACGGTGTCACGGTGCCTAGGAGTGCGCCGATTATGTTGCCGCTGATTCCCTTGAAGCGCCCGAGGATGCGCTTGCTGCGCTCGGGAGGGAAGTAACTCTGTATATAGCTGATGATGAAGATCATCACGCATAGCAGAATGACAATCTTGATGGTGTCGTAGATGAAAAAATGGATGGTGCCTCCCCACTGGGAGGTGACATTCAGTCCGAATGCACCTACGAGCATGGCCACCAGATCCGAGAGCCACTGCATCTTGAGCACCTGGTCCATGAGGAACGAGCCTACTGCATCCATAATTCTCCGTTCGACATATTGATACATTTCTATATTTTGATTAGCAGTATATTCAAACATCGAAATGTGTCAATATGTTAAGTCCCCTGGCTGCGAAACCGAAGTCGGGGGCTACACCTCGGCGATACCGTGCTCGAAAGCGTATTTAACTAGGTCAGACCTTTTCCGCGCATCCAACTTTTGCATGAGCCGTCCCTTGTAGGTCTCAACAGTCTTCTCGCTTATATAGAGCAATTCGCCTATTTCTCTTTGGGTATATCCCAGAGCCAAATACCTTAGGACTTCCTCTTCCCGCTTGCTAAGCTCAATTTTCGTTGCAGGCCCTTTCGCATCCGATGCGCTCGAAGCGTCGAAGAGCGCCGCGGCAAGCACCGGATGCACGTACTTCTGCCCGTTCAAGATTGCCCTGACAGCAGCAAGAAGCTCTTCATCGACCGCCTGTTTCGAGATAAAACCATCGGCACCGACGCTCATCGCCTCGCGCAAGTAGGCCTTGTCTTTGTGCATAGTCACAAACAGGATGGGAGTGCGAGGGTCGAATCTCCGAATCTCCTCAGCAGCGGAAATGCCATCTTGATCAGGCAAACTGATGTCAAGAATTATGAGGTCCAAACTGCCGAGAAGCCTACGGGCGCTCTGGATGGCGTCTGCCGAGGTAGATGCTTCAGCCAGCACCTCGAGCCCCTCCACTTCCATGAGAATCTTTTTCAGCCCCGATCGGAACAGCGTGTGATCGTCAACCAGCATTATTTTCGCGCTCATTATTTCGATCCTGTATCTCTTAGGGGAATACGAGCGATGATCGTCGTGCCCGCACCCACCGCCGCCTCAATACTCAGCTTCCCTCCGAACATCGAAACGCGCTCATCCATGCCGAGAAGCCCCAGATGTTTTCCGGGCTCCAGCTTGGATACCTCGTCCACATCAAACCCCTTCCCGTTATCCTCAACCAAAAGCGTGATGCTCGAATTGATGACCAGCGAAACATCCAGTTCGTCCGCATCGGCATATTTCAGCGCATTCGTTACAGCCTCTTGGGCGATGCGGTAAACCGTTATCTCTATATTCGGCGGAAGCGAAGACGCGTCGCCCTGAATCGTCAGAGAAGCAGAAATCCCGTGCCTTTCCTCTATCTCCTCCAAGTACCTTTCAAGAGACGTCGTTAGCCCGAACTTGTCAAGCACACTCGGTCTGAGATTCCAAGCCAAGCGGTTGACGTCGTCAAGAGACTGCTCGATAAGGCCGCGAATGGCCCGCACGCGATCGACTTGCGATGGGCTCAAATTGCCGTCGCCGCGCAAATTCTGGAGCTCTATTAGCATGGCGGAAAGCGAATGGCTTGTCTCGTCGTGAAGCTCGCGAGCGATTCGCTTGCGCTCTTCCTCCTGGGAGTCAATAGCACGCTGCAACAGCATTGCGAGCGCCTCCTCCTTCGATGCCAGAGTCTCGATATATTGGTCGCGGTTCGCTTCGGCTTCCTGCAGGTCATCGAGCATCGCATTAAAGGACGCGGCAAGCTTGCCGATTTCATCGCGGCTCTTAAGGCGCGCTCGCAAATCCAGGCCGCCCGCCGACACCTTTTCCGTAAGGGCAACGAGACTTTTGACGTTTTTCAGGGTGCTTCTCACAAGAACAAAGGCCACGGCAGCCGCCAGCCCCATAATAGCGCACGTAAAAATGCCAAATTGCAGCATAGTCGATCGTAGCGCCGCATCGGCCGAGCCATAGCCCATGCCGAGCCTGACCGCGACGGGCGAATCGTTGAACATGGGGATGGCGCAATCGACAACCACTCCGTGATCGGTGTTCAAGATGATGGAATTCTCAACATAACCGTCCTCGGTAAACTGCGGGGAATTCTGATCAATCAGTTCGCGACTGATCGTTTTGCCCAAACCCGATTCAACAACAACACGTCCGCCATCGTTTTCAATGAAGGCGTACACAACGTCCTCGTTGTCAGACACAGCATCTTCGAGCAAATCGCTCAATGCAAGAAGGTCGTTGGTTAAGTACAGGTCCACACTTCGCGTCGCGATATAGGAGGAAAGCGCCTTTGCTCGAGCATCTGTCTGAGACGCCAGAACATCAGACAAAAGGACATGCATCCAAACACCGCAGCAAATGATCGCGGAAAGAATCGTTGACGCCACAACGAGAAACATCTTCGCCTGCAGGGAGAGCCCCCATGACCGAGCACTGCATTCTTGAGCCTTCATAAGTCGCGCCCCGTAAACCTACTGCTCAACCGAGACAAGGTCGAGCGAGAGACCCCCTATGGCCTCTGCAGCTTCGAGCACAACCTCGTAATCTTGCTCTTGGGGAACATCAAACCTGTCATAGCCCAAATCACGCATGATGGCGTCTCCTTCGTTGTTCGCGTTGATCTCAAGCAGCGCCTGGGTGAATCGGTCAACCATTTCGGTATCGGCGAGCGTTGACGCGACAATAGGAGGCATGCCGGCAAGGGGCCCCTCGTAGATGACAATCAGGTCTGCCAGCAACTCAGGTCTCGATCGGCAGAGTTCTTCGAACACGATGCTATCAACCGCAGCCGCATCGACCAGTCCGCGACACACCGCTCTTACGGAAGAATCGTGGCTGTACGTATAAATTATTTCGGCAAAACACGACTCATCGCACCCGGTCTTTTCCTGCAACGCGTAAAGGGCGGCAATCCTTCCAGTGTAGGAGAGGGGATCGGTAAACGCGAAGCTTCTGCCCACAAGATCCTCGAGTGAGGTTATGCCGGTATCCAATCGGGTGATGATATAGCACCGGTATAAATTGCTTTCATTGACCACAGGCGCAGCCACACCGTACACGATGCCCTCTTGCCGCCCCAGAACATAGGAAAGGGAGCAGATGAATCCGAAATCCGCTTCCCCTGTACGCAAAAGTTCGTTCGCCTCTTTGTACGTCTGGCGATGGGCGACTTTTACCGGCGCTCCCAGTTGCCGACCAACATAATTTACCAGTTGCTTATATTTGTAGAATGATTCTTCTGGAGATACCAGCGAAGCGAAGACTATGGTGATGGAATTATCTTCCTCTGGAGAGCCCTCTTGCTTGAGAGGTTCCGCGAAGATTTCGATTTGCCTCGCGTTCGCGCCAGGAAACGTACAGCCCGACGAAACCAAGCCCCAACCCAGCAATAGCCCAACCGCAACGGCCGATCTCCTATCTGTGTTTCCCATCATACCCAGCCCCCACTTAATCAGCTGCCCCAAAATGGGAGTCTTCCCCAAAAGGAAGACTCCCCATGACTCGATATTATCTCACGCCAAAACCGATCGGAAGATAATTCAACCCAATATGAGACAGCTCGCGGTAATAGTCTGTCCGGGCGCTATCCCTCATGCGAAGGAAAAATGTCGGGACCCACCCCAAAAGATATTTTTCGCAGAACAAATCCACCGCGTTCAGATGGCCTTCGTCTCCCGTTTGCAAGTATGCGAACACCTGACGATAGACAAACTCGAACATAAACCCAATGAAGTCTGCCGGCATCTTCTCTTGCGCATCCAGGGTCAGGTTCCGCTTCGCATAGAAGCTTGCTATCTCCTGGGTGACAGCCCCTCCCACTGCGGGAGAGGGGCTCAGATAATAGGACGCATAGGGAGGCGCGGTCATCTCGAAGGAACCGATGAAGAGTTGCGTATAGTCCACGAGAAGAGGGGTGAGATCCCCGGCCTCTAGAGAGTTTCTCATGGTCTCCAAGGAGGCAACCGCCGCCGGCTCGTCGGCATAGACCGACAAGAGAGCGTCGATGCTTCCCGTTAGCGACCCATCCGGGCGTCGGAAGAGACTCGCAAGCAGTCGAAGCGCCTCTGCCTGCAGAGCCACGTTTATCCGATCCCGTTCCATCACCTGCATCCAGCTCACCTTCTGTCTAGAATTCGCGAATATAGAAGACAGCCGGATCGGTTCCCTCCTCGGGCTTCAGAACGCGGCCCTCGTGCTCCTGCAACGCACGGCTCACGTCGCTATTCGTATCTTCGAGGTCACCGAAGATACGGGACTGCGCAGGGCACACCTCGACACAGTAGGGCAGCAGACCGTTCTTTACCCGGTGATCGCAGAATGTGCACTTCTCCACCGTCGAGCTTGGGCGCACGACAGGATAGGTCGCCCCTCTGTCCTTGTTGATGTAGGGGAACACACAGCCGCTCTTTTCCTCCAGCTCCTTTGCGGAGCCCGTCGCTCCCTCAATGAGGGGCTCGTGCTTCTGCTCGGAATCGGCAGCCTCTTCATTGTAGTTGATAACGCCGTAGGGACATGCCTTGAGGCAGGTCTGACAACCGATGCACTTCTCGGAGTCGTGCACCGTAATACCGTTCTCGTCTTTCGTCATTGCGCCCTGGGGGCAAACCGCTACACAGGCCGCGTCAGTGCAGTGGTTGCAGAGCGTGGGAGTATATTCGTATCGAACAGAGGGAAATGCACCGGATGTCTCTATGATGTGGTGGGACCAGAACATCCCCTCGGCAACGTTGTTCTCATTTTTGCAACCGATCTGGCACGCTCCGCAGCCCACGCATTTGTGCAAATCGATGACCATTCCATAGCGAGTCATTTTATGCCTCCTCAACCTTCTCAATCTTAACGCGGGCCAAACCGCCATGGCGCGACGTGGAGCAGCTGATTCGCTCGTAATCGGCCGGGATTACCTCGTTGTTGTTCCCTCCGCGCGGGCGAGCCGACGCATAGTCGTCAGAAGCCGTGGAGCCATAGGCCCAGTGCCCCTGTCCATAGCACTTCACGACCACCCCGGGCCGCGTGCCCTCCCAAGGCTTAACGTTCACCTCCACTGAGCCCTGAACCGAGGTCAATCGCACCCGATCGCCCTCCTTCAATCCCAGCTGATCGCAGTCGGAGGGATTGACCTTCAGAACGTCATCCCAGGGCTCATCCCCGGGATCAGCATCCTTGAATTCCTGGTACCATGACGTGTTCGCAGAACGCCCTTCCCGGTTCAAGCGAGAACGATGCTCGCTGAATATGTAGGGAAACTCCGCGGGATCGCCGTGCCGGACGGGCTCCTCGTAATGGGGCACGAAGGCGAGCTCTCCTCGCGCGGCATAGTTGATAGCGGCCATAAGCTCATCAACCGTGCGCCCGTACGTGGCGGCATGCTCTTCGAGAATCCCCTTCAGGGTCTCACTGTAGAACTCGAATTTTCCCGTAGCGGTGCCGAAGTCGTCCCAATGCTTTCTGTACTCCATGCGGTCGCTGTTCCAAATTCCCTTCTCGAGGAATTCGTCCCAACCGTTTATCTCGTCGCCGCCGACCTCTTCGGAAGGAGTCCACAGCGGCTGCGTATAGCATTTCGTGGCAAACAAGGACAGCTCCTCGCCAGTGGTGGGCTGAGCGCCCGTGTCAGGATCGGCGAAGTTCTCCTTGTAGTAGTCCAAGACGCGGGTGAAGCCGCGCTCGGCGAGCTTTTCGGCTATGCCCCATACGATTTCCGTCTCATCGGTGAGCGTATCCCATACAGGATCGATAACCGGCTGCTCGATGGAGGCATAAGAGTGCATATCCTGCTTGTTCGAGACGAAACCCCAGCGTTCGAACATTTGATGGCGAGCAGGAAGCACGATGTCGGCATATTGCGACATCTCGGCAGGGTTGAGCGTAATGTGGACAAAGAAGGGAATCTTTTCCAGAGCCTGCTCCCAGCGCTGCGCGCCGGTGCACGAGAACACCCAATTGTTCCAATAGCCCATCGCCACTTTGATGTCATAGGGCTCGTCGCTGTTGAGACAATCCGCGAGATGGTTGGTGATCACCTGGTCGCCCAGCTTCCCCTTCGCGACAGCGGGCCACTCCCACGATCCTCGCTGATCGAGCTTCGGTTGAGCAACGCCCGCCTGGGCGATCTCATCCTGGTAGGGCTTGTGATCCGGAGTGCTTGCCGTGGGAACCTTGGGGGCCCTGTTCGCGCCACCCTCGTTCTCGACGGAGCCGACAAGAGCGTTGAGGGCGTTTGCGGCCATCGACTGGTAAACTCCGCGAATTTGCATGGCGATGCCGGGAGACCACCAGGAAAGGGCGTTCGACCCTGCGGCGGCAAACTCGCGGGCGACGCGATAAATTTGATCGGCCGGCACGCCGGTGATCGGCTCGGCCCACTGGGGCGTCTTATCGAGTAGTTCGATATTCCACCATTTGACCAGGCCGTTCGTGTACTTCTCCGCAAAAGCAGCCTCATCGACGGGCTGGCCTTCCGCAAACAGATTGGCTCCGTCAGTGAAATCACCCACAAAATCTTTGTTCCACAGCCCTTCAGTAAGGATGACGTGGGCTATGGCCGAAGCTAGAGCGCCGTCAGTGCCCGGAATAACGGGGAGCCACTCGTCCGCCTTGGCAGCCGTGGCAGACAGGCGAGGGTCGATCACGGCAATCGTGGCATTGTCGGCCATGGAGCCGAAGTGATTCGAGATGTTAGCGATTTGGCGGTTGGAGGCAATGGGATCGGTGCCCCACATGAGAAAGTACTTGGTGTTCTCCACGTCGTAATCGCGATAATCCCAATAGCCTTCCGTCACACCTGCAGCCAGCTTCTCGGCTTCAGCGCAGATGGTGGAATGAGCGAAGTGGTTAGGCGTTCCGAACACTTCGGGAAACACTTTATAGAAAAGATCTGTCAACCCGGTCGAACGGCCCTTCGTAAACATGAACTTATGGGTCTCATTCGCGGCGCGCAGCTCCATCAGCTTATCGGCGATGGTGTTGAACGCCTCATCCCAGCTGATGGCAACGAAACCCGGATCCTCACCACGGCCCTTCTTGGGGTTGGTTCGCTTGAGGGGAACCTTAATCCTGTCGGGGTCGTACACCTGCTGCAGGGCAAGATGCGGACGTGGGCAGATGAACCCTCTATTTGAGAGAGAATTTGGATTGCCGGAAACCTTCACCGCCCGGCCGTCTTCCACGTAAACGCGAACAGAGCACCATGAAGTACAGCCCTGGCAAGACGAGTTCACCCACTTTCCGTTTTTCTCGACCTCGGGAATCGCCCCATCCCCCGTGTCGGAAAAGGCCGTCTTGTCCGATTGGGCATCGGGATTGCTGCAAGCCGCAAGTCCCAGAATGGCGCCTGATGCCGCCGCAGTTCCAGCAAGCGCCGCAAAACGCCGACGATCCATTGTTAGCCGCATTGTCTCTCCTCCTCTTTTTCGCAGTGGAATCGGCGGTTTCTCCCGTGCAGGAAAGCGCAACCGCCCAATTCCTGGACAGTAAAAATATAGGAAGGAGACGACGTTCCTGCCTATCAACATAACTCTGATTCTTGTAGGATTTTTCCCTACAGCGCTCATTCCTGAAGGACTAGCACTAGGTTTAGGGGTACGGCTTCTTCGCTCAAGCTCAGATTCATCAAACGGGAGAATCGGGGTCCCTCTGGCGTACTCAAACGAAAACGACCCCGCCGGAAGGCAGGGTCGGGAAGTTCATGGAGCGGGCGACGGGACTCGAACCCGCGAATACAAGCTTGGGAAGCTATTTCCATCCCGAGCTCCATTTCCGAGAAAACCGCTCGTCACCTGCAAAATCGCTTTTAGAGTTTAGCGCATGGCGAGAAGTTCGTCAAAAAGTTCGTCAAATTTCAACTGTTTTCAAAACTGGACATCTGCAAGAGAAAAATCGAAGGGCACCGACAAACGCCGATGCCCTTCGTTGATTGCTGGAGCGGGCGACGGGACTCGAACCCGCGGTACAGGCTTGGGAAGCCTGGGCCTTACCACTTGGCGACGCCCGCAATTCATTCGCTGACTAAACGCAGCGCTTGAATTATAACGCATCCCAAGCAAAACGCAGCGGAATACAAAAGTTCCAAAACTATGCGGCCTGCGGCAGCGATTCGAGCCGTGAGACGTACCTGTTGGATAGCTCCCTGCTTGTCGAGGGGATGTAGCCCACATAGAGGTCGAGCGTATAGGACGGCGACGCGTGTCCGAGGATGACGGAGATGGTCTTGATGTTCTCGCCGCGAGCGAGGTTGATGGTGGCGAACGTATGCCGCAGCGCGTAGGGGCGCACGCCCTCGAACCCCACCTTCTCCACGAACCTTTGCCACTGCTTCTTGAGCACGTTGTAGGTGAGGGGCTTGTCAAGTTCTCCCACGAGAGGCGTGCTTGGGCCGGGCCTGATGCCCATGGCGCGCAGGCGTCTGCTCTTCTCCTCTATCCATCTGCCTATCTCGCGGGAGGTGTAATCGTCGATAGGAACCGTGCGGTACGACGAATCGGACTTCGTATACTCAACGATTTCCGCCGTCCCGTGTTCGAGCGACCCGGTGATTCTCGCCGAAGGGACGCCGCCGACGTTGACGCCGCCCATCTTCAAAGCGAGTGCTTCCTCGGGGCGCATCCCGCTGGAGAAAAGGGCGAGGCACGCCACCTTGAAAGGCGACAGGGGAAGCGCCTTCACTTCGTGGAGGAACCGCGCCGCATCCTCCTCCATGAGAGGGTCGATGAGCGGGCGGCTCTTCTTGAAGTTCTTGGAGAGGAAGCGCGCCTTCGCCACGTTCTTCTGCACGAGCTCCCTATCCAGCGCGTCGTTGAGGATCTCGCGGCAGAATTTGAGGATTTTGTGCTGCATATCGGGCCCGGCAACGCGCGGGGAGCCGAGCGGCTTCTTCTTCCGTCGATTCCCCTCGCGCACCGCCTGCTCGCGTTTCCTTTTCCATTCCTCCACGCGCTCGTTTGCCCACCGCCGCGAAATCTCGGGCACCTGAAGCAGGCATCGCTCCACGTCCATCGCCGTCAAATCGCGAAGGGGGATAAGCCCTATTACCTCACGCAGGTACTCGGCGTATCGCCGCTCGTTGGCTAGGGTTTGCCTTCCTATGGCCCCATTGCTGCGGAGCGCAATGTAACGCTCAACGTACTCTCCGAAAGGCGTTGCGGGACTCAGCGGTGAAACGTCTTGCGCCCCAATGCCCACCCCCGTCGTCCTATCTTCAAGCATTCTGTTGGCATCTTCCTCGAACTCGGCGATGCGCGCCCTGAGTTCTTCGCGCTTGTTGCGGGCGAACACCGTCCGCGACAGCTTCTTGCGCCCCATGACCCCCTGGAACTCGGCGGGCACCCTGATGCGCAGTTCGTAGGCGGTCGCTTTCGGGTCGTCGCGCTTCCTGCGGGGAAGCCCCTTCGCCTTCCTCGCCTCATCGAGATCCACGGGCTTGTCGCATTTGAGCGTCTTCGTCATTCTCTCCTCCATCTTCGCGCCTGTTCAGATAGCGTAGGAGGCAGAGCTTGGGAACCAGCCACTTCGACCCGAACTTGACCCCGCGCATCTCGCCCGCCGCCAACAGCTTCCTCACGCCCTGCGACGTGAGGCCCGTGAACTCGGCTATCTGGCAGGGGGTCATCATGTAGGGGTACGGTTCGAGCGCGGGCAGGAACAGCCCGCCAGGGTCGGCCCCGCAAAGCGCCTCGTCGTCAAACGCCGCCTCCGCGCGACGCTCATAATGAGCCATTTCGGCAGAGCGCGAAACGATGCGATTTTCCGCATCGCATGCTTGACAAGGGACGAAAGGCCGCGCGGTCATCTCCTCACGACCTTGTAGTCGTAGCCCGTGCGGGTATTGCAGATGGTGCAGGGCTCGCGTTGCTCCTGCTCGAAGTCCGCGCGCCACACCAGGTAGTCGTCCGAGTCGCAGAACGTCTGATGGCACTTCCTGCACAGCGTGAGCAGCATGAAGTCGTCTCCCGGCCCTTTGAGCCCCAGGCTCACGGCGAGTGCAGCGTCCACAAGCCTCATCTGCTCGGCGCCGATGTGCCCCGCCCTCCCGCGCAGGCGCAGCTTGTCGATGGTGCGCAGCTGCTCCAGGAGGGCGACCGAGCCCTCCCTGAGCCCGGCCGACGCGGGCACGGGTACGTGCACGGGGAGGTTCGCCTTGGGCTTGCCGGTTATGGCGGCGACGATGATAGTTTTGCTGCGCCTGTTGCCCGCATCGTTTTGCACGACGAGGACGGGACGCGTGCCTCCCTGCTCGCATCCCAGAACGGGGTCGAGGAAAGCGAAAAACACATCGCCCCTGCGCGGATGGTCGTCCATGAGGCACCTCCTTCGTTTCAATATGTAACTGCGGCCGAGAGTCGGGGTCGTCCGACCCGCGGCCGCCTGAAACGCCGCTTCCGCGGCTCCCGCTCGCCCACGAGGCCCCTCATGGCGTGGCGCGCTCTTGACCTTGCAAGGGCGGGCGGGTATGGGGCTGTCAAGGTTCCATCGAGGGATTTCCTCCCTCATAGAGACGGACAGCTAGGTGGGCGAAACGGAACCCCGCACGGAGAAAAACACTAGAAACCGGAAGAGAGAATCTCTTTCAGGTTCTCTCGCGCAAGACTGATGCTGCGTCTCACTGCGCGATCGGAGCACCTCTCTACTTCGGCTATCTTCGCCGTGGGCATACCAAGCAAGTGCCTCATCAGAAAACGCCTGCGTTGTGCGGCGGGTATCTGCTGGAACGCTTGAAACAGCGCTTCGGATTCCAGCTTCTCCATAAAGATTAACTCTGGGTCTTTTTCGGGATTGTTGGGGGCAAGAGAGGCTTCGTCCATCGACGCCAAGTGTAGTGAGTGTCTTGTCTCGCGGCGCTCCGTTCGCCAGAACTCACGCTGAAGTTCCTCTATGCCCTCGAATACTTGCCTGGGCAGATTTATCTCGGTTCGTTTGCCGTCAGGCGTCCTCACCACAATGCGATATTGGGCTTGGGAGTCGTCAATGTTCCTGCTTTCGTAAAATCGGGCCATATATTGCTCCTTCGGTTCAGACCCGCAGGAGCAACCGGCCGAAAGCGCAAAAAAGGACGGGCAGGACGTTTGGCTCCTGTCCGTCTGGCGGATCGGCGGGTATTTATTTACATCCTCAAGGATGTGCTACGTTTTGGGCAAATTCGTTATGCGCATAGTCCCATTGCTCTCGAACGTAAGCACGGTAAGCTGGCCCTTGCGTACTATTTCTACGCGACGCAGCTTTCTATCTGCCCGACAGACGAGCTTGCCGAGCGCATTCCTTACGTCTTGCATACAGCCACCTCCTCTCTGACGGAGCATGATGTCATGTTTGACCACATAGCGTCCCGACTTGAAAAGTCAAAATTCTGTCTGGTTCGACAATGGTGCTCCGCAGACTGTCGATCTTGGGGTGCTCTACGAGACGGATGGGTAATGCATCGTCACCGCTAAACTGACGGAAGATTCTCGCTCGGTCTATCGGTTCGCAAGTGTTTAGGGTTGTTGCGGGAGATTTTGCTTACGCCACAACAACCCCTTGGGCGTCATGCTGCAGCACAATGCATAAATATCCAATATTTTGTCTTAAAGGTTGTTGGAGCGATTCTGCTACTTTTCGGTCTTTGGCATGAAGCTGGAACGGAATATCGAGCGGGAGTTTAACTCGATATCCTTTTCGACAAGCTTTAACAAGAAAGAAATGAATTGCATTATGATGCAAAGAGCCAAGCGATAGTCCTGATGAACGAAGTACAAAGCGCGACTTTAATCTGAGGGTGAAATCTGCGACTTGCGCTAAACTGCGAATGTCGACAGTTATAATACGGAGTGACGTATCGAATCAAGATTCCGTCAAAGAGCCTGCTGTTGTCGTTATGAGGAGATTGAAAAATGGCACAAATGCCCATTGTCCGTTGCAGGAATATGATCTTTTTGATTTAAGCAGTTGGGCATGGTAGCGCCCAACAACCAGTTCTTTGGGTTGGTTGTTGGGACGATGTGAATCCAGATAAAACATGACCTCGCAATCAGTGAAATCGAGCCACTTCCCATACGTTGGAAACCATGCCTTGTAGACAGATTCTTTCGCGCTGAAAGTCAGCCTATCCCAAGATATATTTGGCTGACTGCAGGTAAGCTCACCCATCTGTTTTATCTCCTTCTTGCTCATTATCAAACTGTATATCTCTGATTCAATGGGGTTATTCGGCTCGGCGTCAATCCCGATAGTTCGAAATCGGTAATCTGAGGTGACTGCGGCAGCGGCATATCCTCTGCAATGCGTAATGCTCCCGCATATGTTTTTGGGCCAAATCGGTTCTCGGTTGGTACCGATGAGGATAGGAGGGTCATTGAAGCCCAGATGCGAGAGAGCGTTGCGAGCACATTTGCGCCCAACGGAAAACTCTTTCAGGCGTTTAGAAGAAAAACTTCGTGATATTTCCTTTTCTTTCCCAATAAGAGGAAAACCGTAAAAAGACCCCAGGTATTCTGAAGAAAACACTTCCTCTGGTAGTAAGGAGGCTAAAAAACCGGAATTGAATTTAGGAAAGCCAATCACAGCACCACCCCTAGTATGAACTATACACCCTTGTATACACTTTAAAAGTTCCAGCTGTTCATGTAGGCGATCTGCTCCTCGGTGAGGGTGTCTATCTTCACGCCCAGAGTCTCCAGCTTCACGCGCGCCACGCCGTCGTCGATGGCGGCGGGCACGTCGTACACCTTGTTCTCCAGCTCGCCCGCATGCTGGAAGAGGTACTCGGCCGCGAGCGCCTGGTTCGCGAAGCTCATGTCCATGACGGACGCCGGGTGCCCCTCGGCGCAGCTCAGGTTCACGAGGCGCCCCTGCGCCAGGACGATGACCGTGCGCCCGTCGGCAAGCGTGTACTCCTCCACGAGCGGCTTGATCTCCTCCACCTTCACGGCGTGCTCGCGCAGCCACTCCAGGTTGATCTCGCTGTCGAAGTGCCCGGAGTTGCACACGATGGCGCCGTCCTTCATGTTCTCGAACGCGGGCGCGTCCACCACCTTGCAGTTGCCGGTGACCGTCACCCACACGTCGGCGAAGCGCGCCGCCTCGGCGGCGGGCATGACCTCGTAGCCCTCCATGTGCGCCTCCAGCGCCTTCAGCGGGTCCACCTCGCACACGATCACGCGCATGCCCATGCCCTTGGCGCGCAGGGCGAGCCCGCTGCCGCAGTAGCCGTAGCCCGAGATCACGATGGTGCGCCCGCACAAAAGGCGGTTCGTGGCGCGCACGATGCCGTCGAGCGTGGACTGGCCCGTGCCGTAGTGGTTGTCGAAGCAGTGCTTCGTGTTCGCGTCGTTGACGTTGAACACGGGGTAGCCCAGCGTGCCCTCCTTCGCCATGGACACAAGGCGCACCACGCCCGTGGTGGTTTCCTCGGTGCCGCCGATGACGCCTTCCAGCTTGTCAATGTGGGTGGTGTGCAGCGCGGTGTCCAGGTCGGCGCCGTCGTCCATGATGATCTGCGGGTTCGTGGCGATGACCGCGTCGATGTGGCGGCGGTAGGTGTCCATGTCCTCGCCGGTGACGGCGAACACCTTGATGCCGAAGTCGCGCACGAGCGAGGCGGCGGTGTCGTCTTGGGTGGAAAGCGGGTTGCTGGCGCACAGCGCCACCTCGGCGCCCGAGGCCGCCAGCGCGCGCATGAGGTTCGCCGTCTCGGTGGTCACGTGCATGCACGCGCCGATGCGCACGCCCTCAAGCGGGCGCTCCTTCGCGAAGCGCTCGCGGATGGACGCCAGCACGGGCATGTCGCGCGCCGCCCACTCGATGCGGGCAAGCCCTGCGTCGGCAAGGTCGATGTCTTTGATGTCGTAGCTCTCGGTCATGGCGCTTCTTTCTTATGTTATCGACTGATCCTATGTCTGGTTTGGCGTCGATTAATCCTCAAACAATTCAGTGGAAAAATATCGTTCGCCCGTATCGGGCAGTAAAGTAACCACTGTCTTGCCCGAACCAAGTTGCCGAGCAAGCTGACGTGCGGCAACCACATTTGTACCGCCCGATACGCCGCAAAGCAAACCCTCCTCACGAGCAAGCGCGCGAGCCTCGTTGATAGCTTCCTCATCGGAAACCACGCAGATATCGTCATAGATGCCCTGATCAAGGATATCGGGAATAAGCCCATCGCCGATACCCATCTGCAAATGCGTTCCGACGCTTCCTCCCGAAAGAATCGCTGCGCTCTCCGGCTCAACGGCCCAAATGCATACATCAGGAAAAAGACGTTTGAGTGCCTGCCCTATACCGGAAATAGTACCACCTGTACCAATGCCCGAGCAGAATCCATGTATGGGCCCCTTCACGTCCTCTAAGATCTCAAGTGCTGTATGATAGCGATGCGCTAGTAAATTATCCCTGTTCTCGAACTGCTGTGGCACGTAAACACGAGGATCCTCGCTAGCCATACGCTTAGCCAGAGCGATGCATTTGGATATGCACTCTCCAATATCGCCAGCATCATGTACGACAATTACCTCAGCACCATAGTGGCGAACAAGCTTACGACGCTCTTCCGACACGCTGTCTGGCATAATGATGCGCGCACGATAACCGCGCACAGCACACACAAGCGCGAGCCCTATACCTTGATTGCCGCTTGTAGGTTCAACGATAATACTATCTGGCCCAATTTCGCCGCGGCGTTCGGCGGATTCAATCATCTGTAATGCCGTGCGCGTTTTAATGGAGCCTCCTACATTAACGCCCTCAAACTTAACGAGTATCTGTGCGGCATTCGCTTCAGATAACCGATTGAGACGAACGAGAGGTGTATGCCCCATGGCTTGCAGCACATTATCGTAAATCATGGAACTCCTTCCAAGGGGGTGCTAGCCCCTTATGCTAGCCTGCAGGTCTTTCGCAGATCCTCGGCGCGGTCGGTGCGCTCCCAGGTGAACTCGGGCAGCTCGCGGCCGAAGTGGCCGTAGGCGGCCGTCTTGCGGTAGATGGGGCGGCGCAAATCCAGCGCGTCGATGATGGCGCCGGGGCGCAGGTCGAACACCTCGGCCACCGCGCGCTCGATGGCCCCCACCGCCGCCTTCTCGGTGCCGAACGTCTCCACCATGAGCGACACGGGGCGCGCCACGCCGATGGCGTAGGCCACCTGCACCTCGCAGCGCGCGGCCAGGCCCGCGGCAACCACGTTCTTCGCCACCCAGCGCGCCGCGTAGGCCGCCGAGCGGTCCACCTTCGTGCAGTCCTTGCCGGAGAAGGCCCCGCCGCCGTGCCGTCCCATGCCGCCGTAGGTGTCCACGATGACCTTGCGGCCCGTGAGGCCGCAGTCGCCCATCGGCCCGCCGATGACGAAGCGGCCCGTGGGGTTCACGTGGATCTCCGCGTCGGGCGAGAGCGCCACGCCCTCGCCGGCCAGCACCGGGCGCACCACCTGCTCCACCACGTCGGCGCGCAGCCGCTCGTAGGGCGCCTCCTCGGCGTGCTGCGTGGACACGACCACCTTCTCCACCCACTTCGGCGCGCCGTCCTCGTAGCGCACGCTCACCTGGGTCTTGCCGTCGGGGCGCAGGTAGTCGAGCGTGCCGTCCTTGCGCACGGCGGCGAGGCGCTCGCTCATGCGCTGGGCCAGGTAGATGGGCATGGGCATGAGGGTGCTCGTCTCGTCGCAGGCGTAGCCGAACATCATGCCCTGGTCGCCCGCGCCGATGCGCTCGTAGGGGTCGTCCGCGGCCCCGCCGTGGGCCGCCTCCCAGCTCTCGTCCACGCCCTGCGCGATGTCGGGGCTCTGCTCGTGGATGGCGTTCACCACGCCGCAGGTGGTGCCGTCGAAGCCGTACTTGGCGCGGTCGTAGCCGATGCCGCACACCACCTCGCGCACGATGGCCGGCACGTCCACGTACGCCTGCGTGCGGATCTCGCCCGCCACGGCCACGAGCCCCGTGGTCGCAAGCGTCTCGCACGCGCAGCGCATCCGCGACACGTCGGCGGGCTGCCCGCTGGGGGCGATGTAGCCCTCGCGCTCGAGCTCTATCTCCTTGGAGATGATGGCGTCCAAGATGGCGTCCGATATCTGGTCGCACATCTTGTCGGGATGCCCCTCGGTGACGGATTCGGACGTGAACAGGTAGGATTTTGGCAAAGCGATCGATAAGCTTGGCCTTTGCTCTATCGTCATTTCAATTCTCTCTATACTTTAGATTGCCCATTATCCAGCTTATTTAGGTTGATGACCCTTATTGGACGTCCATCTTGCTCGACAGCTCCTTTTTTAAAGCCTGATATGACTCTTCGCTCATTGCGTGCTCCATGCGACAGGCATCCCTTTGTGCAATTTCAGTCGGAATGCCAAGGTTGGTAAGAACCTTGAAGAAGAAGCAATGGCGGTCGTAAACTCTTTCAGCGATTTTGCGTCCCCCATTTGAAAGGCGAACCAAACCTCGAGGCCTAAATTCAACATATCCTTCCGCGCTCAAGGAGGACATAGCTTTTGATATGCTCGCCTTGGAAAAACCCATTCTACTGGCCATATCCACTTGCCTTACAAAACCACCAGAACGAGTTTCGAGAATAAGCAGGTTTTCTAGATAGTCTCCCCTTGACTCACTCAAAGTCATCAGTTCCACCTCACTTAATTCAAAATCCGACCCGTCGACGACTGAAGCTCCACCATTTTCTTGAACAGGCTGTCTTCGCGCTCCATGAGCTCCGACGGCTTTCCTTGCTCGGCAACGCGGCCTCCATCCAGCACCACGATTTTGTCGGCGCTCATCACGGTTCTCATCCGGTGCGCGATGACCAGCACGGTTTTGCGTTCAAGGAGACACGATAGCGCCTCCTGCACCTTCGTCTCATTTTCAACGTCAAGTGAAGCGGTCGCCTCATCCAGAAGAACAATGGGGGCGTTTTTGAGGATCGCCCGGGCAATCGATATGCGCTGGCGCTCGCCTCCGGACAAAAGCGCGCCGTTCTCGCCTATCCTCGTTTCATAGCCCTTCGGCATGCGGGAGACAAAATCATCGCAGTTCGCCGCCCGAGCCGCCGCAAACACCTCCTCATCCGTGGCATCTGGCCTACCGAGTCGGATGTTCTGCATGATCGTGTCGTCGAACAGAACCACATCCTGGAACACTTGGGCGAAATCGACGAGAAGGGCCTCGGGGTCGACGGTCGAAACGTCCACGCCTCCGATGCTCACAACGCCATCGTCGGCATCCCAGAAACGGGCAGCCAGCTTGGCCGCGGTGGACTTGCCGCCCCCGCTCGGACCGACCAAGGCGGTCACCTCGCCCTCCTTCGCAACAAATGAGACGTTCGAGAGAACCTTCTCGCCTCCTTCGTACGAAAAAGTCACGTTGTCGAAAGAAATGTCGTGATTCGCCGGCTCGAATTCCATCGACCCGGTTTGAGGCCGCTCGTGCTCGATGGAGTGCATGCGCTTGATTCCGAGCTTGAGATTGAGAAGCTCCGTCACAACTTCAAGCACGGTGTTGATCGGATCGTAGAATCTCGTCACCACGAGAAGGAAGCAGAAGTACACCATGAACTCTAGTTCCCCCGATGCCAAAAGCAGGGCTCCGACGAGGACGGTCGAAGCTATTCCGAGCTTGAGGAACGCTTGCGCGGCCGACACGGGAACGGCACTCGAAAGCTCCGAGACGATCTGGGCCTTCTCCGCGCGATCGATCTTCTGATCCAGTTGCTCGAGATACGTTTCCGATTGGTTCGCCGCCGTGATCTCTTGGGCGCATTCGAGGTACTCCTGCAAGCCGTCCGCAACGTCAAGCTGGCGGTCGATGAGAAACTGCCCCTTCGCATCTTGGCTCTTCCGAGAGAAGGCGATGATGAGCAAGGCGATGGGAAGAACCCAGAGGGCGGCGATGGCCATCTTCCAGTTGAAGAGCAGAAGCATGATCGAGATCAATATGGTCGACGCGCCGGTTCCGAACAAAAGGGGCATGATATGGGAGAACATGCGCTCCTGATCGGCGCAGTCCTTCATGATGGTGGTGGTGAGGTCCGAGAGGTCGCGCCTTCCGAAAAAGGAAAGGGGCAATCTGCGCAGCACCTCGGCAAGCTCGATCCGCTTTCTGGCACTCTCGCCGTACACGACATTGTAGGTGAAATGGTATTCGAGCCATTGGGTCAGCAGCATGAGCAGGAGTATGACGACGATGGCTGCAAGATAGCCACCAAGAGCAGGGAGGGGCTTCGAGGGGTCGAGCAGATGATCCAGGTAGTCGTTGGTCGCCATGCACAGCACGCCAATGGGTGCCATCATGACGAGGTTGGCGAGAGCGCAGAAGAACGCGCCTCTCTTGAACTCGAAAGCACCCCGCTCGGTCAAAGCGAACTTCTCACGCAGCATCGTTGGCACCCCCTCCGATTCTCCAAGAGACTGATTTCTGATAGTCCTCCCACATCCGGCGATACACTCCCTTGCTTTCGACAAGATCCCCGTGGGATCCCGATTCCGAGATGGCCCCGTTCTCCACGACGCAGATCCTGTCCGCGCCCACCACGGTCGATAGCCGGTGTGCAATCATGAGAACGGTCTTGCCGTGCGTAAGACGCGCGAGCGCACGTTGGATAAGGGCTTCGTTTTCCGGATCGGCGAACGCTGTGGCCTCGTCCAAGACCACGATAGGCGCATCTTTCAGAATGGCCCGGGCAAGCGCGATACGCTGGCATTCGCCGCCCGACAGGTAGACGCCCTTCGCGCCGACCACCGTGTCCAAGCCCTCGGGCAGCTTCGCGATGATGTCGTCGCATTGCGCCGCGTGCGCGGCCGCCTCCACCTCCGCGCGCGTAGCCGACGGGCGCGCGAATCTGATGTTGTCAATGAGGCTGCGCTTGAAAAGCCGTGTGTTTTGGAAGACGAAGGAAACGGAATCCATCAGTTCCGAACGGGGAACATCCCGCACATCAACACCGCCGACAAGCACCCGTCCTTCATCGACGTCCCAGAACCTCGGAACAAGGCTTGCAATGGTGCTCTTGCCTCCTCCCGACGGCCCGACGAGCGCCATCGTTTCTCCTTCGGGAATCGCAAAGCTCACGTTCTTGACGGCAGGTGCGTCAGCGCCCGGATACGTGAAAGACACCCCTTCAAAAACGATATCGCACGTCCCGCTCGCCCTCCCGCCTTTCGCAGAACAGCAAGGCATCTCCGGCGTGGATAGGATCCCCTCGATTCGCATCACGGCATCTTGGGCCATCGCCGCAGCTTCAGAGGCGTACAGTATCTTGGTCATCATCGATGTCGTCACCGCGCTGAACACCACGTAGAAGAGGAAGTCCGTGAAGAACGACGCGAAGTCCCCTGCTGCCCCCGCAAGCAGGATGCTGGCGGGAACCAGCACAGCAAAGGTCGAGTTGATCGCCACGATCTGCACGACCTGCGGTTTTTCGCACAACTTCGAATAGCCATGGGCCATATCCCGGTACTGCAGGATGGCCTCCTTGAATGCGTTGAACGAATCGACCGTTTGCTGGAACACTTTGACGACGGGCATGCCTCGAACATATTCGGTCGCAGCGGCGTTCATTCGGTTCAATGCCTGCTGGTAGTTCGACACGAAAGTCAGATAGCTTGAGTTCTCATCGCTGCCTCCCCCTCCCATCATCCTCCAAATGCACGCGAAGGACACCGCGATGGGAACCAGGCACGCCAAACCCATGGCCCAGTCGAAGATGAACATCACGACGACAAACACAACGGGGGTGATGAGGGCTCCCACGAAATCAGGGAACTTATGGGCAAGCACGGACTCGGTCTGGCCGGCGCAGCCGTCGATCACCCTCCTTAGTTCGCCGGTCGAATGCTCGTCGTAGTAGCCAAGGGGAACCTTGGAGAGATGGTGGGTCGCGGCCTTCCTCATGTTGTTGCCGGTTCGGAATGCCGCGATATGAGTGCACATCAACGCCGCGAAGTACACCACCACTCCGGCCACCGCGAATCCGACTGCCAGCCATGCGTAAAAGGCCGCGCCACTCGCTTCGCTCCATTGAGGAGCCACTGCGACAAACTGCGACATGATAAACCAGACGCACACAAGGGGCATCACAGCAAGCAACGAATGCAGACCAGACAAGGCGCAGCCCACCACGGTGAGGATTTTGTAAGGCCCTGCGAAGTCAAGCAACCTGAACAGCGGATGGGGTGCTTTGCGTTTCGACTTTTTGTTCTCTGGGCTTTGTTCCGTCATTTCTCCTCCTGCTCTATTACCAGGACGTTGTTTTGCACTTGCAGCGACTTGAATATTTCCGCAAACTGACCGCGTTACGCTGGGGGTGCAAAAAAATGGTATTCTGTCGCAACCAGCAAATAGAAAGGTGCTGAATATGGGGTCGACGCGCCAGACAGCCGGCTTGCCAGCAATTGACGTGACTTCTATCTGCGATGCCGCCTTGAAGCTCACCAAAGAATTTGGCATAGATGGTTGGTCTATTCGTCAACTGGCTAAAGAAATTAACGCGTACCCAGGTGTCATTAATTACCACGTTGGTCGAAGAGAAGATGTGGTACATCTTGTTATCGAGCACGTTAATGCCGAAATCGACCTTCCTGAGCCTCGCGAGAATTGGAAACGATGGTTCAAGCTTCTTCTTGAGGGGATGCGTTCCACCCTGAGAAAGTACCCCGGAGTCGCTCGTAGACTCGCTGCCGTAGGTCCTGGCCTTGGGGAATCCGACCGCATTATCAATTGCGGCATTCAAGTGCTGAGAGATGCTGGGTTTGGCGATTGGTCCACTCTTGTTTATTCCGTTTTGCTTTGCCAAACTTGCGCGTTCGTTGCTACCGAGGATGACAGGGACAAAATGGACGATGTGCGCAAAGAGGTGGGGGGTTCGTATGCGAGTGCGCTTTCTGCGTCCGATCCCGGTATTGCCGCTTTGGCAAAAACGGTCAAACTCCTGACCGAAGAAGAAAGCCTGAGGAGAAGTTTTTTTGATCATCAGTTCTCAGTCCTTCTCGATGCTCTTCTCGGCGGATTGGAAGAGATTTTTTTAAAGGGCTGACTAGCGTATCGAGGTCTTAAGAGCATTTAAATCAATTTTTCCTATGGGGGTCAGGGGCAACAACTCACGAATCTCTACTCTGTCTGGATGCTTGAATGGGGCGATTCCTATGTTGTTTAAAAACTCCCTTATGGATTCCAAGTTGGGCGCATCGCCGCTGCAAACGATAAACGCACACGTCTTTTCGCCAAGGGCTTGATCCGGTATCCCGCAGACGGCTACGTCTACGATGCCGGGCATTTCTCTAAGACTTGCCTCTACGTCTTCCGCCGAGAAAGTCTCACCGCCACGGTTTATTGTGTTTTTCAGACGTCCCGTGATTTTGAAGTTGCCGCAGGGATCCCTCACCGCTAAATCCCCCGTATGATAAAATCCTTCCGAATCAAAAGAGCGCAGAGTAGAATATTCATCTTCGTAATATCCACTCATCAGATACGGTCCTTTCCATATCAATTCCCCTTCTTCGCCGTCTGCGCAAGGTTGCCCATCTTGTCCGATGATAAGAGGGCGATCGTTTTCGGAAAGGGGGAAGCCTTGGGTGGTAAAGGCGATTTCCTCTGGCGCTTCAGGGCTTGTCAGCGTCAATATTCCTTCAGTCATGCCGTATGATTGCTGGACAGCGCAAGAGAAAGCGGCAGAAAGCCTCTTGGCATCTTTTGCGGTAAATTGCGCACCTCCTACATGGATGGACTCAAGGCTTGAAAGATCAACAGGATACCAGTCGAGTGCGTCCATCCAGAGGTTTACCGCCGATGGAACTGCTGTTATTGTCGTCACTTTTGCAGAAGAGATCAATGGAAACACTTCATCGGGACTCACGCTTTCCGCCAAAATGACGGTGCCTCCTTTTTCTAGCGCACCAAGTGCGCCGGGGCATGCGAGCGGCAAATTATGGCATATCGACAAAGCTGCTAGGTATTTTGTTTTTTCGGAAAAAAGCGATCGGGAAGCCGCTTCCACGAAATTGTACACATAGCTGAAATTTGAGCGAGGAATAAGTTTAGGGAGTCCTGTTGTACCACCCGACGGAAGCAGGAACAAAATTGATGAGGAGTGGGGTGCTGTGGCTTGCCAGAGCTCTCCGCGCATATCCGAAACTGATCGATATTGATCGGAAGATCCGATGACAAAACATTTTAGCCTTGGATTGTCCTTTTTGATGGCTTTTGCTAAGGACTCGTAATCATAAGCCGGGGAAGAACACGGAACAATTAGGCAGGATGCATTTGACTTTGAGCAGAAATGAGAGATTTCCGCTTTGCGATGAGTCGGCAAAGCAAGTACGGGGATGCATCCTCTCATTACTGACCCGAACAAGATTATAAGAGATTCAGCTTTGTTCGGAAGCTGAAGGACGATCCTGTCCCCAGCTTCTATCCCCTCCGAAGCAAGGCAAGAGGCGAATCGCCTTGCCGCATCAAATAGCTCAGTGTAAGTATACGTGGTTTCTCTGTCGCGAACCGCAATATTTGCCCCATATTCACGCTCCCATTGCGCAATACGTTCAACAAGAGTGAAACCAACGTCGGTTGCCCTTCTCATAAAACCCCCTTCTGCCATCCGAAGCCTTAGAAGATATTTGCGCAATATTTGCAAACAACAACCCTTTCGCTATAAGTATACTATAGCTAACATTATGTTAGTATGCCTTATATTCAAAGACTTATTGCTTGAAAGGGCGGTTGGCATGTCTGAAGTATGCGTGGAGCTAGTTGGAAAGCTTGTTGGGGAAATGCTCGGACTGTCAAAAGAAGAACTAAGCCCTTCGGATAATCTTATCAGTTTGGGGCTAGGATCTCTTGACATTATGAGAATAGCTGGGTTGCTAACAAAGAATGGCTGCAATGTTACCTTTTCAGAATTGGTTTCGAATCCCTGTATGGCTTCTTGGGTAAATTTTGCAAGAGAGAGGTCTGCGAGAAGCTCGTCTAATGGCAGCCCTCTCCTCGGTTCCGCAAATTACAGCAAAGGCGACCCCTTTCCGATCACGTCCGTCCAACATGCCTATATGGTTGGAAGGCGAGACGGACAGGAGCTAGGGGGAACCGCTTGTCACGCTTATATGGAATTCGAATGCGGATCTCTCGATGCGGCCAAACTCGAACGCGCAGTGGAACTTCTTATTCTAAGGCATCCCATGCTGCGCGCCCGGTTCTCTGATGACGGAACAGCCCGCATCGAAGACAAAGTAACTTGGAAGGGACTAACCACCTACAGAGTGGAAGGAGCAGGCAATCCCGACTCGAGGATTGAAGGTATTCGCCAAGAATTAAGTCACCTACGTTTCGACATCGAGCAAGACGATCTCATAGATGTACGCCTTACTGTCGTATCACCGAAACGCACTATCATGCATATCAACGTCGATCTTCTTGCAGCTGATGTGCTTAGCATCCAAGTTCTCTTAGAGGATCTAGCGCATCTCTACGACGGAACGGATCTCGCCCCCATCGAGATAGACTTCATGGAGTATGCGAGAAGAACCGGAATCGGAGAAGACGCACGAAACGAGGATAGAGAATACTGGCTGAATCGAATAGACAACATGCCAGGCGGCCCCTCTTTGCCACTGAAAGCCCCTATGGAGAGTGTCAAAAGATCTCAATTCACTCGTATGGAGTACTTAATTGATTCTAAGTCTTGGAAGAACTTCACCGAGAAAGGACGGCAAATCGGGGTTACCCAATCTATGGGCATCGCCGCTGTTTATGCCAAGGCTCTTTCTCGATGGAGCGAAGACAAGAAATTTCTTCTCAACCTTCCGCTGTTCAACAGAAAACCAATTCACCCAGACGTTGACAAGATCGTATCCGACTTCACCTCTCTTATCCTTCTTGAGGCTGATTGCGCAAACGCAATTTCCCTTCTTGAACTAGCTTCTCAAATGCAAGGACGCTTTCAGCAGGATGTTGCGCACTCTTCATTTGGAGCTGTAGAGGTTTTGAGAGAGCTTTCTCACCGTTGCCCAAACGATCCCAAGAAAGCCCCTGTTGTATTCGCTAGCAATATCGGCACCCAATTTATCTCCAACAAAGTGGAAGATGTTTTCGGTCCCTTGTCGAAGATGCTAGCAGAAACACCACAGGTATTGCTGGATCATCAGATATACGATCATAAAAACGGGTTGCTTTTGGCGTGGGATTACGTTTCCGAATTGCTTGATGACAAAATAGCCAAACAGATGTTTGAGGCATATTGCACAGCAGTGCGCTTCTACTGCGAAAACGACTGGTCGGAGCCGTTCCCCGACCTGCTGCCCCCTTCGCAGCGCGCGGCGCGCGCCGAGGCGAACTCGGAGGGGGCCGACCTCGGCGGCGGGACGCTCCACGGACGGTTCTTCGCCCGCGCCCAGGCCGAGCCGGATGCCCCGGCGCTGCGGTGGGGAGCCGACGGCGAGGCGACCTACGGGGAGCTTGCCGGCCGCGCCCTGCGCATCGCCGGGGGGCTCGCCGCCGCCGGCGTGGGCGAGGGCGACCGCGTGGCTAGTTGCAATAGCATTAGTCCGGACCACGGATAATATGAGGCTATA
>OLNI01000362.1_pt1 | contig 43987 bp, 37 predicted proteins | sample 1672921 | NCBI WGS metagenome assembly OLNI01 (sample SAMEA3136737, study PRJEB25190) | human gut metagenome | biome: human gut; feature: human-associated habitat; material: faeces | place: Austria | collected 2013 | reverse complement strand
TTTAATAATTTAGACTAATATATTAAAACATTATTATAATAAATTTTATATTATATTTTTATATAATACTAAGCCCGTAAGAATAAATTGATTCTTACGGGCTTAAAATAGATTTTAAATCAAAAATTAACCTAGCAGCCTATTATACATATCCTGATATTTCTTTGCCGATTCGTTCCATGAAAAATCTTGTCTCATAGCATTTTTAATTAAATCGGTCCAGGCTTTTTTATCACTGAAAATTTTAATGGCATATCTTAATGTATACATCATATCATGAGCAGTATACGGATAGAAACTAAATCCGTTTCCCTCTCCGGTGAATTCATTATACGGCATAATTGAATCCTTCAATCCCCCGGTTTCACGAACTACAGGAATTGTTCCATATGCAAGTGAAATCATTTGACTGAGACCGCAAGGCTCAAACATTGACGGCATTAGGAATATATCGCATGAAGCATATACTTTGTGTGCCAGCTCATTGCTGAACATTATATTAGCAGACATTTTTTGTGAATTGCACCACGCATTATGTCTAAACAGATTTTCATACTTTGCTTCTCCGGTTCCCACAACAACCAACTGAATATCCATATTCATTAGCTCGCCCATTGCCTCTGCTATTATATCAAAACCTTTTTGGTCAACAAGCCTTGATATGATACCAATCATTACTTTTTCGCCGTCTACGGTCAATCCAAGCTGTTGCTGCAGCTTCATCTTGTTTTCTCTTTTTTTATTTACAACGTTTCTTGCATCATAATTCTCAAATATATATTTGTCCGTTTTAGGATTATAAACATTGTAATCTATACCGTTTAAAATACCATACAAAGACTGTGATCTTGCAGATAATAATCCGTCAAGCTTTTCGCCGCCCATCGGGGTTTGTATTTCTGACGCATATGTCGGACTTACAGTAGTGATATAGTCGGAATAAACTATACCGCCTTTTAGTAAATTCGCACAGCCATGAAACTCCAATTTATCAGCTGTAAAAAAGTCACGGTTAAGTGAGAAGAAATCCGAAACGATGTCAATAGAGTAAATTCCCTGATAGCGCAGGTTATGAATAGTAAATACAGTTTTTATTCCCTGATAAAACGTGTCTTTATTATAATATGCGTTAAGCAGAACAGGCACCATACCGGTCTGCCAGTCATGGCAGTGTATGATATCAGGCTTCCAGTCAAGATGTTTTAATATTTCCAGCGCTGCTTTGTCAAAAAATGCAAATCTTTCGAGGTCGTTCCACTTGTATAGATAAGGGTCGCCGAAATAATATTCGTTGTCGATAAAGTAATATATAACGCCGTCTTTTTCAAGCTCAAATACTCCGCAGTATTTTCTTCTCCATCCGAGCGGTATATATATAAAAAACTTAAACTCCATTTGTTCCAGATATTCATGAGGAATACAGCCGTATTTGGGCATTACAACCCTGATATCATCTCCCAGCTTTCCGAGTGCTGACGGCAGGGAACCAACAACATCTCCTAAGCCGCCTGTCTTTGCAAACGGGGAAACTTCTGATGAAACCATAAATATTTTACTCATTTGAAAACACATCCTTTCACTAAGCTTTTCTTCAGTAACATTAACCGTTTATAAAAAAAGTGAGTTAATAATTACACTATAATTTCTTTACCGATTACCATTGGATATGTATCTTGACCCACAAGTTTCTTACCGCTTCTCAGGATTACACCCTTGTCAAATATGACGTTTTCCAGGAGACAGTTTTCCATTATCTCAGAGTTCTGCATAAGAATGCAGTTTTCAACAGTGGCGCCTTTTGCGACGTGAACACCGCGGAACAAAATACTGTTCTTAACCGTTCCTTCTATCTTACATCCATCCGCTATAAATGAGTTCGTTATTTCTGCGGATTTAGAATATTTAGTTGGAACGGTGTCTTTTATTTTTGTAAAGATAGGATTGTTTGTGTTTAGACCAAACAATTCATCTCGTATATCCTTTTTAAGAAGGTCCAGATTAAAACAGTAATAGGATTGTATACTGTCAATCTTCTTTTTATAGCCGCTGAACTCATATGTAGAAACTTTTAAACCTTTGGAAACAGCCGTAAGCAATATGTCTTTGGAAATTGTATGTCTTCCGTGTGTGACTGCATATTCTACCATATCCATAAGCAATTCGCGTCTGGTTATAAACATATGCATATATGAACAGTCTGTCTTTTGTTTGCTTGGATAAACGTGCATGTCAGTAACAATTTTTTCATCATTGATATCGAGCAAAATATGTTTTTTTACATCTTTAGCGCTCAAATGTTTAGCTTTTGTATAAACCAGTGTAAAATCAGCTTCATTTTTTAAATGTTCTTCAAGAACCATGTCGAAGTCTATATTACAGATTGTATTACAATCAGAAACAAGAATATATTCCTGGTTACTTTTAGCTAAAAATGAAGAAATACCATGTAATATATCCACACCGCCGTGTGTTTCAATACCTGACTCACCGGTGTCTTTCGGCGGCAGTATGTAGAGACCGTCGTCCTTTCTGTCCATATCCCACGCTTTTCCGGTGCCTAAATGGTCGGTAAGCGACTGATAATTAACAGGAGTTGTAATCCCCACTTTTATTATTCCCGAATTTACCATATTTGATAATATGAAATCTATAATTCTGTATCTCCCTCCAACCGGAACAGCGGCAAGAGCTCTAAGACTTGTGAGTTCGCCCATACTGGCTTCCGGGTTTTCAGAAAATATAACGCCCAGCATATCGTTTTTCATCTATATCACCTCTACTAAATTTCTATTTCTACTTTTCTTCATGCACGGATTATACATTTTCTGTAACCATTGAGCATACGCCGATTTCAATCTTGTCTCCTATCTCTATGCCTGGTCCTATCAATGTAATGTCATCGCTGCATATTTTAGTATTATAAAATGATTTGTTTGCGTTATCGGCAGTGCTTCCTATTGTGGCTTCTTCACCTATTACGGCGTCTGAACCAATAATTGATTTATTCACAACAGCGCCCGGTTTAACAGCCGCGCCCGGAAGGATAATAGAGTCTTTAATAACAGCCCCGTCTCCGATAGTTACGCCTTCAAACAAAATGGAATGTTCAACCCGGCCGTAAATTTCACAGCCCTCCGTAGTATAGCTATTCTTAAGAGAACCGTTTTCGCCCACATATTGAGGGGGCTTTACAGGATTTCTGCTGAATATTTTCCATGTATCATCATCCAAATCACAACCCGGCTGGTCATCTAAAAGTTCCATATTAGCTTCCCATAGGCTCTGTATGGTTCCAACGTCTTTCCAGTATCCGTCAAATCTGTGAGCCATAAGCTTTAGTCCGTCATTAAGCATAGCAGGAATAATATTTTTTCCAAAATCGTTTTCTGATTCGGGGTCGTTTTCATCCTCTGTTAAATATTTCTTAAGAACATCCCAAGAGAAACAATAAACTCCCATAGAAGCCAAATTGCTTTTAGGCTCTTTTGGTTTTTCCTCAAATTCAACTATCTGCATATCGTCGCTTGTGTTCATGATACCAAATCTGGGAGCTTCATCCCATGGAACTTCAATAACTGCTATGGTTGCGTCAGCATTTGCCTTTTTGTGCACCGACAGCATTTTATTATAATCCATTTTATAGATATGGTCACCCGACAAAATAATAACATATTTAGGATTAAACTGTTCCATAAACCCTAAATTTTGATATATTGCGTTTGCTGTTCCTTTATACCATTCGCCCTTTTCTGCGGATGTGTATGGAGGAAGAACAAAAACACCTCCGTTAGTACGGTCCAAATCCCAAGGCTGTCCATTTGCAATATATGTGTTCAGCTCAAGGGGCTGATACTGCGTCAGAACTCCCACTGTGTCAATACCCGAATGAGAACAGTTACTGAGCGGAAAATCAATAATTCTATATTTACCGCCAAATGGTACTGCGGGTTTTGCTACATTTTGAGTGAGTATTCCGAGCCGGCTTCCCTGTCCGCCGGCAAGAATCATAGCAACACATTCTTTTAACCTCATTTTATCTCCTCCTATTTTACAATTAACGTTCGCTTTACTTCCAAGAATAAATATAGATTTATTTTTCAGATTTTTCTGTTTCTGCAAGCGCTTTGGTTTTATTTTCTATTGTTTTTATTTCGCTCGTCTGTTTTTTAACTAAGCCTACAACTTTTTCTTTCTTAACCTTTTTAGTTGGAGGCAGCTTTTGTATATAAAGTGCTGTAAGCGCCGGCAAGGTTATATCTATTGAATAATCAAACTCGTCGCATGGTATTTTTTTAGCATGATATGTTTTACTGCCGCTTCCATCCCCACCAAACTTTTTGTCATTACTGTTTAATACAACTTTGTAATCACCGTTTTCAGGTACTCCTATAGTGTAAATAGCGTGGTCTATAGGAGTAAAGTTTATAGCGACCAATATCTCGTCTTTCTTGTCTTTGGAAAGTCTCAGATAAGCGAGAACGCTGTTTTCGCAATCTTGAGCTTTAAGCCACTTAAAACCTTCCCATTCGCCGCCTGAAAGCTCGCGTTCAATTTCAAAGAAGGCAGGATGTTCCTGATAAAAATGTCCTAAAGCTGTGGAATATTCCCACATCTTTTTATGGTTATCATATTCTTCAAGCCCCCAGTCAAGCTGTTCGGCAAAACGCCACTCTATAAACTGACCAAATTCACCGCCCATAAACAATAATTTTTTCCCGGGGTGAGAATACATATAGGCGTATAATAGTCTCAGTTCGCTGAATTTTTCTTCATATGTTCCCCACATCTTGTCAATCAGACTGCGCTTTCCATGAACAACCTCATCGTGTGAAAGTGCAAGAATATAATTTTCAGCAAAAGCGTACATCATCGGAAATGTAAGTTTATAGTGGTTTCCTTTCCTAAAGTATGGGTCGCACTGCATATAGTCAAGAACATCGTGCATCCAGCCCATATTCCATTTAAAGTTAAATCCCAGACCGCCTTTATTCACCGGAGATGTTACTCCTCCCCAAGCGGTTGATTCTTCTGCAATCATCATAACGTTCGGCAGGCGTTCAAATACTGCCATATTCAGTTTTTGAAGGAATTCTATAGCTTCTAGATTCTCTTTTCCGCCGTATTTGTTTGGCAGCCACTCTCCGTCATTGCGGTTATAATCAAGATATAACATGCTGGATACGGCGTCAACTCTCAAGCCGTCGAAATGGAATTCCTGCAGCCAAAATAAGGCGTTGGAAATTAGAAATGACCAAATTTCTGTCTTTGTCCAGTCAAATACTAAGGTGCCCCATTCTTTATGTTCGCCTCTCCTGCTGTCAGGATGTTCAAACAGGCATTCGCCGTCAAATTTGGCAAGGGCAAAGCCGTCTTTCGGAAAATGTGCCGGAACCCAGTCCATTATTACCCCAATATCATTTTGATGGCATTTGTCGATAAAGTATTTGAGTTCTTCAGGTCTTCCAAACCGGCTGTTTGCGCTGTAATAACCTGTAACCTGGTATCCCCATGATGCGTCAAACGGATATTCTGAGAGAGGCATAACCTCAATATGCGTGTAGCCCATCTTTTTCACATACGGAATAAGTTCGTCCGCCATTTCGGTATAAGTTAAATAGCTTCCGTCCTCGTGCGTTTTCCATGATGAAAAGTGCATTTCATAAATGTTTATAGGTTTGTCATAAGGCTCTGTTTTTGTCCGTTTATCTATCCATTTTTTGTCATTCCATTCATAGTCAAGTTCAGTTGTGATAGATGCGTTGGCCGGTCTGACTTCGCTATAGAATGCGTATGGGTCTGATTTAAGAAATATATCTCCGCGGAATGTTTCAATACTATATTTATAGCACTGTCCCGGTTCAATTCCTTCCAAAAAAACTTCCCATATCCCAAAATCCATATGTTTGTACATTCTGCCCTTGTTTCTGTCCCATCCGTTTCCGTCACAAACTACGGATACGCTTTTTGCATGAGGCGCCCAAACAGCAAACAAATAACCGTCTTTTCCGGAAAATGACTTGCCCCTGTGGGCTCCCAGCATACGGTAGGATTCGTAGTTTACTCCCTGGTTAAACAAATACATTGGAGCATCGTCTATATAGGTTCCGGCATCCCTCTTTTTTCCGTTTTTGTAAATGTCAAAATCATTCATAATTGTGTTCTCCTAAAAATTTATTCTGCTCCATATTAAAACAATACTTATAGAATTATTATATATTTTATACAAGTTTATTTTATCATAATTAGAAATTTTTGTCTATTTTAAATGCTCAGAAAGTTGCACAAAATATACTTTTCATTTTTGTACGTATTGATAAATAATATTATTTAATATGAGCAAAAAACGTCATATCTTGTGGTTGGAGAAACTTTTTTTTAACTTTTGCCAAAATCAACAAAAAATTTGAGATTTTAAACAGAAATTTATATTTAATACAGTAAAAATTATTTGACAATTCTGTATCAATAATATTATGACCTAAATTAAAATATGTACAAATAAAAAAATTAATTTCAAATATTTTCAAAATAGTTATAAAAGTTTTTTTAACTCGTCCAAAGTTATTGAATTAAGTTTATCAATCTTTGATTTAAGCAGTTCTTTCCCATCTAAAGCGTCCTTCTGATTTTGAAGAAGCAGGAAGTTTCGTCTGAGTTCATCAAATTCCATGAGCTTAGGCCGGTTCAGTGTTATTCCCAACTCTTCGTCTTTGGAAGTCAGCGAATCGTCATGAAATCGATAAAGATAAAGAGGTTCTGAGAACTCAGTATGCCTTATGGGGAAAATTTCATTTATTCTCATCCAGTAGTCATAATCTTCTATACCAAACCTATCGTCTGAATACTCGCCGATTAAATCCGCAACAGATGCTCTGTACATAAATGCCGCGCCAATAGTATTATTGGCAGTTATATTTAGATTATCCGTTCCGGTTGGAAGTATTACATTGCCGCTCATGGGCGGATACTCATACCAGCCTTTCCCTCTTAATACGTTTCCATTTTTGTCAATCAATTTCATATTTCCGTAAACCATAGCGGCGTCTTTATAATAATCAAGTTCCTGTACCATTTTTTCTATGAATTTCGGAAGCAAAATATTGTCATGGCTTATCCATGTTAAATACTCGCCTTTTGCCATTTTAAAACCTGAATTAAGTGCGGCCGGAAGGAGGCGGTTAGCATTATGAGAAATAACAAATATATTGTTATAATTTTTTGCGTATTCTTCGGCAATACTGCCGCTTTTATCATCTGAACCATCATCGACAATAATTAATTCTATTTTTTTATAGCTCTGTGATATTACTGAATTTATTGCATGTTTTAGGTATTTTTCACCATTATACACAGGTAACACAATTGAGACCAGCCCAGTTTCTCCTAAGTTTTTAAGGTCTCTTACAGAAATATTATAAATATTATTAAATTTGTTTTTATACTCGGAGAAAGTTAAATGATGTATGTCATTATTCTTATTCGCAAATCGAGTCAGCCAATTCAATAAAGCCATTTTTTTCACATTCCTTATAGTATAATTCCAGCTCGTCAGCGTTGCTTTTAATTAATTTTTCAATTTCACATTCTGCTATTTTTATTCTTTCCAACGCATAGCTTTTATCCCAAGCCGCCGGGCTGTATCCATCTTTGTACAGACGGTAAGTGGTAAATATTCCGGCTTTTATGGTCTCTTTTATGTGTTCTTTGGTATAACGGGTTTTATCAACGTCATGATAGACAACTGCTTTTGGCTCTATGCCTATTTTGCAGCCGCAGTTTAATACTTTAAAGCATAGAACGGTTTCCTCTCCTCCTGCATAGTTGTTCCCCACACGCCCATAGCTTTCATCAAAACCGCCGACAGCATTAAATATATTGTGTCTAACTGAAAAGTTAGCCCCGAACGGAAATTCATATTGCTTGTTTATCTCACGGTATTTGGTGTAAGGAACGGTGTATTCACTCCATAAAGTTTCTTTTCCCTCAAGTATAATATTTGGTTTGGGTTCCGGTGTTTTAAGAATTATTTGTCCTCCGATTATTCCGGCATTGCTGTGTGCGTCAAAAGCATTTTTTATTGTTTCAAGCAGACGCGGTTCTGCAATAGCGTCGTCATCAATATAGACAAGGTATTTTCCGTTGGATACTGACGCACCCAAATTTCTTGCATAAGTCAATCCTTTTCGTTCTTCTTTAATTATTTTTATATTGCAGTCATTGTATTCTTCAAAGGTATTGTTAAGTTCCTCGCCGTTGTTTACAATAATAATTTCATATTTCTCCGACGGAAGGGTTTGACCGCAAAGTGACTTTACAGCATTGGCAAGTTTTTTAGGCCGATTGTATGTGCACACAATAACGGATATATCCAGTGGGTATTTGTTATCGGCAATAAGCCGCGGCGGCGTCGTTTTGATGTTACGGCGCTTATAGCTTTTAAGATCGCATATAAGTTTTTTAATCCATAAACGAATATTGATAATTTTTCCGCCGGCGGCGTTTAACAAAGTCATTGTGGGCTTCTTTCTGCGTTTCAAATTATCACCTCACATAAATTTTGCATGGAGCGGATATTAATCCAAAAGTTTGCGGAGGAGCAATTGATTTAATTTCCGCTGCTCCTTCAATATACTCGTAATAAGTGATGGGGAGACTGTTCTTGTTTTCAAGACCTGCCGCTATTGTGTACTTGCCTGAGTTAAGGCGGTTTTCAAAACAAAAATTTATTTGATTGGTTCCGTAATGAAGCGGTTCGTCAGTTTGAAAAACTATCAAATCAAGACCAAATTTGTCTTTTAGCGCTATAGACACGCCAAGACTATCAAGGCTTATATCATCGGAAATATATACATCGACTGTAATCCTAACGTTTTCATGCAGATAAAACTCCACGTTTTTTGGTATAGAAATGTTTTTTATTGCTCCAATATGGCTGCCGTAATGGTTTAAGGCACCGGTGAGTCTCTGTTTTTGACCGTGAGCTTTATTGCCGGGATTTACGCAGCTTTCAATATATTTTGATGTAACAGTTGCAACGTCGCCGTTTGCAATAATTTTACCGTTATCTAACCAAATTGCTCTGGTGCAGAATCTGCGGACTGAATCAATGTCGTGCGAAACATAAAGAATTGTCTTGCCAATTTTCTTAAGCTCCTCAAATTTTTTAAAACATTTTGTTTGAAAACGGTAATCACCGACAGCCAGGGCTTCATCAACTAAAATAATATCTGTATCTAGCCATATCATGGACGCAAAACCCAAACGCACCAGCATTCCGGAAGAGTATGTTCTAACAGGCAATCTGGCAAATTCAGGTGAGATTTCCGCAAAATTCAAAATTTTATCAATATCTCGGGTAATAAAATTTTTACTGAGACCATTAACAGTACCGTTTAAGTATATGTTTTCTATGCCTGTATATTCCGGGTTGAATCCAACGCCGAGCTCCAGCAGGGAGGAAACTGAACCTTTTACTTCGCATGATCCATTGTCATAGCCGGAAATTCCTGATAAGATTTTCAGCAGTGTGGATTTGCCCGAGCCGTTTTTTCCAATGACTCCGACGCATTCTCCGGGTTTGACACAAAAATTTATATCGTTGAGAGCATAAAAAAGTTCTGCAGAGTTAAGTTTTTGAGAACCAAATAAAGAACCAAAAATTTTTTTAAATGGACTTTTGGATTTTATAAATGACTTGTTTAAATTTTCTATCTTGATAATATTCATAAATTTTGTCCTAAGTGTAAAGAATATAATTGTATTTTAAAATTATACTATATTAAAAATTCTCATGCAACACTTGCCAAAAATATATTTTTTAAAAAATTTTAAAAAAAGTGTTGACAAGCATTAAATTCTGTGGTAATATATCATTCGTTGACGCGTTAAAATATTTTAACGGCAGCTGTGCTGGTGTAGCTCAGTTGGTAGAGCAGCTGATTTGTAATCAGCAGGTCGCGGGTTCGAGTCCCATCACCAGCTCCAGAAATTTAATATTAAACCGCTGCTAAAAAGCAGTGGTTTTTTGTTTAATAATCTTTTTTACTCTTCGCCGAATAGATTTATACGGAGACTTTCAAGCTGTTCATAAAGTTCAAAAAAACTGCCGCTTACAGGCGTCCAGCGGTATGCCATAATAATTTCCATTTTTTACTGCTTCAATTATTATATCCATCCCATCAGCTCCGCTGCGGTGAACCTTTAGCGGCATATTCCAAAAATCAGTTTCAAAGAATTTTTTCGTTACTAACTGAGTTTCTTCTTTAGTCAATGTTTTTTCTTGGATTTCATTTGTATTATCAATTTTTGACAAAGTTAAATTATAAACATATTTTACGGTTGAAGTACCGTCAGAATTGAGGTTGATTCTTAAAACATAATTGCCGCTAAAGGTGCCGAAATATGATAGTCGGTAAACTTCTCCATTATTTTGGCGAAGATTATCCTCCCCCAAACTTTTGAGTATGGAAGAGATAGCAGGATCTGAATTTTCACCTATCCCTAAGATTATCATATCAGAAGAAGAACTATCACCAATCCATCTTTCAGTTAGTATTGGATTATAGTTTTGGTCACGTAAATTCTGCATTAATTCTCCCCAATATCCACATGGCACTCTATAGCCTTCTGTTTGATAAAGAGAGTATAAATTAACTAATGAACCTTTTTCAATATTTAATATATTAAATATATCTTCTTTGTTAGAAGTTTTTCTATTATATATATCAGTTATGTTTGTTTGGCTGTCATTATGTTGAGTAACAGCATATCGTATACCATCTACAGATGAATTAGGATCTTCATTCCATATATAAACATCTGCAAGAATATAATTTAACTGAATAGAGTCTTTAGCAACATTCTTAGATGCCGCTTTATCAAAATAGATAATTTCATTATAATATACTTTGTATCCCAAAGCTTCGGCTATAGAACTTAAAGGAATATAAATTTCTCCGTCAATAGTTAATGGCTCATAATCAATCTTTGTTTTTTTGTTATTGACAAAAATCGTATTGCGGTTAACTCCGGCAGTTAAAGTTGTATCATATTCTAAGCCTTTTTGTATAAGCTTAATAGTTTCATCTGTTATTTCATATGAAAAACCGGAATTAAAAATCTTATTACAACAAGAAGCAGGGACATACGTTATACCCGGTTCTATAATAAAAGGCTTTATATCGGTAAATTCAGTTTCAAGACCGTCTTTTATAAAAATCGGTTCTTCTTTTTCTACTGTATCTGCATTTGCGGTATAGCTCCATAAAAAAGTTAAAACGATAGTTAAAGCAAAAATAAAAGCCATTTTTTTCATAATGTGTTCCTCCTAAAAGGATATTCATTTCATACTTATTATACCATACATCATTCCTAATAACAATATAGCAGTATAAATATAAAGCTTTTATTATGTTTGTATAAATTATACAAAATCGTAAATGGCAAATGAGCAAACACGAGATAAAGAGAGAAAATAGCTAAAATAAAGAGTTTGTGTTTAGCTAAATTAATTTTTTGCAAAAAAGTCTTGACAAAATTATGAAACCGTATTATAATAGCTAAGCAAGTTAGAGAGGACGTCTTTAAGGAGACGTCATTTATTTTGTAAACTTATTAACTTAATTATAAATTTAGGAGGTATTCATTACTATGTCAACTTATATGGCTAAAGCTAATGAAATCGAAAAGAAATGGTACATTATCGATGCTGCCGGCAAACCTCTGGGTAGAGTTGCAGCTCAGGCTGCTACAATCCTGAGAGGAAAACACCGTCCGGAATATACTCCGGGTGTTGACTGCGGCGAATATGTTATCATAATCAACGCTAAAGACGCTGTTCTTACCGGAAACAAGCTTCTTCAAAAGAAATGGTACAGACATACCGGTTATATTGGTCACCTTAAAGAAGTTTCTTATAAGGACTTAATGGAGCAAAGACCTGAAAAAGCTATGGAATTAGCTGTTACAGGCATGATTCCGCATAACAGTCTTGGCAGAAAAGAATTAAAGAAACTTAGAATTTACGCAGACGACAAACACGAACATGCTGCTCAGTCACCGATTGAGTGGACACGTGAGTTTTAAGAAAGGGGACTTATATAATTATGGCAGATTCAGTACAGTATTACGGAACAGGCAGAAGAAAGAGTTCTGTTGCCAGGGTTAGATTGGTGCCCGGCACAGGTAAGATTACAATAAACAAGAGAGATATTGACGATTACTTTGGTCTTGAAACTCTGAAGGTTGTAGTTCGCCAGCCGCTGGACGCTACAAAAACCTTAGGCAAGTTTGATGTTTTGATTAATGTTAACGGCGGAGGATTTACAGGACAGGCCGGAGCTATCCGTCATGGTATAGCAAGAGCTCTTCTTGAAGTTGATGATGAGTTCAGACCTGTTTTAAAGAGTGCAGGATACCTCACACGTGACCCACGTATGAAGGAAAGAAAGAAATACGGACTCAAAGCAGCCCGCCGTGCACCACAGTTCTCAAAGAGATAACATTCAAACTTCTCACGACTATTGAAAGCCTTTATTTACGGGGTTTTTGGAGTTGTCAGATGTTGTGAAAAGTTGCAAAAAGTGTGAGATAAGTAACACACAAGCAACACATATGCAACAAAGTTATCTGAAATACAAAGATTTTAAAAGAGATGTTTTTCGTAAAAGAAAGACATCTCTTTCTTTGTTTTCTCAGATTTTATTAATTGCATCTATTAACTCCCTAACATCTAAATGAGTATAAACTTTTTCGGTGAGCGTCATAGCACCGGAATGTCCTACAATTTTTTTGATTGTGGTTTGGGAAACTTTTGCTTCTGCAAGCATTGATATACAAGTATGACGGCAACAATGTGTGGTCTTGTCAAAGCCTAAGTTTACCATTAAAGGTATAAAATAGCTGTCGTAGTAATTACGATATTTGAATTGTTCTCCATTTTCAGTATGTAAAAGGTATTCACTATCGGTATCATCATACCAAGCTTTAAAGAATGGTAATACCTTATCTGCAATGGGGACTTTTCTTGTGCCATTTTCTGTTTTACTGTCAATGACATCAAAGTATTGTTCATCCAAGTAAACATCACTTTTCAGTAAATCAAGCATTTCAGAAATACGGACCCCCGAATAAATCAGCATAAGAACAATTTGATAATATTTATCCTCTTGCTGCATCCAAATGCGGTCAAGCTCATATTTGTCAAATTTATTCCTATCTCTCCTGTTAGGATTGCGGTCTTTGTATTTTAATATATCTACAAATTCAGCGTAATTCTTATTGCACACATCATTTTTTAATGCGTATTCATACATTTGACCGAATAATACCTTTAGCTTTCTTAATGTAGGGAAATTCTTACCACAAGTATCTACTACATACTGCAAATCTGCAAGCTTAATTTCTTTAAATACTTTGTTATATAATGTTCCGCATAGTTTATATGAAGCCTTATACCCTTTTACATTAGAATCTGATATTGTGGGAAATTTGCTTGCGGACCACTTTTCAAAAATCTCTTGGAAAGTAATTTTTGAGGAAGATACATCAAATGGATTTTTGTTATACTCTGCAAGCATTTGAAGTCCGTCTGCCTTTGTAGGCGCATAACCTATTATAATATATTCCTGCACCTGTTTGTCCTTTTCCTTATCGTATCGCCAGCCTGCCGTCTTTCTGACTACATAAGGATTTCTTCTTTTGCCGGATAGTTTTACGACGCTCCCATATCCGTTGGGGAATCTCAATTCTCCTAAACCTCCTTCTAATTAAGATTATTTATGATAAAGAGCTTATTGCTCGTCATCATCATTTTGTAGTGCTTTTTTTGCCTCTTCTTCACGAAGCTTTTGTAATTTTTGCCTATCCAATTCATTACGGCGTTCTATAAATGTTCTTCTATCCAATTTTTCATATACCTTATCTGTAAGGGTGCATTTACTGTATGATTCAATTTTCATATCTTCCCATGCTTGATATGCTTCATAGTCCATCCAATAAGTTTTTAACGCCTCTCTGTTATTTAAAAATGTTTCCATAACAATGCAGAAATCAGCGTTGTACATAGCTTCCTCATCTTGACCATCAAATGTAAAAGAGCATTGCCATTTCCCGTCTTTACCAACTCTTTTAATTTCCATATTATAAGAAATTTCATTTTTTCTATCCATTTCAAAGAAAAATGCAAGAACATCAGATAAGGTTTCAACTTTTATATGAGATGCATCATACCCTATCAAATAATTAAGTGTAGTATTCAATACTTCCGCAATTTCTGCTAATGTCGAAAGAGGAATGTCAATTTCTCCGCTTTCGTACTTTTGAACCGTCCTTAGTGATTTACCAAGCTTATCCGCTAAATCTGATTGATTTATTCGATTATACTTACGAATTTGGGCAATTCGTTCGCCAACAAGTTTATTTAATTCGTTCACTTTTAATCACCTCTGAGGACATTATAACACATCTATTTATGAATTTCAAGTACATTTACGAATTTTAATTGCATATTTTTATTAAAAAGGTATTGACAAGTCGTAAAAGTTCGTGTATAATGATAATGCGTATTGAGAGTACGTAAATTTTATAAGAAGGTAATACGTATGAACGATCAAAGAACATTTATTGAAATCCCTAATTTTACGGGAAGAAATGTTCCTATAACAGAAATAGCAAAAGCAATAGGAAAAGATGCTCAGTATATACGCATCGGTTTGCAGCAAGGTATCTTAAAATTCGGTTATGCAATGAAGCTTGAAAATTCAAGTGAATTCAACTACTATTGCCCCGATAAAAAGGTTTGGGAAGAAACGGGATATTTTAGAGATACTGCAAAGTAAATTTATTCTGAAAAACTTTATATATAGGTTAGGAGGTGGTTCTATGTGAGTGGTAATTTCTTTATGATGAGTAATGATATTTTTAATGGTGATATAACCCCCTACGAGTTTACTGTGTATTCGTACCTTATGATGAAAGCGGACAGAAAAACCATGAACTGTTACCCGACTGTGGGAACAATCGCTTCGGCTTGTAATATGAGCAAAGCTCAGGTGCATAAGGTTACAGCCTCTTTAGAGGAAAAAGGGTTGATTACAAAAATCAAGCGATATAAGAATACGCAAAATGGTAAGAAGCATCAAACAAGTAACATCTATGTCATAGAGCCACTGCCTACACAATATAGAGGGAGTGCCTCTATAATAGATACCCACTCCCTATCTGACAAAGAGGGTAATAATCAAGAATAAATATATCAATACTCATTTATCAAAAACCACTACAACAAGAAGGTGAGGTTGTGGATTACAGCACAAAAAACTTTTACTATTATCTTGATGAATGTTATTTTCATCCCGAACGAGATAAGGAATTTTCTTCTGAAACCGAAAAGAATTTAGTAAGAAAGGCTATGGAGCTACTTTGGAACAAGGAAAGCATAGTTATTAACGCGATTACATACCAAAATCAAGAGATTCGACAAAAACTCATAGACAAAATGATGCCTGAAATTTTAGATAGAGCCGTAGAGGTTTATCGTGAAGCTAAAGACGTAAAATCTGAAACAGCATATCTTGCAAGTGTTATTTTGGGAACTCTTATAAACTACAATGCGTACATAGAGCGGTTATTCAGACAAACATTCAGAGGGTAAGTAAAGGAGAATTATACTAATCATTTTCACAGAGCCGTACACGGCTCTGTGGAGATGGTTAGAGAAAATAAATAATAATTTTAAGGAGGAATCTATCAATGAAAGAAAGATTTATAGAAAACGGAATTGAGTATGTAAAAAAAGGAGATTATTATATCCCCAATTTGAAAGTTCCTGAGTGTAAGTACGAGATTGGAAAGTACGGAAGATTAAGAAAGCAATATTTGAAATCAAACAAACCTTGTCAATACAGCATGCTTCTTATAACCGGAAAACTGTTTGACCATTTGCATGAGGTTGATGAGCAGGCACAGCAAATTTTAGACCAATTTATTAAGTCGGCAGAGCTGACTGCTCCCGACAAGGCTACACATCAAATGGAATGGATTGGACATTTTAATAACGCAAAGGCATATGCAGAGGAAATTATCTTTAGCGAGATAATTTATATTTAATGTTATAACAAGCACTGAATTTGGCATTACAAATTCGATTTTTAAGGGATGCCCCTAACACCCCAAACGTAGAAAGGCGGGTGAAATTATGAGGAATAGAACAAAGACTTTTTCTGTAAGATTAAGTGAAAAAGAATTTGAAAATCTTGAAAAAGCAATCAAAAAATGCGGTATAACTAAATCTGAATTTGTAAGAAAAACAGCCAACCGATATTTACCAAAAGAGCGACCGCCAAATGAATACAATAAATTCATAACACTTTTAACGGAAATCGGAAATGAGCTGTATGGAATTTTAGGTATAGCAAAATCTACGGGCAAGCTTGATGTAGATAAGCTTGAAAAACAAGTAAAAAAATTTGACGAAGCAATTTTAATAATAAACAAATTTTATACCGTGCCGGATAAAATCAAATTAAAAGAAGGTGCTTTGAAATAGCTACAACAAAAATATGGGATATAAAAGGCAGACTTGACTCCCTTATCAATTATGCAGCAAATCCTGAGAAAACAGACAATAATAAATTTTCAGAAAAACAGATACAAGCTTTGCATGATATTATGGAATATGCTTCGGATGATTATAAAACGGAAAAAAGATTGTTTGTATCGGGTGTCAATGTTACACCCGATACTGCAACACATAAAATGCAACAAACGAAATTAAGATTTGGTAAAACGAATGGTATAATTGCATTCCATGCCATACAGAGCTTTAAACCTGGCGAGGTAACTCCTGAAATTGCTCATAGTGTTGGTGTAAAGCTTGCAAAGGAAATTTGGGGAGATAGATTTGAGGTGGTAGTTGCAACTCACCTTAACAAAGAGCATATACATAATCACTTTGTAATTAATTCTGTTTCGTTTGTTGATGGCAAGAAGTATTACGATAATACTGCTAATTATAATCGTATGCGAAAGGTGTCGGACAGACTTTGCGAGGAACATAATCTGTCAGTAATACGAAATCCAAAAGGTAAAGCCAAACATTATGCAGAGTGGTATGCCGAAAATAATGGATATCCCACAATACGAGGTCAGGTAAGAGATGAAATTGATGAAATAATCAAGATGTCGTATACAATGGATATATTTTGGAAAACGCTCAAAAAGCGAGGTTATGAAATTAAAGATTGCAGAAAGTATATTGCTGTTAAGCCCACATTTGCAGAAAGATATTTACGAATTGATAACCTTGGCGAGAGATACACAGCAGAAGCAATAAAACAGCGTATATCCAATGCTCGTAATGGTATAAAAGAATTTTATGCACCTACACTGGATTATAATTTTTGGCTTAAGAAATATGAACCTGTAAAGCTTAAAGGATTTAAGGCCTTGTATTATCATTATCTGTATCTGTTTGGACGAATACGCAAAAGAGAAACACCGCAGAGAGTATCGTTTTATATGCGTGATGAACTCATCAAATTTGAGCGTTATCAAAAGCAGTTTCGTTTTCTGTATGATAATGATTTGGAAACAACGGAACAGCTGCAAAACCGAAAAATATCTGCACAAGCTGAAATTGAAGAATTGATAAGCAAACGAAAAACAATATATGGCAATCCCGAAAAGGACAATGAGAGATCCAAAATCAACAAAAGACTAGAGAAACTTCGCAAGGATGTGCGTATGTGTAAAAATATTGAGGTTGATTCAAAGCGTATAAGTGAAAGATACAAAAGAGCTTTAGAGCTTGAAGAAGATTCAAAGCGAGAAAACGAAAATAAAAGAAAAGGCATAGCCTATATGACAAAAAATAGGTAATTACGAAAGTGTTTAAATCTATAATTGTAATACTTGGAATTACTTTAATCACTACGTCAACTACAAATGCTACAGACGTACCGATAGAGTCGGAAGTTCTGCACCTTTCGGAAGATTGTGTGCTTGTTGCTGAAATTTTTATATCTGATGTGCTTACATAAGCGCAAAACAGCTTATGATATTACGAGGCAAGAGCAAAATCAAATCGTATAATATTCGGTGCTTGGCTTGGCTATTAAACAAACTGATATTTTTGCTGGAATTTATCCGTTATAACAATAACGCAAGGATCTAGAGATACTGACATAGCCGATTTGCTAAAAAAACAACTCCAAGATTATGTCCGCACCCCTACTCCAGCTAGTGAAACTTTAATACGCTGTGATTTTCTCTCACTCAAATTCTTCTGCTGTGTGAATAATCATTTGTCTATACTGCTCTTTGACTTCTTTAGGTGCAAGTATCTGAACCTTGCCACCGAAACCAAACACCCATCCGAAAAAGTTAGGGCTGACAGAAATATCTGTAAGAAGCCTGAATGAAGTCATATCATAAGCAAGAATTTTAACATCTTCCCCGAAACGATCAATCATCTTTTTCATCAGACTGTTATCACAGCGCAGGTCAACGGTTACTTCCTGACCATCATACATATTAAACACTTTTTTGATAACATCAGCAAGCTCAAAGTTATCCGGCTGAGGTACAATATCCGCTTCTATAATTTTCGGATTTGCAGCAATACGGTCTACTCGGAAGGTGACAACCTTATTCTTCTTATCGGAGTAGCCCATTACATAATAGTAATCTCCGCTCCAAACAAGGTGATATGGACTGAGGGTATAGATTTCGCCTTTATTTTTCAGTACCTTTTTCTTCAGCCCGGTATAGTCATAATATTGAAATGAAATCTTTTTTCCTTCATTGATTGCGTCATTTATGGTATCCACTATGTAATAAATCTGCTCATTATCCGGTTTAATCCGTTCGGCTACATAGTTGTTTCTTTTGAGTTTAGATACTTGACCTTCGCTTGTCAAAGAATGAATTTTGTCAATTAACGCTCTGCTTTTCTTTTCTGTAATAAACTTTGAAGATTCAACTGCATCAATCAACAGCTTCAACTCCGGCAACTCAAACTTACGGCTTGCAACAAAATATTTGCTTTGAGTCGAATGAATGGTCACGATGTCCATCCCAAAGTCTACGAGGGCAGCAATATCTTTTGATATAGTGGTTCGATGGGCATAGATACCAAACTCTGTATTTAATATTTCTATAAGCTGACTTGTAGTTAGCGGATGTTCCTCGTCAGTTTTTTCTTCTAATATTCTTTTGAGATATAAAATTCTTGGTTTATTATATTCTGCCATATTTGTACCTCAATATCATTTTCTATTTTTGCAGAATTCTTTTAATTTCTTCATAAATTATCATAATTTCATCTTTTGTGTTATTTTTACTCAAAGAAATTCTAATGGTGCCGTTCGCATATTTCTCGTCTAATTTTATTGCTTTTAATACGTGAGAAATATTAGTATCTTTACCATCACAAGCTGAACCAGTAGAAACACATATTCCCTTTAAGTCTAAACGATGGAGCATAGCTTCACCATTCTGATTTTTAAATGAAAGACTAATAGTCCCCGGTAGTGTATTATTGCCACCATTTTTTATGATTTCCTTATTATTTGAAACTCCAAGTAAATCTAATAAATCTTTTTCCAGTTCCCTTACCTTACTCGTGTTTTTTTCTATTTGTTCACAGTTCTTCTTTAATGCATAAGCCATACCAACAATAGAGGCAATATTTTCTGTACCTGCTCTTAATGATGATTCTTGAGCTCCGCCGTCAATATAGGGGATAAGCGGAGTTCCGTTCTTTATGTATAGAAATCCTATTCCTTTAGGACCGTTAAATTTATGGGCAGATGCAGATAACATATCAACATCTAAGTCTTTCACATCGAGCTTTATATGTCCAACAGCTTGTACAGCATCAGTGTGAAACAACGCCCCCGACTTATGTGCAATTTTCGCTAATTCTTTAATTGGTTGTATAGTACCAATTTCATTATTTGCAAACATTACAGATACTAAACTTGTTTGTTTTGTAACTGCTTTAGACAATTCATCTATTGTTATTAAACCTTCTTTTGTTGGTTTGAGATAGACCACTTCACATCCCATACTCTCAATAGCTTTAGTGCTGTTTAAAATAGCGTGATGTTCTATTTCAGATGTAATAATTCTACCTTTATTATTTAAGAAAAATGTTCCTTTTATTGCCCAATTATCGCTTTCTGTACCACCAGAAGTAAAGTAGATTTCTTCTGGTTGGGCGTTAATACATTCTGCAATTATTTGCCTTGCATTTTTTAAAGCTTTTTTACTTGCTCTTGAAAATGAATAGGGTTGTGAAGCATTGCCATAATCGTTTAGCAAATATGGTTTCATAGCTTCGAAAGCTTCATCATCAAGTTTTGTTGTTGCTGCATTATCAGCGTAAACCAATTTTTTCATAAACACATCCTTTAATACTTTTGAAAGCACTTTGTTTTCGTTTTGATTTACAAAAACAGAGTACAACCTTCCTCTTTAAATTCTTCGATTTTATCCAACAATTCCTCAACTGTACAACCTAAATACTCTGCAAGACAATCCATACAATAAAAATTGGTAATATCAATTCCCAAAAGCTTTTTATTTATACCAATCGTATCTTTTTCTAAATCATTTTTTCCGCAAATAACACAATCAATTTTCATTACTAATATCCCTCACCGAAAAACTTGGTACATTTTTACCCTTAAATTCAGAATCAAGAATACCGAGCTGAATCTTTATAATTCCTCTCATTTTTGTAGCAGGTCTTAAACAATAGCGATTAAATTCACGAACATTTACATCATCAACAGAACGAACATTAGGGAACAAGAGTTTTAGATACGCAGTACATATTCTTTTTACAGCTTCAGTATCTCTTGTGTCAGAATGTTCCGGAACTTCTACCAATTTATCAACAATAGCACGATAACTGGCATCATCACGAAGCATATGCATAATCGTACAAAAATACTCTGAGTTTAATGCCCAACTGGAAATTTTTAAATCATCGTGCATTCTTGGAATATCCCATCCTTTAATAAAACCGTGGAATCTGTCTAATAATGCACTTTCGTGAAAAGCAGTAGGTAATTCGGAAAACATACTTTTATATTCGTCCATATTATCCTGACTAATATTTCCTAACAGAATAATTCCTGAATCTGCCACACCTTCATAATTTCCTACCGTAAAAACGCCAGACTCCATATAGCCTTTTAGTGCTGCTCTCATTTCATCTATATCAGTAAAGGAAATGGTCTGAACTTCATCTAATGCTACATAGTCGTTATTGCACACAAGTCCTTGTGTCCTTTTGCTAATGTCATAAAACATTTTTGCTCTGGACATTACTCCACCAGAAGAAAGCCATCCAAATTTACTTACTCGCCCAAACAAGTATGATTTACCAGTACCCTTTGGTGCAAGTTCTATCAAGTTGAGTCTTTTTTCAATAAATGGCAACAATCGAGTTAGCATAGCTAACTTTTGATGTTCATCTTCATAGCCATCAGCATTATAGTCAATTGCCCCCAATAAAACATCAATCCATTCACTGACAGTAAATTCGCTTCTTACATCTTTGTAATAATCAAGATCTATTGTATACGGACAAAAATTAGTGAAATTAGTCAACTTGATTTTACCCGGCATCTTTAGTTCTTCATCCGGCAACCTGTAGCCTAATTCGACAACACCCCAAGTCTCTTTTCCTTTAACCAATTCATCTTTGCACTCTTCCCAAACATATGGTTCAATGATCGTTTCTTTATTTGTTAAGCCAAAGTCCGGTAAAGCAAATGTGATTTCTTGATTTTTAATGTTAATATCGACCGTAATCTTTGTAAGAATCTTTACTCGTTCGTTTTCTACAATGATTCGATTTTTTATACTTATCCACTCATCCTTACGGGGGAGATAAGTGTGAATAAAATCTGTAAGTTCGTCTATATCAAAATTACCTTCATCGTCACCAAATTTTTTTAACAACCAATCTCGAAGGAAAGACGGTAAACTTAAAGCCGAAAAGAAATTGCTTTTTTTAAGGTCTTTATAAACAACCATTTCATCAAAGCATTCTCTAAGTTTTTCTTGCATTTCTTGTCCTCCTTATAGCAAATCTTTTTCTTGTGAGCTTTCTTTCTTAATTTCAAAAGATAAGCCGGTAGCAATTAAATTATTTGATGCATAAACATCAACACTATATCTCTTAGCTTTTTTTAACTGTGGCATATCTACAAGGTACATATTATTATCTTGTTCTTTAGCGTCATAATACTTTCCGTCAATAAGAACCGCAACGTTTTGTAGTTTTGTCTTAGAAAATAGTCTTATAGCTGCTTTTTTCCTAAAGCTAACTGTAATAACTTTTTCGATAATAGACACTTCAATATCCTCAGCAAATTTAGTGATTTCAATAATAGGCACTACAACCTCTTCTAAAGTAGCACCTCCGTGCACCTCAACATTTGCTTTTCTGCCACCTTTGAAGCGGTCATAATTAGCAATAACCCAAAAACCATCTTCTTCTGTTGCAAATTCACTTTTCACATCTGCATCGGTTTTAGGGCAACATCTTCCAGAGTGTTCTCCCTTTGACTGCATTTCCCACATATTTTCAGTTTCGTGTATTACTGCCAATCTACTAGCACCGTGGTCTGATACCATAATAGCTTTTTCACAGTTCCCTTGAGTTAGCTTTAATTTGATATTATCAAGCGTTTCGTCAATAATTTCTAGCTCTCGTATTATGTGAATAGGTTGTTTTCTCTGTCTGTAATCGTAATCGTTAGTGCCGTGATGTTTGATTTCATCCAGTTCTTTTATTGAATTTACTAAAAGTCCTCTTGTTTCGAAATCACTTACAAATTCTTTGTTCTTACTTGTGATAGATGGTAAATTAGCACAACAGATTGTTGTATTAGCCATCAGTTCTTTCTCTTTACACTTAGCAAGAATATATGACAGATATTCGACACCCATCGCATCCATAAAGTATAGCTGTGAATCAGTTTTATCAATCTTATCCATTTTTGCAGTTCGAGGTTCAAGTATCAAATTATACTCTCGAAGTCTTGCCTGCTGTGTCATTAGTTCCTCTAATTCCGGAATTACTTTGTTAATTACTTTGCTATATGTATACATAGAAAAGTAATTATCCAATAAAGGCACATTGTATCTATAATCACGAATATAAGCATATAGGTCAGGATATACGAGGGAGAGTATTTTCTCTATTTCATTTTTAGAAGTGTTTTGATAATACTTTTCAAGCAAGGTTATTATAAGTTCCTTTTCTTGCCTTGTATTATCTGTTAAGTAATAAATAGCTTGTTCTTCTTTTTGCAAAACAACCTTGCAAAAATCAACAACCTCATTTAATGGATTTCCGAAAGCCATTAGCAAAGATTTTCTTTGTTGATAGAACTCGTTGAAATCATAATCTGTATGTTTCTTTTCCAATATGCTTCTAAACACTTCTCTTATTAACTGCGAATATGTTTTAGAATTATTTGCTGCCATTGACAAACAATTATTGTTTTTGGCTCCAAAGAGTTTTAATGCAATATAATATAACCATTTTTTCTGTTCAGAATATCCGCTATAACTTGGGATTGCTATCTCAAGACTTTGATGACTGCCAAACTCACTGTCACATATTTCAGTAAATGATTTCCCTGAATTCATTTTAGTAAGTAAATAGTCCCATTGACTTGAAGTTCCGAATGTTTCATCAAGTGAAGATAAAACAACATCTTTTCCAATGATGACCTCATACGCTTTGCTCATATCTACTATTGTATAAATAGATTTTGGGTATGTATCCTTATGTTTTGTTGTTATCACAAAAATCTTTTCTTCATTTGAATTTTCAATTTTTTTGACAACCTTTTCAATTCCATCAACGATACATTCGTCCGAAGGAACTGGTAGTTCCCTCGACACAAAGACTATTTGGGGTAATGACGTCTCATCTCCATCAATCAAACAAATACTGCGTGATAATCTTGGGTCAGAAAAGTTCAATTGTTTCTCACATTGATATGTCATAACTACAACGTGACCGGAAATAGTCATATTGATGATGCTTACTAAATATTTTTTTATTTCTTCTTCTCCGTAGAATCTTAAAAATGAAGTCAACCCTACAAGAAAACATTTTTTCTTTTCGGTTGAAATATTGGCTAACAGGGTTTCTATACGAGGAAGCTCATCTTTATTGCAAAATTCAGAAGCATCAATAATGTCATTATCATCCACGGAGAAATGGGTTACTATTCTATCTAAATCATCACCATTTTGAACATTTACAAGTAACGGTTGAGCAATTTCTGATGCCAAATATTTAGTTATCTTTTTTATACAAGCATCAAGTTTCATCCCTGTCCTCCTTAATTATCTTTTATGATTGCCATACCAACTATCATATCGTCTTTGATAAGGTCTTTTAAGTATCTTTTAACATCTTCTAAAATCATATTGTCAATTTTCTCAAGAGCCTTATCGCATCCACCTTGATTGTATTTTGCTTCTGCCATTTGTCTCAGCTTCTTTTCAACTTCTGGCAAACCAAACCAATCATATGCGTCTGCCGTAATTCGGCTATCCAAATATTGTTTTACTTCATCTAGATTGGTAAGCATTACATCATAATTTTTAATAATCGAATCAACAAATGCCTTATTGCGAGCATTTTCATCATCTAATTTTGTGAAGAAAGTAGCTGTTGAAAAATAAGCAATAGCTTTGTCGATGGAAGCCTCATCAGGATGCGCTTTGTTTACAGCGCCAAATGCAGCTTTCGCTATTTGAATTTCCTTATCTTCAACCATACACAAAATAGGCATCTTATATTTTTTAGACCATTCTCTTGGTGTATCTGTATTAGTTTTTTCTTTCCATATTTTTTTCAGTTTCGCAGATTTACTGTTCCTCTTGTATTCTTCGACCTTGTTATTGATTATATTTGTATACTCTGTCTTATCCTTCGTAAATGAACCAGTAGGAATAGTATTATAAATTTCTTTGATTTCTTCATCGGTAAATCCTTCAAGATAGAACTCGCAAACTTTCTTGAATAAATCAATTTGGTTACCATAGAGTGTTCTAAAATTGTCTGCATTAGCAATGAGCAAATCATAGAATTTTTGTTTTTGAGAATCTAAGATTACTCCGGATTTTTTTACATTGTAAAGAACTTCCAAGAAGGCACTAAATCCATCCAAATAATTTTTTGCAGCAGGGTAAGAAATTCTAATATACTGACATTTGTCGCACCATTCTCTCACGGTATTTTCAAATGTTGTGCTTTTAGAAATAACTTTATTGCTCTCAACAATAATCTTGTATTCGAGTATGACTTCTCGGATTTTCTGCTGTGCAGTTTCAACATTCCATACCCAGTTTGCTGCATCTGCATCAAATTTTTTACGGAGAATATTGATATACTGTCCACTATCTCCAGCCTTTTCAGCTAATGTAATCAGTTCGCCATTATCAAATTCTTTTAGATAAGCCTTCATACCTTCAGTACATTTCTCTTTGTTCAGAAGTATCTTTAAGTCATTTGCAGCTTCCTTGTTCTCAATGCAAAGTTTACCAATCGCATAAGCAATATCATTATCACTTGTGCTGCCAGCTCCCATATTGTTACTATTCGCAATACCACAATAATAATCAAGAATTTTTATAAGAATATCCTTATTTGTTTGAGTTTCTACGTCAGAAATAATAGATTTAATAGTCCAAATAGGGAATGTGTATTCTTTCATTTTACTGCGAATACGTTCTCTAGTTTGTTCAATAGATGTACAAAGACTTTTCGATATTTCGAATGCAATAGATGTTGCTTCGTTGAACGCTTTTTCATCTTCAGTCATTGCAACAATATATTTATCTTTATATCTCGGGTTAGGGGTAATCTGCAATTTGATAATTTCATCAACCATCTCTTGCAATTTATTGATACTCAGCACATCGTTAGTCAAACCATCACTCCAACTGAATGTACCATCAACATATTCCTTTAATACAAAGCCTAAGACAAATGCCGAGAGGTTACAAGGCATAAAACCAAAAGGTTCTGCCTTTAATTCATCATATATTCTTGCAATAGAAATACGACCGCCATTATCGAAAGCATCTTTGATAATCTTTTCTACACTAATCTTTATTTTAGAAATCAAAAGATGAGGTTTGTCTACCCAGTATTTTCCTTCGTACTTCCAAGCTTCACCCAACGCATTTTCAAGTTTTGTTGCAGGGTTTGCGGATTTAAATGTTCCTTGAACTTCTTGTTTAACACCACAAGCAACACCTTGTTTCAAAGAACTAGGCATATACATATTATCAGTAACATTATAAGTCCCTTCTAAACAATTCTTGTACTTAGTTTTGTTAATGTCGGAAAGCGTGGAGTATAACATCTCAATCGTTGTAGCTCTTTCACCATCTTGTTTTTCGGAAGTGTAAACAATAAATTCACCGCCGGAAATACGATTCTTCCACTTTTTCAAAGCTTCTTTTGCATTTGTTTCATACTGACGAGCCAAGTTGTTATCTTTGCCTTGATGATACATTGCCTGAGCCATATTTTCACAATATTGCTCGTATCCATCTTTTCCTAGTGGGGTAGTAGACGCATCAACAAATATCATTTTGTAACTACCGTCTTTTAATGCATTCTTAATTTTTTTGCCGAGAACAACACTTTCGCTATCATCTTTTGCAAAAGATACAACAGCGACAATCTTGTTAATATAGTTACTTTCCTGATTGCGTAATAACTTGATAGTCGAATCAAAATCAGAAGATGAAACATATCTCATTTCATAACGTAACTTTAATGCACCACCTAATGTTACAGCCTCAGATACCTGTCCTTCGTTGACCAGTGTTGAGGTTGTCTTTTTCTTTACTTCTTCTTTGAATTTCTCGATAGCTGCCATATCTCCAGCATTTACTAAAGCGGAGTATTGCGTTTTACCACCACCAAGAGGTTTTTTATAAAGAATTTCATCACGTACAAGCTTCTCCGCACATCTTCCGGCAGCTCCACTGTCCATATCGGAGCCTTCAAATGCGTTGTTTATATTCTTTTCATTAGGAATAAAAAGTTCAACCGAATCGCCAACTTTTTGAGATATTGCTTGCAAAAGAAGAACTGTCTGTAATACTTTTTTTCTTCGTTACTAAGCTGTTTTGTTGCTGCACGAGAATAGCAATCTAAGATAGAGCGAATATCGTGAGAAAGATATTCTTTGCCTTTTTCATAGAAGAATTCCCATAGCATATCTATAGTAAGCAGCGGATTATCATCATCCGGACCGTAGTTATCAATAAACCATTGAAAGCCTTTGATTTCATCACCTCTATCATTTTTGATGAAGTCAAACATACTACGTTGATTAGAGTCAAACGCAGAAGAAATATGTTTTAACAATAGTGCAGTATAAGGATGAATTGGAAGAATATCTTTCAATTCCTTGTCCGATATATTTGCACTGGCTTTTACAATTTTTCTGGAGTCGTAAGTTCTATCATAAAGGTCATCAACAGTCATCTCCCAATCATCAAGAACAGCTTCATCCTGATTTTTCTCCATAGCAGCACCCATAAGTTGGAACGCCATATTTTCAGGAAGCTCAATAATACAAGTAGGTTTAATAAAACGGTCAAGAATCTTTGACTTATCTTTATCAGCATCATCAAACAAGCCTGCGCTCTTATGAGTTACAATTATCAAATAAAATGGGTCTGTTTCACTAATTTCAGCAATTTCTTGAAAACCAGTGAGACTTCTAGTGTTATTATTAAAAAATTCTGTAAATTCGTCCCAAATAAATACAATGGCTTTAAGGTTATTAGCTTTTATAATCTCTTTAATCCAAGCTACAAGACCTGTGGTGTCTAAAGATAATACTTTTATTTGACGTTCATCAGCAACCTTGAAAATTTTATCCATAAGAGCAATCAGGGCATCACCTGATAAAGTGTTTAATTTTTCAAGAATATCATCCGCATTATCTCCACCGAATAGGTTTGAATATTCTCCAGTTACAAGAGAATTAAAATAATTTTTATTTGCAGAGTCTTCAAGCCATTTAATAATAGCTCCTTTAAGGGCGCTATTGCCTTTATTTTCTATGCCTTTATCTTTAAAAGCTTTTTCAATGCTTTCCTGAATAGCAAACACGAGATTGTGGTCACCACGAATAGAGGAAGAACCATATCTATGTACAGTGAGAATTTCTCCACTATTCTTTGCCCCTTGAAGTTTGTTAAAAAGGTCATTATCCATTTGAAATTTTTCGAAATATTCCTTTGTTTCTTCTTCAGAAGCATCAAGCAGTTTTTTCAAAGTTAGTACGGCGTGTGATTTACCAGTTCCGTAAGCCCCCTCAACCCAAATTGAACGCTTTTGCTCCTTACGAAGCACATTAACCGTATCCTTAACTAATTTAATGAATGTAGCGTGTGGATAATATTTTTTCCACATATCAGGATTGTTGTTAATAACAGCTTCATTTACCGCCGGAAAGTAGTCTGGGTCTATGTCAAAATAATGACGATATTTATCAAATGCCATATTTTTTCCTCCTTAGAACAACTCAAGAACATCTTTTGATGTTTTATCGTTTCGCAAAGTGATATTATCCAAGTCCAATGTGAATGAACTTGTAATGAATTCTGGATAGTTTACAGATAAACCATTAAGAATTTTTTCCATCTGCTCACGTTCAATACCAAAGATTTCTGTCGGACTTACACCATCACTATCTATATCGTGATTTAGTAGGCGAGAAAGGGTAAACTGATAGTAATCACCGCAGCTCTCAGCAAACTTATACAAACTATAAAGAATTACACGAGGGTCAGGATTTTGCCACGGCATTCTAGTAATTGATATTAGTTTATTTTTTTCTTTTGTTGCAAATCCAAATCCCACCTCGCTGAATGGCAGTTCTACAAATCTTGAGAAAGAACTCCAAATATCCTTTACCCAACTTTCCTTAGCTCCATCCGAAACCAATAAAGAAATAGTATAATCCTTGCCATAGGTTTCATTCATATTCATTCGTTTAATCAACCAATTAAATTGAGGAGTATATGCTAGATTTGACAACATAATCGCCCAAGCTGAGTCTGAATCAAGTCCTAATTTGTCAATAACTTGAGCAGTTTTGCTAAATCCTGTTTCATCTAACAGTTCAGCATCTCTCAAAAATCTTTTAAAGAAACTGTACATTTGCGATCCAAGAGAGTGTCTATCATCAAAATCATTTTTATAACTGAAGTATTGTTGAAACCACTCCATCTTAGGAGCGTGATGTGAATAGCAATTTAAACTTTTTGTTGCAGACATTTTTAGTCCTCCTTTTGGCATTTCTAATGATTTATATACTAAACATCCTTTTTCGACTTTGTGACATTGCGAGCAATGAACACATTTATCATTTATTTCAAATACACCATCTTTCATTGTGATGCATCCATTATGGCAGTCTGCTTCACATTCTCTACATTTGACACAACACGCTGATTTTCTAAAAACACTTTTTAAGAGTTTTATGAATAATGGATTTTGTTTTGGTAATGAAGCATCATACCTTACTTCGATATTATCATTTTTTTCAATAACCTGAACTTCATATTGTTCATTTCTAAACATTATTTTATAAGGGGAAGTATCGTTTAATAAAATACCAATTGTCTTAATCCATTCCTTCCACGGTGTTTTTGCATTTGTAATTTTTATAGAATGTACATCTTTACCTGTCGATTCTACATAGTTCATCTGCATATCAATATCCCTACCGTTTTTCCTTGCTTTCCAACCACCGTTTGCTATAAAGTCGTCCAGCTGTGCTTCTGAAGTAAAGCTTTTTTTATACATACACTTTACAGCATCAATCAATGAATCAAATTCTTTTGTGTACCAAATTCTTGCCATATAGTCATTTCTCTCAGCAGCTCTTGGACATACAAGACATCCCGCTCTACGATTTCCTTTTTTGTAAGCTTCACTTAAAAGAATGCCTTCTGAATATATATATAAATACAACTCAGCAGAGTTCCACTCAAGGATAGGGTTGCAACTGTATTGCCCTTTATGTTTTTCTCCTAAGCTCACATAGTCATATTCGCTACGAGATAAACTCTCACTCGCTCTAACACCTATAAATGCCATACCTGTAAAATTTGGTTTTCCAGTTAATTCTCTCAATGCAAGAACTTGTGGCGCTGTCTTATGTACGCTACAACACCATCTTGTTACAGTTGCTGGCGGACCAAATTTTCTCCAAGATTCATTTGGGGTAAAATCAGATTTCGCCCTAATAAACTCAATCCCATTATTATGGCATTCATCTTCAATTTTATTTACAGCATCATATGTATCAGGAAACTCCATTCCTGTATCACCAAACAATACTTTAAATGTATTATGAGGTAACGCTCTTTGTACAATATCAAGGGTTACAATACTGTCTTTACCTCCGCTAAATGCAATGTAGAAAACATCGACTCTATCTTTGTATTCAACATAAGTGTTAAACACTTTTTTTATTGTATCCTGCGTAAGTTTTTCTAACAGGTCTTTGTTTTTTTCTACCATTCCCGGAATGTCTACAAATCGCAATGGCTCATTGTTTGGTTCGGGCTCATCTACAATTATCAGCTCCGGTGCAGAATATAACGAGCCTCCTTTTGTTTTTGCGACAAGCCTTCCTCTATACCAATAATTATTTGCCTCTACCCACATATATGGATAGGTGTCGTTCTTATCGTAATTCCAGTATTTATCAAATCCTAGAATATCTAATTCCTTATAATAAACCGGTCTTGGCTCCTTACTAAAAGATAGTGGAGAACTATTTAATAGCAGACCACCAGTTTCTAAATCCCATTCGTATGAATACATATTTTTAAAATCCCTTCTGGTTTCTTAGTTCTTTTGCCTTGATAAGTAGTTGTTCAATACCAGAATAACTCCGTCGAGCTAAATAACCCTTATCACACAAATATTGCAAAGCTGTTTCCTTTTGTAAAGGAAGTCCATTTTTGGCAAGCACATCTATTACTAATTCATCTAGTGTATCTATGTCAGAGATTTTTTTTACAATGGCACCGACACAAACGCCTTCATTATAGCTAGAGTGTACCAGTTTGTAATTTGGACTGTACTTTGCAACATAGTGTTCAAGCAGAAAACTATTCCAGTTAAATCCTGCGTCTGGAAACAATCCAAATTGTTTAATTTCCCCAATAGCAATATAATCTCCAATACAAAAACGGTCTATCGCTTCATCTGTTTTTGCAAGGTTAAAAGAAGCGTGAAATTTTGTGACAAATTCATTTTTGTTTATTCTTAGGGAATTGTCATAAACTGCTTCAAAATAAATTACTGTATCTAATTCTTGTTTAAGTATTTTCAATTCATCAAGAGTAAATGAATCTTTATGTTTACAGAAGTCTGCAAATACCTCCATCATTGACAGTGCTTGTCCTTTAGAACTAATAATATTTCCTTTAAATGAAAATCTGCTTCTTAATTTAAAGCCAATAGCATCTCTCAAACCTTTATCAGATATTAAAGTGTTTTGCTCAATGATATAAGGATATTTTTTCTTTATAATATCAATCAACTCATTACCACTTATAAATCGTTTTTCATCAATTGAGTGTTGAATAATTGTTGCTATATCTTCCAGCTCGTCGTAGCTAAGTGTAACAGCACTAATATGAAAATGTTCGCCACGACTATTACTGATGAATTCGCCATACTGGTTGAGTACTGTTTTAATCTTCTGCTCTGGAATATGAGAAAGAATTGAAAACATTTCACTATCTTCCATTGGAGACGTTTGTTGAACAAGACAATTTTTTATTTCATCATAAAGTGTAGTACTAACATTGGCATCTTTAGATATGAAGTTTTTACCGATGTAATAATTACCATCATTCATATATGTCAAGTAAGCTTTTAACATACTTGCATTATACATACAATGGTCAAGAAAATCATCTGAAAATTCTTTAAATAAAGCTTCATAGTAAATAACTGTCTTCCCTGATTGAAAGTTATCGTTAATAAACGAGAATAATTTCATTCGTGTATCTTCATCAAGAATTTTTTCTGGTATATATACCTTTTCTTCGTGGATAATTCCACACTGTTGAATACACTTTGTGATGTTATCATCATCCATATCAATCATACTGTCGTGATATTTTTCCCAATACTTTTTAAACTTTCTAAGTTCAAGAGGAGAGTTTATTCTATATCCTTTTGAAAATTTTTCAATAAGGATTTCGGTAAATGGTTCAATGTTAATAGATATTGTTGGTGTCACAATAGTGTTTCCGCTACTGCTAATGTATAGCAATAACTTGTTTATTCCAGCTCTAAAGCGATTATGTTGTTTGTCGTTATATTCCATAAAAAATTTATTGCTAAACAATTCATCAGCAGTTGCTTTGGCTTCATGATAATTATCCGAATAAAGTCGACAATTAACAAATTCATTATCTATAGCATATTGTTCAGCAGTGTTTACAGCAGAGACATAACTGCGACAAGTAGGAATCGCCATACCTTGTTCATTATTAAGCCAATTAAAAAAAGCTTCTCCGTTAGCGTTATTCTTGATTCTTTTTGAAGATTTCAATTCTTCAGATGGGTGGATATCTGCTTTCTTTTCGTACTTGATTATCAAATTTTCTTCATCGACCAAGCATATATCGAGTAAACTTTTAATTTTACGAACAATATCTATTGCACTTAAGTTTGTTTCCAAGTATTTCTCATTCAATATTTCTTTTGGAGCAACCATTAAACCGTAATGCTCACTTGTGCAAAAATCCATTCTTCCGTTGACGGTGTTGAATGATTTGTTCAAAGGTATGACATCAGCGTAGTCATCATATAGTTTTTTGAATACCTTTATATAAAGTTGTTTCCAAGAAGAAAAACCTTGAATTTCATCACCAAAATATGATGCATATATAGGTTTTGTATATGCTAGGTCAGATATTTCAGAAAATGAAAGCTCTTTAATTGCTTGGGGGTTATCAGCATTCTCATCTTCAATAAGATGAGCAGCGACAACATTAGCCGTATTTTTCTTTATTTCAGTTTCAGGAATCGGTAATTCTGTTTTAGATATTGTTTCGAGTCCTATCCCCATTGAACTTTTATTCTCACTTTTCGCTGAAATATTTTCTTTTATGTATGTAATATAATATCGCATAGCAGAACAAATTTTACTGATTTCTCTTTTATGCTGATAGCGGAATAATTTATTTTGCTCAACAGTTTTTTGAGCCATTTTTATTATGTCTATATCTGTCGTCTTGAGAAGTGATTGCTTTAATACTTTTGTTTTGATGCAGAATTCATCTATAACTTCATACGACATATACAGTTCGGATAACTGAGCAGGAGATACCTTTTGGGATAACCAATCGACATAACGCTCTCGGTTATCTTTTTCAGTTGCTTCAATCATTTTCTTCGCCTCCTCCAGTAGTTTATCAAACTGCCTTCTATCTTCTCTTAATAGTTTAACAGTTTCAATAAATAGTTAGAAGCCGGCTTAACTACCGTGTAACCTTTATATGCCGACTCCATACTATGCATTTGAAATGTAATTCCATTAACATTTCTATATACATCATCGATAAAAACATTTTGTTTTTTTGCTAATTCTCTTAATTTTACAGACACTATTTGAATTGCTTCTTTTCGTGATAATTTTCCATCTAAATAATGCAAATAATAATCGAGCAGGATGACTGCTTCATATTTATTCCATTGTTTTTTAACACCTATAATTCAAACATTTCATTAAGGACTTCTTTAAACGTAAGAAGTCCTTAATGAAATGATTCCTTCCTTTATCGTATTATATTTAACAAAAAATGATATTTTGTTTTTTCTTTCATCGATTGGATTCAATTTCACATTTTAGTTTCACCATGATAATCCTCTCTAATTATTCATCTAATATCACTTCACAAATATCACCGATATCACAATGGAAAACTTTACATATTTTTATCAATACATCAAGCGATACTGGTTCATTTTTATTTAATTTTGTAGCTACATAAGGAGAGAATTCAGCGGCTCTCATCAAATCAACTCTTTTCATCTGATTGTCTATCATAAGTTTCTGAAGTTTTTTATAACATATTTTCATCTACAATACTCCTTCGAAAAATTACTAAAACCAAAGGCAAATGACAAACTAATTTAGTATATATTATACTTTATAATTGTTAAAATGTCAATAATTATACTGAAATTAGTATGTTAGATACATTTAGTTGTCGTATTTTTTCTACACCTAATATTAATTATGTTGCACAACTAATATAATTTACAAATAAAGTAGGATTTGTTCCTTCAGGTAAACTATATTTTAAGTTTTAAAAGATTGTCTCTTAGAATATTTAAAAGTTATATTAATATTTTCAGTTTTATAGTTACATTCATTTTTTCTAAACATATCTATTTTTTATTTATTTATCAACAAGCCTCTTTTTTTAATTACTTTTTTATATTGTATCACCTCCATTAACACCTTCGTTTCACGACTTAACAATGAATAACGATGACAATTAATAGAAGATCTGCATTTACAAACTTTCTGTCATTCATCAGTTTCTTATATGAATTATAGCATTCTGTAGCAATCAGAAGTCCTACGCAAATAACACACAAGTAACAAAAACGAGTAAAAACCCCGTAAAATTGAGCTTCTTAGTGAGACAAAAGTTCTCAAAGAGATAATCAGAAATATAATTTTAACCTCCCATTGTTTGGGAGGTTTTTTATTGTATCAGAATATATTTGTTATCTAAATTTTAAATACTCAATAAACTTATTTACTGCAAGCGAAGCAGTTTTTCTGTCCTTCATTGCAATCCCGATATCTCGGTGTGCCGGTACATCGAGTTCTTTTATTATAATATTATATGGAACCCTTTTTAGTATCAGTTCAGGTAAAATGCTGACGCCTAATCCGCTTTCTATCATAGACATTATTGCGTAGTCGTCCCAGGTGGTGAAATGAACAGACGGGGTTAAATCATTATTTTCAAATATCTCCGATACTTCGGCTTTTGCGCCCTTTTCCAGAAGCATAAAAGGCTCTTTGCAAAGAGCTGAGACCGGGACATTTTTGTTCCTGGATAACTCATGATTTTCAGGCAGTACAGCCAAAAGCCTGTCGCTTTCCAAATATAACGCGTCAAATTCAGAACGGGTTGGAAGACGCAAAAAACCGCAGTCGACGCGTCCTTCTGATATCCAGTTTTCTATTTCAGTGTAGTCTCCCAGTAATAATTCATAATCTATATTTGGGTAATCCTTTTGAAATTCTTTTATTATATTGGGAAGCCAGTGAGTGGCTACACTTGAAAAAGTTCCAATTCTTATAAGCCCTGATTGAAGTCCGTTTAATTCATCTATCTGCATTTGAAGTTTTTCATACTCTTCACAGACGGATTTAGCATATGGAAAAATTTTTAAACCGTCCGATGTGAGCTTAACGCCTGATTTGCTCCGTTCAAGGATTGAAATTTTCCACTCGTCTTCTAAGTCGTTAATCATTTTGCTAACAGCCGACTGAGAATAACTGAGCATATCGCCGGCTTTAGTAAAGCTTCCGTATTCCACCGCGGCAACAAAGGCCATATATTTAGATATATTCATTAGTAAAGCTCCGTCCTTATTCATTCTAATTAGTAATGTAAAACATTATAAACATTCTCTTTTGGAAGTGATATAAAAATGATATAATAACATATAGAATTTGTCAACATAAAAGGGATAATAAATCTTTTGAAATAAGTGGGGTATAAATATGAGCTTACATAATAATCGCGTTGTTATTAAAGTGGGAACATCGACTTTGACGTATCCTAAAGAGAAGAGTAATTTAAATTCGTTTGCAAAGATAGCAGAGACACTTTCTGAAATACAGAAAAAAGGATATGAAATAATTGTGGTATCATCCGGGGCAGTGGCAATTGGTAAACATAAGTTAAAAAATGAAAGAAACTATAATAACTTAAGATTAAAACAAGCATTTGTGGCGGTTGGTCAATGCAGGATAATGTATTTGTACGACCTATTTTTAAAAAAGCATGGAATTACAGCCGCACAAATTTTATTAAATGCTGAAGATGTTGCAAATCAGCAAAAAAGAGAAAATTTGATAAAAACTTTTAATACATTGCTTAAAATGAATATTATTCCTATAGTAAATGAAAACGATTCCGTGGGATATACAGAAATAGAATCAAAAGAAAAAGTTTTTGGTGACAATGATATTTTATCTGCCGTTGTTGCTGTTTTATGTAAGGCGGGCAGGCTTATCATTCTTTCTGATGTTGATGTATTTTACGATAAAGACCCTCATTTGTGGGAAGATGCGAAACTAATAAGAAAAGTTACAAAAATAGATAAAAATGTTATGCAGGCGGCAGGCGGAGCGAGTTTTGGTACAGGAGGTATGAGAACCAAGCTGAAAGCGGCAAAGCTGGCTGTTTCCAAAGGGATTAACACTGTACAAATGGTAAATCACCTGATATTCTTTATAAAATTTTAGACGGTGAAAACGCAGGCACATTGTTTGTGGGAAAGGATTAGACTATGAAATTTTCGTATGTTAAGTATATATTTGCTCTTTTGCTGTTTGGGTCAAATGGGATAGTGGCAAGTTTCATTAATTTAAGCAGCTATGAGATAGTATTTTTTAGAACTTTAATAGGAAGTTTGTTTCTTATATCTATATCTTTTATCGCCGGAGGAAGGCTGACGTTTTATAAACATAAAAAGCAATTTTTATATGTTGTTATATCCGGAGCTGCAATGGGAACAAGCTGGATATTTCTATATGAAGCGTATCAACAGATTGGTATAAGTGTTGCATCTCTTGAATATTACTGCGGACCTGTTATAGTTATGGCGCTGTCGCCTATAATATTTAAGGAAAAATTGAGTTTTACTAAAGGGCTAGGGTTCGTTATTGTCGTTTGCGGATTGTTTTTGATAAACGGGTATACAATTGGAGAACAAAAAAACCTTTGGGGGTTGTTTTGCGGTCTTATGTCAGCGCTAGTATATGCCGTAATGGTTATCTTTAATAAAAAGGCGTTGGATATAAAAGGGTTAGAAAATTCAATGCTGCAATTATTATTTAGTTTTATTACTGTCGCCGTGTTTGTCTGTCTTAAACAAGGTTTTGTAATAAAGACTAATATTTCAAGTCTGCCGTTTATTTTAATTTTGGGTTTATGCAATACAGGTATTGGATGTTATCTTTATTTTTCATCCATAGGCAAACTGCCGATACAGACTGTAGCAATTCTGGGGTATATAGAACCTTTGTCAGCAGTTATATTTTCTGTTATATTTTTAAAGGAAGTTATGACGTTTACGCAAGCTATCGGAGCTTTGCTGATAATAGGAGGAGCGGTATTGGGTGAATGTATATTTAACAAATCAAATTATCGGTGTAAAAGAAGATTATAGGCGAAAGTTTTTTATATAATTATAGTTGTAATATCAAAAATAGATTGCTTTACAAAAAATTGTTACTTGAAAGGTTTGATTATTTAGAATATAAAGTAAATAGTTATATTCATAACCGCACATAGAATAATAAATACTAAACAAAGCATAAAAATTTTAAACCTTTTTAAGCAGAAAGATGAAGATATTTTTATTTTTTAAATATAGTTTATAAATTGTAAAGTATCCAACAGCATTTATAAAAATTATAGTATTCACTTTTGTATTTCTAAATTCTTCTTGAATAATTCACCTTGTTATGTTAAAATTTTTTATAATGGCGGAAGCAATATTTTAAAATACTCTCGTCATTTATGTTGTATAGACGTTTGATTGCGAATCATTATTAAAATTATAAGTGTTGTTATAAAGCAAGTTTTATATTTTAATAACTGAATTTTTAAATATATTTGATTGGTATCCCGGTTATAAGTAGATTATTTGGGAATTAGACAGGGTGGAAATTATGCTTGAAAACGTAGGTCGGGTTTTAACAAAAATAGATGATTTTGTATGGGGGCTTCCTCTTATACTTTTAATTATTGCAGTTGGTATTTATTTGACTGTTCGGCTCAGGGGTCTGCAAATTAAACATTTGCCCAAAGCGCTGAAATTTATAGTAAAAAACGAAGAGAACGGCGACGGAGAAGTGTCAAGTTTTGCGGCTTTGTGCACCGCTTTGTCGGCGACTATAGGAACCGGAAATATTGTTGGTGTGGCGACTGCAATTTGTGCCGGAGGTCCGGGCGCGCTTTTTTGGATGGTTATTGCCGCACTGTTTGGTATGGCGACAAAATATTCAGAGGGTCTTTTGGCGATTAAGTATAGGGTGATTGAGCCGGACGGACATGTTTTGGGCGGCCCGTTTTATTATATAGAACACGGAATGGGCAAAAAGTGGAAGTGGCTGGCAAAGTTGTTCGCGTTTTTCGGCGTCTGCGTGGGTCTGCTGGGACTTGGAACATTCACTCAGATAAATGGAATATCTTCTGCTGTAAACAATTTTTTTGACCCTAACATGAGCAATACGGTTAAAATATTCGGAATGGAATATTCATGGACTGTTATTATAACCGGAATTATTGTTACTGTTTGTACAGGACTTGTAATCATCGGTGGAATAAAGAGAATTTCAACAGTATCAGAATTTGTCGTTCCGTTTATGGCAATCTTATATGTTACGGTCTGCGTAATTATTCTTATTGTAAATATAAAGGCGATACCGGCGGCGTTCGGGGAGATTATAGCCGGAGCGTTCGGTTTTAAAGCAGCCGCCGGAGGTATGCTTGGGGCAATGGTTTTGGCTATGCAGAAAGGCGTAGCCAGAGGAATATTCTCAAACGAAGCGGGCTTGGGTTCCGCGCCTATAGCGGCGGCGGCAGCCCAAACAAAGGAACCGGCGCGTCAGGGTCTTGTCACTATGACCGGAACATTTATTGATACAATCGTTATCTGCACTATGACCGGACTGTGTATAGTTATCACCGGAGCATGGAGACCTGAATTGGCGCTTGAGGGGGTAGGCGTTACTACATACGCTTTTCAAAATGGACTGTTTTTTCTGCCCGGTGCAGTGCCGGCCTTTATAATCATGCTGTGTCTGGTATTTTTTGCATTTACTACTATTCTCGGCTGGGATTATTACAGTGAAAAGTGTCTGGAGTATCTTTCGGGTGGAAATTTAAAGGCTGTAAAGGTCTATAGATGGATTTACATATTAGCTGTCTTCTTCGGGCCTTATATGACCATATCTGCCGTTTGGACAATAGCCGATATATTTAACGGTCTTATGGCGCTTCCTAACCTTATAGCGATAGTGGCTTTAAGCGGCGTTATTGCGTCAGAAACCAAGAAGTATTTTAATAAGTTTGGAAACAGATAGCTATAGTCTACTTAGTTTAAGAAGAGTTGACAAACAGCAGAGCGCATGATATAATTACTTAAAACATAATAGAAAAGCTGAGAAGGAGAGAGTAGCTTTTATTAACCATTCAGAGAGAGGGACGTTTGCTGAGAGTCCCTTATGGAAGATATTTGTGAAAACCACTCCGGAGCCGCATATCTGAACTTATAGTAAGATTTGCCGTACGCCTGCGTTAAAGGATAGGGTTTGATTGAACCTAAAGTTAAAATTCTGAGGTGGAACCGTGCATTGAACTTTATGCACCCTTAGGACACATAGGTTATCTATGTGTTCAAGGGTGCTTTTCTTTTATGTTTAATAATTTTTAGGAGAGATTATTATGAAGATTATTGAGAGAGACGGAACTGTAAAAGAATGCGAGCCGGAGCAAGAGCTTCATGTTCTGCGGCATACTGCGGCGCATGTAATGGCTCAGGCAATAAAACGGCTTTACCCCGAAGCCGATTTTGCTTTTGGGCCGGCGACAGAACGTGGTTTTTATTATGATGTGGATTTAGGAGATACAAAGCTTACCGACGAGGACCTTTTAAAAATCGAAGATGAAATGCGCCGTATAGTAAAAGAAAATCTGCCCATAAAACCGTTTATATTGTCTTGGGAAGAGGCGGCTGAATTGCTGAAAGAGAGAAACGAAAAGTATAAGCTTGAACATATAGACGATTTGTCTGAAGACGCCGTAATAAGCTTTTATCAGCAGGGCGAATATATAGATATGTGCGTGGGTCCCCACCTCTGCTATACAAAGGCTTTAAAAGCTTTTAAAATAACACAGCAGTCAGGGGCGTATTGGCGCGGTGATAAGAATAACAGGATGCTGACCCGAATAAATGGAATAGCTTTTAAAAATCAGGCCGAACTGGAGGAATATTTGAAACTGCGTGAGGAAGCGGAGAGGCGTGACCACAGAAAAATCGGCAAAGAAATGGAGCTGTTTATGTTCAGTGACGAGGGGCCTGGATTTCCGTTCTTTCTTCCAAAAGGTATGGAGTTAAAAAACGCTTTAATAGAGTACTGGCACGAAATTCATAACAGGAGCAGTTATTCAGAAGTTTCGACCCCTATGATTATGAGCAGAAGTTTGTGGGAAACCAGCGGTCACTGGGAGCATTATAAGGATAATATGTATACGACGCGGATTGACGGTGAGGATTATTGCGTCAAACCAATGAACTGTCCGGGCGGCGTTTTGGTTTATAAAAGCAGACCTCACAGCTATCGCGAACTTCCGATTAGATTGGGCGAACTTGGGTTAGTTCACCGCCATGAAATGCGCGGCGCGCTTCATGGTCTTTTCCGGGTTCGCTGTTTCACTCAGGACGACGCGCATATTTTTATGAAGAAAGAACAGATTAAGGATGAGATTGTCAGCGTTATTGACCTAATAAGCGAGGTTTATACAAAGTTTGGGTTTAAGTATACTGTAGAACTATCAACAAGGCCGGATGACAGCATGGGAAGCGACGAGGACTGGGAGAACGCAACAAATGCGCTTATAACAGCGCTTGAGAGCAAAGGGCTGCCGTATGAGGTTAATGAGGGAGACGGAGCGTTTTACGGCCCTAAAATAGATTTTCATTTGGAAGACAGCTTAGGGCGTACATGGCAGTGCGGAACCATACAGCTTGATTTTCAAATGCCGCTGAATTTTCAGCTTGAGTATATAGATGAGAATGGGTCAAAACAGCGTCCGGTTATGATACACAGGGTGTGTTTCGGCTCTATAGAACGCTTTATAGGTATTTTAACAGAGCATTATGCGGGGAAATTCCCGGTTTGGCTTGCTCCGGTGCAGGTAAAGGTGTTAGCGGTATCTGACAAAAATTTGGAATATGCTGAAAAAGTATATCAGAAGCTGTCGGAACTTGGAATACGCTGTGAATTGGATTCCAGAAACGAAAAAATAGGGTATATGATACGAGAGGCAAGGCAGATAGACAGGGTTCCGTATATGCTGATTATCGGCGGAAGAGAAGCAGAAAATAAAACCGTTTCGGTCAGGGACAGAGCAACAGACCAAACGGAAAGTATGACCTTTCAGGAATTTGCTGAACGTATACAGTATGAGATAACAAAAAGATTATAAAATAACTGTTAAAACCCCCTTATGGTAGTTTTTGTTCTGCCATAAGGGGGCCGTTTTTTTGCTGACCGTTTTAATTACAGTTTTTAATGGTGTTGTTCATTTTTTGTTCTGCCTGCATAAACCTAATCACGGTTACCGGAAACAGTTAAACTTTTATTCAGATATATCAGGCGGGCCGAAATTATAAATTTCATAATACGACTCAAGTTCTGCGTCGGTTATAGGCTCAACCTGGATAAGACCGGTGCAGTCACCGCTGCTGCAGGCGTTTCCGAGGTTAAACTTTCCTTCTATATCTTTAAGCTTTTTTCTTTTTTCAAATTCTTTCATAAAGCTTCAGCTCCTTAAATACTTATATTCTTAGTATTTTGTCTGCGGCGTTATTCTAAAATTTGTTGCGGTTGTTATTGAAAATAAAAAAATGCCTATTGACCCAATTATATATTTCCCACTTATATCTTAAAATATACTTTAAATAAAAAAACAAAGGTTTCTTGTGTTTTTTACCAATTTTGCTGCGAAAAATTTTACCATTATGACATTGAAAATCAGGCGCTTATCTGCTATAATAATTTGTATAAATTTTATATTATTTATTTAATATGTTAAATATTTTTATTTATTATCTCCTAAATGTTTTTGATGTTTAAATTATAAAATAGAGAGGGTATTTTATATAATATTGAAAAAATTTAGGGTTTAAGTTATTAATTAGTCGAAAGGGGATAATCACTTTGGTAAAAGGCAATGTTGTTGTAGGTCAGTCCGGGGGTCCGACCTCTGTTATTAATTCAAGTTTGGTTGGTGTATTTAAAGCCGCAAAGGATGCGGGAGTAGAAAAAATATATGGTATGAGAAACGGAATCGAAGGGTTTTTAAATAAAAAAGTCGTTGATATGTCCGAATACGTAAAAAATGAACTGGACATTGAGCTTCTAAAGCGCACCCCGTCGTCTTTTTTGGGTACATGCCGTTTTAAACTGCCGTCTGTGGAGGAAAGCGAGGCAACATATAAATTATTGTTCAGTATTATGGAAGAGCTTGATATAAAATATTTCTTCTATATAGGCGGAAACGATTCTATGGACACTATAAAAAAGCTGTCAAATTACGCCGAGGAAATAGGCAGCGATATTAGGTTTATGGGAGTGCCGAAAACTATTGATAACGACCTGGCTGTTACAGACCACACACCGGGTTATGGAAGCGCTGCAAAATATATAGCGTCGGCGCTGAAAGAAATAATACGCGACGTAAATACTTATCCAACCGAATCGGTTACGGTTGTGGAAATTATGGGCAGAAACGCCGGCTGGCTCACTGCAGCGGCAGCTCTTTCAAGGGCTGAAGACTGTCCTGGACCCGATCTAATTTATCTGCCGGAAGTAACTTTTGACTACGACAGATTTTTAGAGCAGGTGAAGGCTGTTAAAAAGAAAAAAACCTCTGTAGTTATTGCGGTTTCGGAGGGAATAAAGCTGGCTAACGGCGAATATGTTTGTGAAGACAATAAACAGGCGACATTCGAGGATTCTTTCGGTCATAAATCACTTGGCGGAACCGCTTTATATTTGGCGGATTTTATTGGCGCCAACTTAGGTGTTAAGTCCAGGGGTATTGTGTTCAGCACGCTTCAGAGATGTGCGTCGCACATAGTGTCAAGACGTGACATTACCGAGGCTTTTATGGCTGGGAGCGAGGCTGTTCAGGCGGCCTTAAACGGCGAGACAGGCAAGATGATTATATTTACCAGGACGTCAAACGAGCCATATAATATAATATGCTCTACATATGATGTAAATAAAATAGCCAATATTGAAAAGGTTGTTCCGGACGAGTGGATAATAAATGACGGAACATATGTTTCGGATGAATTTTTGGCATACTGCCGTCCGCTTATAATAGGAGAACTGACTCCGTTTATGGTTGACGGACTGCCGCGTCATTTGTTCCTTGATTAATTTGTTCTTTGAATAATATAGATTATTTGTTAACTTAAATTATAATAAGATTTAAATTTGTTAGGACTATAACAGTTGGATATTACAAGGAATTAAAGGTCTTGTTTAATTAAGATGGTGTGTTTCTTTATTATAAGGTTATACTGAGATTTGTCAGAAGCGCCGGCGCATGTCAGCTATTAATAAAAGCTCCGCAGGAACTGAGGGATGCGATTATTGGCTGTGCGGAAAGCATAGTATTATTTGAATTATTAATTTACGTATTAATATAGATGAATTAAAAGCTTAACAAATATCAGCCGTACCTCGCAATGAATATGAAGTACGGCTGAATTTGTATATAAACCTATACCGACTAAATTTAATTAGATATACAAAAAGGTTTTCAGTGAACATCGGTAGGGCGCATTTATGCGCCGCGTTAGGTGAGCTATCATCTGAACACGCAGTGTTCA
>OLNI01000351.1_pt1 | contig 45093 bp, 55 predicted proteins | sample 1672921 | NCBI WGS metagenome assembly OLNI01 (sample SAMEA3136737, study PRJEB25190) | human gut metagenome | biome: human gut; feature: human-associated habitat; material: faeces | place: Austria | collected 2013 | reverse complement strand
CAATAGTGATTGGTATGATGTTTATGGAGAAGGTAAAGGTATTTGTGATTTATAATAAAAGAAATGCTCATGTTCATTTGAACAGAGCATTTTTTAATATTCTTTTTTGTTTAAAAGTTTTAAACTAATGTGATAAGAAATTATATTACAGATGAATGTGAATATAACAGTTGCAAGTGTTGTAATAGATAAATGATTTTCTATAAGTGAATCAATAATTGTTTCTAAATCAAAACCAATGAATTTTGTAAGAAAATAAATTAGAGCTACAAATAAGAAGATACCACCAAAAACAATAATCATTGCAAGTTGACTTCTTTGAGCTTCAAAGTAGACTCCTACAGGAGTTATGATCGCAATCACAAAATAAGAAAACATAAGTGTTAGTAGGCAACCTTGTAGAAAATCACTATTTAGAAAATGAAATGATTGTTGAATACGATAGTAACCTATACTTGAAATACAAATCGCAAAGAATAGAAAAAGTAATCCTAATAAAATACCTAAGCTATATTTTTGTTTAAGATAATCTTCTTTTTTTATAGGCAAAGTAAATAAAGATGTAAAGCCATGATTGATACTATCATAACTAATTGTACTCATTAAAATGATACCTGGAAATACACTGAAATAACCTAAAACAAAGGTGGGTTTCTTATAGAAATAAGAAGAGCCAAAACCAAATAAAACAAGAATGAGAAAGAGTAATTTGCTTTCTTTGATATATGAAAAATCTTTAATAAATAGTCCTTTCATCTTATTCACCCCTTAACATCATAGAAAATAAAGTATCAAAATTATTCTTTTCAATAATAATTTCTGGATAGTTTTCTTGATAGAATTGTTTTTGATTCGTTAAAGCAGTATAACCATAATTTTCTTTTCTCATCTTTATAAAGTAATTATGATCTACTTGATTAAATTGTTCTTCTGTTAATTTTAATAAACCATATTGATCTAATAAACAATCCGTTGTTTCATGGAATATAAACTTGCCATCATCAATCATATAAATATCATCACATAGACCTTCTAAATCAGAAGAAATATGAGAACTAATTAAAACTGAACGGTTTTCATCTTCTTCCATAAATTCTCGAATTAAGTCAATGATTTCTTCTCGAGCAAGAACATCTAAACCATTTGTTGGTTCGTCGAGAATAAGAAATGAGGCATGATGTGATAAGGCAATTAAAACATTGAGTTTTGTTTTCATACCGGTAGAGAATTCATTGATTTTTTTATCTAAAGGAAATTGATATTGTTTACATTTTTGTAGAAAGTAATCTAAATCAAAATCTTTATAGGTGTTATTTAAAAGATTCATTAAATCTTTTAATTTAAGATATTCACATAAAGAAATATTAGCTAGTGTACAACCAATTTTATTTTTATCAACATCTTTATAATCTTTATCTAAAAGTATAATATCACCAGAATCGATATGAATGAGATTTAAAATGGCTTTAAAAAGTGTAGTTTTTCCTGAACCATTTTTTCCTATTATTCCAGTAATGGAACCGGGTTGTATTTCTAATGAACAATCTAAATGAAAATGTGAATAAGTTTTTTGAATATGATTAACTTTTAACATATTACTCCTCCATTAATAGTTCTAGCATTTCTTTAATTTCTTCATAACTCACACCAGCTTGTTTTCCTTTTTGAATGGCTTTTTCTAAATAATCTTCTATCTCTTTTCGTACTTCTTCTAGAAGTGTTTCTTCATTAACAGCAAGAATAAAAGTTCCTTTACCATGAATCGTTTTAGTAAGACCTTCGTTTTCTAAAAAGTCATAGGCTTTTTTTACGGTAAGAGCACTGATTTGTAATTCTTTAGCAAGACTTCTTACAGAAGGTAAAGCATCATTTTCTTTTAAAGTGTGGTTATTGATTTGTTTCTTTATCTGATCGACAATTTGTTCATAAATTGGAATCATAGATGAGTGATTAATAATTATGCGCATATAAGTCCTCCTTCATCTATAAACAGTATATAACAGTATAAAACAGTTTGTCAACACCTCCCTTTTTTTATGTTAATATGATTAAAACAAGGTGATGTGTATGGAAAGAAAAGGAACAGGAAAATTAAGAGTTATTAATGATCAAAAAGTATTTGATTATTTTATAAATGAAGAAATAGGAACTAAAAAGGAAATAGCACAAAAAACAAATGTTTCTATTATGACAACAGGAACCATCTTAAATGATTTTTTATCAAAAGGGATTATTGTAGAAAATGAACTTATTTATGTTGAAAAAAGACGTCCTACGCATCAATATAAATTAAATCCAGATTATTATCATGAGTGTATGATGTATGTCAAAAAAATGATTGTTGTTCTATTATTTATTGTTTAAAAAACGCTTTAGGTGAATTACTTGATTCTAAAAAAATAAAGAAAAAGGAATTGGTAGGGGAAGATATTGTTAATTGTTTAAATAAAATCATTGAAGAAGATAAATATCTTCAATATATTTCTTTAGGATTACCAGCAATTATTTCCAATAATCAAGTTATTGAATCGGATATTGATTCATTAAAAAAATTCTTTTAATGAATGATATTAAATGTATTGCTTATGGATATAATCAAATGCATCATCAAAATGTCTGTTTTCTTACTTTTCCAAAAGATTCAGGGCATGATATTAGATAATCAATTAATTGATGGAAATAATGGAATTGCGGGAGAAGTTGCTTATGTACCCTTATTTGATTTTTTAAAGAAAAGAGAATTTGATAATTCACTTGAAAATATTATTCAAGTTGTTGCGACCACAATTGTGATGTATAATCCTCATTTACTTATCCTTACAGGAGAAAATATAAAAGAAGATGATTTAGAAGCTATTCAAAAAGGAGATTTAAATTATGTTTCTATTCATTTTATGCCTTCTTTAAAATATCAAGAGAATTGTGAAGATTATTATTTTCAAGGATTGGAAAGTCAAATTATTCAAAGAATTCAATTATAGAAGATGAAAATCTTTTTTTATATCAACTGTTTATTAAAAGATTTTTAATATATAAGCGAAGGGGATGAAAAACATGAAAAGAAGAATACTCAATAATGAACTTGCAGCACTTGTAGCACAAATAAGACATGGAGAAATGATTTTTATTGCAGATGCAGGAAGTGGTACAAGTCCTAAAGCAATCTATCCACTAGGTTCAAGTGTGCAATATATTGATTTAGAAGCAGTAACAGGATCACCAAGTTTCCATGATATTTTCACAACATTAAAAGAATGTGGTGATTTTGAAGGTGCTATTGTGACAGAAGATATGTTAGAATTAAATCAAAAGGATTATCAAACCGTTGAAAAATTATTTGGGAAAGAGAATATACATGTCATGCATTATCTTCCTGAATATTATCAAATGAGAGATCGTTGTAAAGCGGTGGTACAAACGGGAGATTATGGTGTACATGCTCAAGCAATTTTAATTGCAGGATATCCAAGTGATGATATTCCTATGGAATGGTTAAAGGAAGGATTAAAACATGACTGAAAAAGAAAAGATGAAAGCTGGTTTATGGTATGATGCCAATAATGATCAAGAACTCATAGATCAAAGACTTATATGCCAAGATTTATGTTTTGCATTAAATCAACTGAAACCAAGTGATGAAAAAAGAAATGAAGTAATTGAAAATATTTTGGGATATTTTCCAGATGATTTAGTTTTATTAAGTCCTTTTACAGCGGATTATGGAAAAAATATTAAGTTAGGAAAGAATGTTTTTGTGAACATTAATAACTATTTTATGGATGGAGCAACTATTGAAATAGGTGACAATGTTTTTATTGGTCCTTCATGTGGCTTTTATACAGCAAATCATCCTTTAGATTATACAAATAGAAATCAAGGATTAGAAAAAGCCTTACCGATAAAAGTAGGAGATAATTGTTGGTTTGGAGCTAATGTTTCTGTGATGCCAGGAGTTACAATTGGTGCGGGATGTGTGATTGCAGCAGGAGCAGTGGTGACCAAAGATATGCCAGCAAATAGTTTAATTGCAGGTGTTCCAGCAAAAGTCATCAAAACAATTGAACAATAAAAATGACCTCCAATGGAGGTCATTACCTTTTATTTTAATAAACCTAATTCAATCATTTTTAATCCGATGTCTACAGAGTTATAAGCAGCACCTTTCATTAATTGGTCACCTGTAATCCATAAACTTAAAGCATTATCTTTATATAAATCTTTTCTTACACGTCCAACGTGAGTTAATTCATCACCGATAAAGCTTGTTGGCATTGGATAAACTTGATTAGCTAAATCATCGCATAAATCAATACCAGTACTATTTCCTAATAATTCAAAAACTTTATCCATATCGATTGGTTTTTTAGTTTCAATATAGATTGATTCACTATGTCCACGTAAAACAGGAACACGTACACAAGTTGCATTGACTTCAATATCTTTATTGAAGATTTTTTTAGTTTCATTTACCATTTTCATTTCTTCTTTACTATATCCATTTGATAAATCAAATTTATCTACTTGAGGAATACAGTTGAAAGCAATTGGAAAATGTTTTTTATCACCAGCACAAGGTAATGTTTTAGCAACAGGTTCTTTACCATCTAAAACTTCTTGGCTTTGACGATAAAGTTCTTCCATACCAGCAACACCAGCACCAGATACAGCTTGGTAAGTAGAAACAACGATTCTTTCAATATCAAATTCATCATTTAATCTTGTAAGAGCACTACACATCATAATTGTTGTACAGTTTGGACAAGAAATAATTCCATGATGGTCTTTTAAGGCTTCACCATTTACTTCAGGAACAACTAAAGGAACATTAGGATCCATTCTAAAATGTGAAGTATTATCAATATTGACACATCCAGCTTCTACAGCATATTTCATATATTTTTCTGAAATACTTCCACCAGCAGACCAGAAAGCAACTTCTACACCTTCAAAACTATTTTCAGTTAATTCTTCAACAACAAATTTATGTCCTTCAAATTCGATTTCTTTTCCAGCACTTCTTGCAGAAGCTAATAATTTAATACTTTCAAAAGGAAAGTTAAATTGGAAAACACATCTTAACATTTCACGACCAACGGCACCAGTAGCACCAACAATAGCAATTTTAAATTTTTTCATTTTTATAATCTCCTTATCCTCTTACTTTGAAAATAACAGCATTTTCATCATTTAATTTATTTTTTAAATCAGCTAATTCAATTTCTTCTGTTATATAAATATGATCATCTTTTTCACTATAGTATGTTTCATAAGGAATATCTACAGGTTTAGATGCTCTTACATAATAGCGTGAAGAAGAAATAGGGTAAACATGTTTACAATCTTCATAATCATGTGACCATCTTTCTACTTGGTGTGTTTTCATGATATCACTGACAACAGCTGAAGCAGTGACATAACGTCCAGCACCACGACCATAATAAATAATGTTATTAACATAATCGTTATCGATTTCAACAACGTTGTAAGAATCCATAACATTGGCTACAAGTTCATTTAGGTTTACAAGTGTTGCTGAAACATCAATTCCTAAACCATCTTTAACAGGTTTTGCTTGAGCAATCATTTTAAAACGATAACCTAATTTTTTAGCGTAATCCATATCTAATTTAGAGACATTACGGATACCACTAGCTTGAATTTGATCAAAGTCAACAAATTTTTGATAACCATTTTGTGCTAAAATACAAATTTTATGAGCAGCATCAATTCCATCTAAGTCTAAAGCAGGATTAGCTTCAACATATCCTAAACCATCTGCAATTGATAATGCTTCATCAAAATCAAGATTTTCATTTTCCATTAAAGTTAAAATAAAGTTGGTTGTTCCATTTAAAATACCAACAATTTCTTTGGTATTATTTGCAATCAAACTTTCTTTTTGACTTGCTAGAACAGGAATACCTCCTCCTACAGAAGCTTCATAGAAAATATGTACATCATTTGCTTTAGCAGTTTGGAAAATTTCTTTTCCATAATGAGCTAATAAAGCTTTATTAGCTGTAACTACATGTTTTTTGTTATTTAATGCTTCTAAGATAATGTTTTTCGCAATTGTTGTTCCCCCAATAAGTTCAACAACGACATCAATTTCCTCATCATTAATAACATCATGATAATCTTTTGTATAAATAATTCCCTTAGGTAAGTCTACTTCTTCAAGACCACACCCGTATTTAACAACAATTTCTTGTTTCATTTCTTTTTCTAAACGTGTTTTTTCATTTGTAAGAATTTCAATGACCCCATATCCTACAGTACCAAGTCCAATAACACCTATTTTCATGATAGTCCCCCTTATAATAAAAAATAGACCAAATGGTCTATTGAAAACTTAACATAAACAAACCATTATTCTTGAGCTTTATTTTTTAAATGCATCAATAATAGTTTTAATGGTTATCATAGTTAAGCCTCACTTTCTTTACTTTTTTGATATAATAGCATGATTGTATACAGTAGTCAATTTTTTCTCATAGTTTCTTTCCTTATATTATATTAATAATAAAATCTTGGATTGTTGACTTTGTATACAATATTCAATATAATAAATTCAATTATTGGAGGATATAGCGATGAATAAGACATATGTAAGTACGCGTAATCATCAAGATCAAATCAATTTCTATCAAGCAATTGTACAAGGAATTGGTGATGATGGGGGATTGTTAGTTCCTAATTTTGATTTTCAAAAATTAGATTTAAATAAATTAGTTCAATTAAATTATGTAGATTTAGCAACAGAGGTGATTTCAACTTTTGTTCCTGAAGATGGTAAAGAACTTATCCATCAAGCATGTTTAAATGCATATGGAAAAGGTTTATTTCCAGAAATTGTTGTTCCTGTAAAAAAAGCAGGAGATGTTTATGTAGCTGAATTATTCCATGGACAAACCGCTGCTTTTAAAGATATGGCATTATCTTTATTACCACATTTAATGACTTTATCTTTAAAACAATTAAAAGAAGATCGTGAAGTCATGATTTTAGCAGCAACAAGTGGTGATACTGGTAAAGCTGCTTTAGAAGGATTTAAAGATGTTGAAGGAACATGTATTAAAGTATTTTATCCATTAGATGGAGTAAGTGCGATTCAACAACAACAAATGGTTTCTCAAGAAGGAAAAAATGTTAAAGTAGTTGGAATTCATGGTAACTTTGATGATGCTCAAAGTGCTGTAAAAGTAGCGTTTGGAGATAAAATGTTAAAAGAAGTAAGTGATCAACATCATGTTTTCTTATCTTCAGCTAACTCAATTAATGTAGGACGTTTGATTCCACAAATCGTTTATTATTTCCATAGTTATTTTGAACTTGTAAGAAATAAAGAAATTGAAATGGGAGATCAAGTAAACTTCTGTGTACCTAGTGGAAACTTTGGAAACTGTTTAGCAGGATGGTTTGCAAAAAATATGGGTCTTCCTGTTAATAAATTTATTGCCGCATCTAATAAGAATAATATTTTAACTGATTTCTTTACAACAGGTAAATATGATGCTAATAGGGAATTCTTTAAAACAAATGCACCAGCAATGGATATTTTAGTATCAAGTAACTTAGAAAGACTTGTATGGTATATGTCTGGAAAAGATGGTGATAAGGTTAAAGAATACATGGAAAAATTAAAAGCAGATGGTATTTATGAAGTTGATGATGAAACATTTGCATGTATTCAAGATCAATTTAAAGCAGGATATTTAAATGAAGAAGAAGTTTTAAAAACAATTAAAGATTGTTATGAAGATAATGGTTATGTTTTAGATACACATACAGCATGTGGTTATGGTGTATTAAAACAATATCAAAAGGAAACTGGAGATCAAACTAAAACAATCTTACTTTCAACAGCTTCACCATATAAATTCCCTGAATCTGTTTATAAAGCATTATTCAATGAAGAATTAAATGTTTATGATGCAATTGAAAAATTAAATAAAAAAACAGGTGTAGCAGTACCTAAACCATTAGTTGGAATTAAGGATAGAGAAGTGTTACATAAAACACATATTGATAAAACAGAAATTATTAATTTTATTAAATCAGAAATGGAAGGACTTTAAAGAATGAAAGTCAAAGTCAAAGTACCAGCAACAAGTGCCAATTTAGGACCAGGATTTGACGTTGCTGGATTAGCGTTAACTTTATATAATACCTTTACTTTTGAATTAAATGAAGGTGGATTAAATATTACAGGTTGTCCAACACAATTTTGTAATGAAGAAAACTTAACATATCAAGCTTTTAGCCAAGCAGCTCAAAGCTGTGGTTTAGATTTTAAAGGTGTCAATATTCATTGTGAAAGTCAAGTTCCTTATACAAGAGGTCTTGGAAGTAGTTCAACATGTATTGTGGCAGGAATCGTTGGAGCTTTTGCTTTTAAAGACAAAACAGATGATCGTCAAGAAATTCTTGAACTTGCGACAAAGATTGAAGGACATCCAGACAACGTTGCACCAGCTATTTTTGGTGGTTTAACAGTTTCAGTCATGGAAGAAGAACAAGTGCTTACATTAAATATTCCTGTAAAACATGAATATCGTTTTGTAGCTTTAATTCCACCATTTACTTTATCTACTGAAGAATCACGTAAAGTGTTACCACAAACATTAGGTCGTCAAGATGCCATCAAAAATGTTTCCCATTTAGCTCTTGTCGTTGCTTCTTTGATTAATGGTTATGATGATGGTTTAAAATTAGGATTTAAAGATCGTTTACATCAACCTTATCGTGGTAAGTTGATTCATAATTATGATGAAATTATGAATGTTTTAGAAAATGATGAAAATGTTTTAGGATGTTATTTATCAGGGGCAGGACCTACTTTAATGGCAGTTATTCGTGAAGAAGATAAAATGGGTGTTGTTCGTTTAAAAGAAGAACTTGGATCATTATTAAATGATTGGGAAGTTATTAAATTAGAATTAGATCATAAAGGTTATACTTGTGATTATGAATAAGGGATAAGGAGATTTTACTCCTTATCTTTCTTTTTTTCTTCAATAATGCTTAGATAATCAATACTTTTTTCTAAAAGTTTAGAAAGTAATTTCCAAGTATCGAGGGACATTTCTCTTTCGTTATTCTCATAGTGAGAGTATGTACGCGGAGATACATGGATCAATTTGGCTATGTCTTTTTGTTTTAAATCTTTATCCTCCCTGGTATTTTTTAAATTAATATAAATATATTTCTTCTTTTTAGTCATTTTTTACCTTTCTTTATTTCTCTACTAACACGCTATAATCATAGTATCAATAGAGTATGGAATGTTCTTATTTTCATTATATGGAAAGATTAATTAGAATTGTTGTAATGGAACAATTTGGTCTTTTTTTGATAAATTCATCATTTAGACATATTATTTGTTATAATGAAAAATACAGGAGGTATTAATATGGAAGGTATTACAGAAATTGATAAAACTAAATATATAGATGAGTGTAAAGAAATTGTAAGAAATGAAATACCAGAGGAATTATCTGATGAAATGCTTACAATTGTAACAAATGAAATTATGGATACGTGTCTTTTTATAGGTGGAGATTTTAAAAAAGAAAATATTATAGATATTACAAAACAATATGTCACAATGGGTGGTATTCGAAGAATCAAGAAAGCACATGAGGGTATTTAAAATGCAACATTATTGTGAAATTCCTACACCTAAAGGAACACTTAGAGGATTTTTTCATAAACCTAATCAAGACAAACATCCTGTTTGTTTGATTTTCCATGGTTTTACAGGACAAAAAACGGGAACAAAGTTTTCTTATGTACAATTATCACGTATGTTAGAAGCTAAAGGAATTGCTTCTTTTCGCTTTGATTTTTTAGGAAGTGGAGAAAGTGATGGGAATTTTGTGGATATGACTTTTCAAGATGAACTTTCTTGTGCCAGAGTTATTTTAGAAGAATGTTTAAAAATGGAAAATTGTACAGAAATCTATGTTTTAGGACATTCGATGGGAGGAGCTATTGCTAGTGAACTTGCTAAGCTTTATCCAGATGTAATTAAAAAAATGGTTTTATGGGCGCCAGCTTTTAATTTACCAGATGCGCTTCATTATTTAACAGGACAAGTTGAAAGAGCGAAAACTTATGATCATGGTGGGTATGAAATATCAGATGATTTTGTAGAAGATATTTTAAAAAGAGATTTTTATCAAGAATTAGATACTTATCAAAATAATTTACTTGTGATTCATGGAACAAAAGATACAACAGTTCCTTATGAAATCAGTAACAAATACATGAAATTATTTCATAAGGGAACAAAATTTATATCTATAGAAGATGGAAATCATAACTTTGATAAACTTTCAGATATTAAACAGGTTTTAAAATTAACTTTAGATTTTTTTGAATAATGTGTTTAGCACATTATTTTTTTATCAACAAATTCGTTGCAATATAATACTATATATCATATAATATTGTTGTAAAAAGAATAGGAGGGCAAATATGATATTTAATACAGGGGCTGCTTTGTTAGACGCCATTGTTTTAAGTGTTGTCGCTAAAAAAGAAGAGGGAACGTATGGTTATAAAATTACCCAAGATGTGAGAAAAGGAATCGATGTTTCAGAATCGACACTCTATCCTGTCCTTAGAAGATTACAAAAAGATGATTGTTTAGAGACATATGATAAACAAATTGATGGTAGAAATCGAAGATATTATAGAATTACAGATAATGGAAAGAATAAATTAGAGATGTATAGAAATGAATGGATAAGTTATACAGAAAAAATTAATTCATTATTAAAAGGAGGGGATAATAATGAATAAGGAACAATTTTTAGATGAATTGGAAAAATTATTACAAGATATAGATTCAATAGAAAGAGATGAAGCACTTAATTATTATCGTGATTACTTTGAAGATGCAGGAAGTGAACATGAACAAGAAGTTATAGATGAATTAGGAACACCTGAAAAAGTTGCACAAACAATTAAAGAGGGACTTGATATAAATGAGCAAGAAAATGAAGAAGTAATTCATCATTATAATGAAAGAAATACACGTATATTAAGAGGAATCATTGTTGTTTTATTAGTTTTACTTATTTTACCAACAATTGGTGGTGTTGGTGGTTTAGTAGTAGCAGCGTTTGGTTTATTTCTTTCAATTGTATGTATCGGTATATTTGGTACATTTGGATTGTTATGTGCTTTAGTTGCTTTAGTTGTTGTTGCTATTAAAATGTTTATGGATGGTTTAATTGCTGGTGGTCTTGTTTGTTTAGGTGTTGGTTTATTATTATTTTCTTTAAGTTATTTAACTTCTTTAATGACAGTCAGTATTTTTAAATATTTACCACAAGCATTTAGAGCACTCATTGATTTAGGTAAAGATATTTATAATAAGGTGGTGGGTTAATATGAAAATTTATAAATGTATTGCACTTGTAACATTAATTCTTGGTCTTGCTTTATGCGTTGGTGGTGTTTTGATGAATGGCTTAGATCAATTACCTGATGAAGCACAAAAAGTAACGAATTATGTTAAATTTAAATCTTTTGGTAAAGCAAAAGATGTTAATTTGGAATTAGGTGTTGATGCTCATTGTAACCTTGATTTAGAATTATCAGCATTAAATGGTAAAATCGTTTATTATGATGGAAATACAATTAAAGTAGAAGGAAGTCATGTTAATAAAGATTATGATTTTAAATATAATGGACAAGTTGCAGATATTTCTTTTACGGGTGTAACTCATAAAAAAGAAACAAGCAAACTTACTTTATATATTCCAAGAAATATTCAATTTAATCACATTGATTTAGATATTGATGCCTCAAAGGTTACAATTGAAGATTTACAATGCAATCAATTAGAAATGGAAAGTGATACAAGTAAAGTAACAATCAAACATTTACTTGTTAAAGAAAATGCGGATATTTCTAATGATATGGGTGATTTAGAAATTTCTAATTTAGATACGTATAACTTAGATTTAGAAAATGATATGGGAAATGTATCTTTAGTGATGGCAGATACAAGAGATCAATATAAAGTGACAAAAGATGGTAGTATGAGTTCTGTTCATGTAAGTGATGCAAGTCAAGTTATAGGAAATAAAAATATTGATATCGATACAGATATGGGAAATGTAACAATTCATTTTAAGGGGGAATAATAATGAATAAAAAGTTATATCGTTCAACTAAAGATAAGGTATTAGCAGGGGTATGCGGAGGACTTGGAGAATATTTTGATGTAGATCCAACACTTGTAAGACTTGCTTGTGGTTTGCTTTGTTTATATGCAGGAACAGGACTTCTTGCCTATGTTGTTGCAGCGTGTATTATACCTGTAGATCCAAGATAGTTTTAGAATAAAAAATATCCCGAATTGCAAGCAGAAACTGGAAATAAGAGAAAATAGGAACTAATTTTTATAGAAAATCGTATTTTCAGTTACATTAAGTTTAGCTAATTCATCTAGAAATAATTTTTCAGCAGGAAGATATCCAAGTATCTTCCTTTTCTTTTGATTGATTTTGTTATTTATATCAATACTTGTCTTTTTATCTATTGTGTTGATGTCAGTACCTTTCTGTATAAAATATCTGATAAGTCCATTACAGTTTTCATTTGAGGCCCTGTCACAAGAATGATAGGGTCTGCCAAAATAAATCTTGGTTCTCTTTTCTTTTGTATTAGGTTTTACTTCCATATCCTTCCATCTAGAAAATTCACTACCGTTATCAAAAGTGATGGATTTGAAAATATCTTTAAAGCTATCACCGTAAAACTTGTGAAGCTTGTTGATTTGCATATATACTTTTTTAGAAGATTTGGAAGAAATAGGGATCATATAGTAAAATCGAGTTTTTCTTTCCAACAAAGTAAGATAAGCACCATTTTGACCATCTCTAGGACTAGTAACCAAATCGCCCTCCCAATGACCAAACGCTTCTCTGGAATCGACAGATTCAGGCCTTTCAGTAATAGAAACCCCTTTTTGTCTTTTAGGAATATATGTCTTCCAGTTCTTCTTTGTTTTTCTTCTGACCATGCGAGGAAGATCGATAGGTTTAATAGAGGTTTTACCCTGATGAACATAGTTATAAAAGGTTTTAGTGGAAACAGTTTCCATATCATTAATTTTATCCCTTTGATGAATAATCAAATAATTGATGGTTTCATCAATAGAAGAAAGCTTGTTGGATTTGATTTCGTTTTCAACAAGAGAAATAAAATCAGTAGCTTTATCAAATTTAGAATTGTTAGGAATCTTATGATTCTTGGATCTTTTTTGAAAAGCATCCAAGGCAGATAGTTCAAAATGCTTATTGAGATGAGTATCTCTAATAGAGACCGTAGCGTCTTTGATAATTGAATAGATATTAGAAACCGAAGTACCAACATCCAAAGCAAGATTTTTAATAAATTGAGTTTTACCGATGTTGCGCTTACCAGAATAAGAAGCGTTAAACATAATCAAGGAATTGATGATATACTCATAATGAGAAAAATCGAGATGTTTATTTTTTGTTTTTTGTGATATATTAATAGTGTTCATAGAAATCTCCTTATAAAGTGTGGTAACAATATAATACGATTTCTATGGACAATTTTCATATAGAAAATAAACATGAGGGGCATGTCACAGGCGCGAATTGATAACAAGGGGCATGCCCCTTGTTATCAATTCCTTAATTCCAGTTTCATTTTACAATACAGGGAATAAAAAATATTCGATTTTGTCGCATTATTTTGTTGACATTGATATTGTGATTTCATATAATTAAAAAGGTTTCATAGGCAAAAACCTTTTAAAGTCCCCGGTAAGGATAAACAAAGGAGAAAAGAAAAAGATGAGACAAACAACAATGGCAAATGCTGCCACAATCGAAAGAAAATGGTATGTAGTTGACGCAGCTGGACAAACATTAGGTCGTTTAGCTTCAGAAGTTGCTACAGTGTTAAGAGGGAAAAATAAACCTACTTACACACCACATGTTGATACTGGTGATTATGTAATCATTATCAATGCTGACAAAGTAGTTATGACAGGTAAAAAATTAGAAAACACTAAATATTACCGTCACTCAGGATGGTTAGGTGGTCTTAAAGTTAAGACAGCTAAACAATTCTTAGAACAAAATCCAACAGGATTTGTTGAAGCAGCAGTTAAAGGTATGTTACCACATAACACTTTAGGTAGAAAACAAGGAATGAAATTATTTGTTTATGCTGGTGATAAACATCCTCATGCAGCACAAAATCCAGTAGAAATGAAAGTGAAAGGGTAAGGTGAAAGATAATGGCAAACGTACAATATAGAGGAACAGGTAGAAGAAAATCTTCTGTAGCACGTGTTATCTTAACACCAGGTACAGGAAACTTCGTTATTAATGGAAAAGAAGCTAGAGAATATTTAGCATCAGACGTATTAAACATGATCGTTAATCAACCATTAGAATTAACAAACACTAAAGACAAATTTGATGTAACTGTTAATGTTTATGGTGGAGGGTACTCAGGACAAGCTGGTGCAATCCGTCATGGTGTTGCTAGAGCTTTATTACAAGCTGGTGACGATTACAGACCAACATTAAAAGCTGCAGGATTCTTAACTCGTGATTCACGTGTTAAAGAACGTAAAAAATATGGTCTTAAAAAAGCACGTCGTGCTCCACAATTCTCAAAACGTTAATTTATACGTTTATTCAGAGAAATTCAAAAAACTCAAATCGATATTTCGATTTGGGTTTTTTTGTAAAATGAAAATGAGTACAATGTTTACTATGCTTTGAAATGAACTTGCATATTAAAATATGTAATGCTCTAATTTGATCGCAAATTAGAGAACAATTGCATCAAAACGAAAAGGTAAGGATGGGAGAGATCCTTACCTTTTCTAACTTTTAGAGTTAGTTGTTTTGAAAAACAAAACATTTATGAATATAATATAATTCAATACCTTTGTGCGAATTTAGTTTTATTATTTTCCAGCTACGCAACCACTATCAACAGGAAGTACAACACCGTTTATAAAAGATGATGCATCTTCACATAAGAATACTGCAGCATTAGCAATATCTTCTGGCTTTCCTAAATGACCACTTGGATTTGATTCTTCTGCTTGTTTATAAGCATCGGGAGCGATTTCTTTGAGTGAATTTACTAATTCAGTTTCGATAGTTCCTGGTGCGATAGCATTAATAGTAATATTAGATGTTGCGTAATCAAGAGCAGCTGCTTTTGTAACACCCACAACACCATGCTTAGCTGCACAATAAACTGAGTTTCCTTTGATTCCTAATAATCCAGCACCAGATGTCGTATTGACAATACGCCCAAAACCATTTTCTTTCATTATTTTTATTTCTTCAATCATACAATTTGTAACAGCAATTAAACAAATTCCAATTACTTTATTAACTTCTTCACTGGTACATTCATCAAGTGGCTTTGCTGGAATACCAAATCCTGCATTATTCATAGCATAATCTAATTTTCCAAATTGTTCTTTTATCCATACATAGGCATTTTTGATTTCATCAATATCAAATAAATTTACATGTTTATAAACAACCTTTTTTCCTTGATCACATAATTCTTTTGCTAAAGTTTCTCCTTTGTCATCCTGAACATCAAAAATAATAACTTGGCAACCTCTATCAGCAAACATACGAACCATACCTTTTCCAATTCCACTTGCTCCACCAGTAACTAATACAACACGATTTTCCATTTTTCTACCTCCAAATATTTGATTATATATAAATTATAATTTATGGAGTAACTCTATAGTCAAGGATGGCTTATTTATCTAATTTAGGTACATTATCTTCTAAAAATACACAAAATTGAAGAAATAAATCTTGTATGATATAATTTTATATCAATAAAACATTGGACTAACTTTAATGTTAAGGAGATCATATTATGAAAATTAGTGAAGCTGCTAAATTGTTAGGCATATCTACAGATACAATACGTTATTATGAAAAAGAAGGAGTGATTTATCCAAAAAGAATAAGTCAAAACAACTATCGTGATTTAGATAATAAAGATGTTATTTCATTATTAGCATGTTTATATAATCGAAAGATAGGGTATTCTATGAAAGAATCAGTAGAGTATGTTGAAGGTATACCTGTTTCTAAAGTAACGGATATTTTAAATAATAAAATTTGTGAATTAGAATCAGAAGTAAAGGAAACTAAAAATCTTATAGATTATTTAACAACTTTAAAGGTTGAGTCAGAAACAGATTTTTATAATATTGGGAACTACTGGATCACTGTTGAACCTAAATGTTATTTATTACCTTATGCGAAAATTTCTCAATCAGAATTTTGTTTTACTAAAGATGATCCAAGATATTATGCAAAATTATTTGAATATCTCCCATTCATTAGTCAAGCACAAGTAACAGATGTAAAACAATATGATCCTTCACAAAGTGTAACAGAGTGGTTTTTTGTGATACCCGAAATTATTTATAATCAACTTCCTCAAGAATTTTTAAAAGATGCAAGAGTTATGCCAAGACAACATTGTTTAAATACAGTTGTTATTAATGAGAACTGGGAATATCCAAATACTGAGATTTTTAAAGATCTATCGATTTATTTAAAAAAACGTAATATTAAATCTTGTGGAATTGCGACAGCAACTTATCCAAATTACTATTTTCAAGAGAACGGTAAAAAAGTACGTTATGCAAAAGTTAAAGTACCTATAGAATTGAAATAAATAGTTGAATAGAGAATATGAAAAATATGTAGACTTTATAAAAGTGTGCATATTTCTTTTTTTGTTTTATAATATGAATATATTTAGAAAAGGAGAAATTTTATGAAAAAGAAATATGAGGTTCTTTTTTATATTGATAAATTATCTACAAAAAAAGATCAAAACGATCCCTCTAAAATGGTGTTTTCAACAAAAGAATTAGCAAGTCATTTAAATATTCAACGTTCTAATTTATCAGCTATTTTGAATGAATTAGTTAGAGAAAATAAATTAGAAAAAATAGCTGGGAGACCGGTACTTTATAAAATACATAATAAATTAGATGAAGACGATTCTATATTTAATCAACTAATAGGATTTAATGGAAGCCTTGCTAAGTCTATTCAAGATATTAAATCAACACTTTTATATCCTGGTAAAAAACCGGTTATTTTATTGTCAGGGGGAAGTGGTACAGGTAAAAGTTTACTTGCTAAAAAAATATATGAATTTTCTAAAGAAAAAGGCCTAATTAATGAAAATGGTCAATTAGTGAAACTAAATTGTAAATACTTTATGAATGATGAAACTATGATTAAGAATTTATTTATTGATTATGGAAAAGCTGCTTTAGAAAAGGCGAAAAACGGAATGGTTTATTTTGATAATGTTCATTTAATACCAGAAAAATATAAATCAATTATATATGATTTAATTGAAATGAGTTCACTAAAAGAAAATAACTTTATGGTTGTTTTGTCATCGGATTGCTTTAATGAAAATGATTTAAAAAGTAATGCTCTCGATAATATATCAATAAAAATTGATTTGCCTTCTTTAGATAAAAGAGGATTGGTTGAAAGGATGGAATTAGTTCAGGGATGTTTTAAAAAAGAAGCAAGAAAAATAGATAAGTCGATTGTTATAGAACCTGAAACATTAGAATGCTTATTACTTTATCATTGTAAAAATAATATAAAACAACTTGTAAACGATATTTCTAGTGCATGTTCACATGCTTTTTTGAAAAATTTAGATAATAATTCAAATGTCTATGTCTATCTTGATGATTTTCCAATCTATGTAAAAAAAGGCTTTATTTTTTATAAAGAAAAATCGACAGAGATAAATAGACTTATTTCACATGATTTTTTATATTATTATTCAAAAGATTCTATTGAAAAAATAAAAATAAAGGAAAGTACTTCTGCTGTTTATGAACATCTTGAAAAACAAGATACATCATTAGTTGATAAATCCCTTTTGTTAAAAAATAAATACAATCAATTAATATCAAGTTATAGACAATACATTGATAAAGAGAAAATAAATGAATTGAATATTAGTAAATATATTCCACAAGAAATTATAAATATTGTAAAAGAATTCTTAGATAGTTCATCACAAAAATTAAAACGAGTTTTCCCGCAAGAAGTCTTTATTGTTTTATCTCTTCATTTAACAAAAATAATAAATAATAAGCAAAATGAACAAATTAATTTTGATTTAAATCAAATAGTAAATAAATATCAAGAAGAATATATACTAAGTTTAAAATTAATAGAACATTTAGAAAAGAAATATAAAATAGATATACCGTTAGATGAAGCAATAACTATTGTTTTGATTTTACTTTTGAATCAATTAAAAGAAAGCGAAAATAAACCTGTATTGTTAATTGCTATGCATGGAAAAAATGTAGCAAGTTCGCTTACTGGTGTTGTTAAACAAATGTCAAATAGTGATAGTGTTTATTCATATGATCTTTTATTAGAAAAGAAAATGCAAATGGCTTATGAAGAAATGAAATCATTGATTGAAAAAATTAATAGAGGTAAAGGTGTATTACTTATCTATGACATGGGTTCTGTAAAAATTATGGGTAAATTGATTTCTAAAGAAACAGGTATAGATATCCGCTTTATTGCTGCACCTTCCACAATGATTGCTTTAGAAACCGTAAAAAAGATGAGCAGCAATGATGATTTAGATGATATTATGTCTGAATTAGAACAAAGTTATCAACATTATTTTCCATCAATTGTTGAAAACTATCATCGACAAAAAAAGAAAAATGTTATTATCACTTTATGTATGAATGGCGAAGGTGGTGCTATACAAATAAAAAAATACCTAGAAGATTCATTAGAATTACAAGATATTGATATTGTTCCATTATCAATGAATAATCATAAAGAATTATTGTTTAAAATTAATGAATTGAGAAAATCGTATAATATTTTATGTACAATGGGATCATTTGATCCTCAATTATATGGCATTAAATTTATATCTGTAACTCAATTATTTAATACACCATTAGATAAATTATCACTATTAATTTCAAGTTCTAATCAAGACATTGTCATTAAAAAGAAAATAAAATATTCATTAATATTTAAAAATATTGAAAAACAAGCATCGAATATTGATATTGATATCTTGAAAAAAGTATTACCAGAATTTATTCAAGAATTAGATTGTCAATATCAATTATCCTATGATAAAAAGATAGGTCTTATTATGCATCTTAGTGGTGTTATCTGTAGCTTGGTTGATAATGCACCGATTCCTAAAAAATATAATTATAAAAATATAATTTCAACACATAAAAAAACATACGAATATTTATATGATTTAGTAGAAATGATAGAAGAACCTTTTCATATTCAATTTTCTGATTCTGATATTGCAAGTTTAATTACGATTATTAAAGAAATTTAATACTTATTTTAATAGCTTATTGTAAAGTAAGCTATTTTTTATTTATTAGTGTATAAAGTGTATAAAAAATATTTAAGAGTAATAAAAAGATAAATAATTTTATTGCTTGTAAATAAACAGTTTAACGAAGAAAATAAATGATAAAGAAGAAAAAGTGTATAAATTAAAAAAATAGTGTATAAATGAAAGGAAAAGAAATAAAATATGCTATTTGAATAAAAAGCGGTTACATTTTATACTACAGTTGCTAAGTAAAAAGGAACAAATGATCGATCAAATATTCAATTTACTTGATATTAGCAAATTTAAAGAGAGGGAAGATTTATGAAAATATTATTAATGTGTGCTAATGGTTTATCAACTGGTATTTTAATGAATAAGATGAATCAATGGGCAGAACAAAATAACGAAGATTTAGAAGTTAAAGCAATTCCAATTGATGATTATTTAAGTGTTTATAAAGATTATGATGTCTTATTAGTGGGACCACAAATGAGATATAAAATTAAAGATGTTCAAAAAGCAGTAACTGATCGACCTTCAGCTGTTATTAATCCTTCGGATTATGCTTTAGGGAATGTTGAAAATATTATAAAAGAAGTAAAAAGAATGATAAAGGAGGGAAAGTAAATGGATAAGTTTATGCACTTTGTTGAAGATAAAATGTCTCCAATCGCTGATAAGTTAGGTGAACAAAGACATTTATCTGCAATGCAAAAAGGTTTTATGACAGTATTACCATTAATCTTTGTTGGGGCAGTATTTATGGTTATTGCTAATCCACCAGTAACTGCAGACATGGTTAAATCTGGTGGTGTTTGGTCAATTTTTTCTGGATGGTTTAATTTTGCTACTAAGTATAAAATGGCTATTTTAGTTCCATACAATATGTCAATGGGATTATTAGCATTAGCAGTTACCTTTGTTATTGCTGATAATTTAGCAACTTCATATTCAATGAAAGGTATTACTAATGGTTTAACTGCACTTGTTGTTTTTCTATTAGTTGCAGCACCAGCAAATTATTTAGCTTTAGCGGATGGAACAACTCCATTATTAATGAATTGTACATATTTAGGTGCACAAGGATTATTTACTGCTATTATTGTTGCTTTATTAACAGTAGAAATCACAAGATTTTGTGAAATACACAATATTACAATTCGTTTGCCAGAAATTTGTCCTCCAGCATTAACAAATTCGTTTAGAACAATTGTACCTATGGTTATCAATGTTTCTATATTCTATATTTTAAGTTTATTAAGTAGTAATTATTTAGGAATGTCAATTCCAGCGCTTATTGAAAAAGTTTTAGCAACACCAGTTGCAGCAGTTAACTCTGTTCCTGGTTCAATATTCTTATGTGCATTTATGTTGTTATTATGGTGTTGTGGAGTGCATGGACAAATGGTTACCATGGCACTTACTGCTCCAATTACAACAGCAGCTTTTACAGCAAATGCAGCATTAGTTGCAAAAGGACAAGCACCAATTTTTCATCCTATCTTTATGACATTAGGTATTGGTTTTTTAGGAGGAACAGGAAATACTCTTGGATTATGTATTTTATCTTGTTGGAAAGCAAAATCACAACAATTAAAAGCTTTTGGGAAAGCAACAATTGTGCCTAGTATTTTTAGAATTTCAGAACCAGCATTATTTGGAGCACCAATTATGTTTAATCCTGTATTAATGCTTCCTTTCATCGCTAATGGATTAATCGTAGCCATTCTTTACTGGTTAGCATGTTCATTTGGTTTATTGACAGCACCTTATTTATTAATTAGTGGGACTTATCCTGTTTTCCTAAGTCTATTTGTTTATTGTTTAGATTGGAGAGTATTCATTTTTATTGCTCTAATGATTCCATTAACATTAGCTATTTGGTATCCATTCTTTGTAGCTTATGATCATTCTTTATGCAAGAAAGAAGAAGCTGCAAAATTAGCTGAGGAGGAAGCATAAAGTGAGAACCTTACCAAAAGATTTCTTATGGGGTGGAGCAATAGCTGCTAATCAAGTAGAAGGTGGCTATAATGAAGATGGTAGAGGTCTTGCTAACATGGATGTAGTTCCAAATGGAAAAAATCGTTTTCAATATATGTTTGGAAATGTACAAGATTTATCTTTTAAAGAAGATGAAAAATATCCGGTTTTAAATGGGATAGATTTCTATCATCGTTATAAAGAAGATATTGCATTATTTGCGGAAATGGGATTTAAGGTTTTAAGATTATCTATTTCATGGTCAAGAATATTTCCTCGAGGGGATGAAGAAAGACCGAATGAAAAAGGATTACAATTTTATGATGATGTTTTTAAAGAATTAAAAAAATATCACATTGAACCTTTAGTAACGATTTCTCATTACGATTTTCCACTTTATTTAGTAAAAGAATATGGTGGTTTTAAAAGTAGAAAAATGGTTGATTTCTATAAGAAATATGCAACAGTTTTATTTAAAAGATATAAAGGTATTGTACATTATTGGCTTACCTTTAATGAAATTAATGATACATTAATTTTGCCTTATTTATCAGCAGGTGTTGTTATTGATCCAAATGAAGATAAAGAACAACAGTTATATAATGCAGCTCATCATATTTTATTAGCAAGTGCGTGGGCAGTAAAAATTGGTCATGAAATTGATCCAACAAATAAAATTGGGAATATGTTTGCAGGAGGTACATGGTATCCATATACATGTCATCCTCAAGATGTATTTGCAACAATTACAAAAAATAGAGATGCATTCTTTTTCTGTGATGTACAGGCGAGAGGGTACTATCCATCATATAAATTAAGAGAATTAGAAAGAAAAGGAATAACTATTCCATTTGAAGATGATGATAAAGAAATTCTTAAAAATAATACGATTGATTTTCTTTCATTTTCATATTATGCAACACATGTTGTTAGTGGTGACGAAAAACTCAATGAAGAGATTAAAAATAATCCCCTTGCTACTTTAAAAAATCCGTACTTAGGTGAAATTTTATATAAAAGACAAGATGATCCAATGGGTTTACGTAATACATTGAATATGTATTATGATCGTTATCAAAAACCATTATTTATTGTTGAAAATGGTACAGGAACAAATGAAGTATATGTCGAAGGTAAAGAAATCAATGATGAAAGACATATTGAGTATTATCGAGAACATATTAAAGCATTAAAGGATGCTGTTATTATAGATGGCGTTGATTTAATGGGATATACAACATGGGGATGCATTGATTTATTAAGTGCTTCATCTTGTCAAATGTCAAAAAGATATGGATTTATTTATGTAGATTTAGATGATGAAGGCCATGGAACGATGAATAGATATCGAAAAAAATCGTTTTATTGGTATAAAAAAGTCATTGAAACAAATGGCGAAGATCTAGATTAGTTTTATAATTTTTCTTCCTTAATAGTATATAAAACTGAATAATAGAGGATATCATACGAATAAGTATGATATTTTCTTTATATAAAAGCATTTAATTTACAGGATAAGTTTTAAATAGTATATTTGAGTAGCTTTTGTAACGAAACTTGTATGCAACAAAATCATCTAAATACCCTCATTTTATAAGGAATTGGAGTTCTCAAAACGTTAGTAATAACTTTTATGAGATATCTAGAGAAGTATTTGAACTTTGTAAAAAGTTTGAATACTTCTTTTTCTTTTATAATGACGTTATAATATGATTGTATAAAAGAGGTGTATTTATAATGAAAATCAAACAACAAAAACAAGTAAAATCATATTTAATCGAAGAATTTGGTCCAAATAAAGGAAATGAAATATTTGATAAACAAGAAAAAGAACTTTATAAAATTATTAAAAAAACAAAAGATAAAACAGAAAATCAAATGAAAACACTTATTCAAACAATTCTACCACGAATTGCTTTATATAAAGTCTTATTGAACGAAGAATTTTCAAAAGAAGATGTCTATCAATATATGAGAAAATATATGATTGATAAAATTGCAGCCAAAAAACATGCATCTACAGCTAAAATGGAATTAGTGCCTGGGTTTTATAAAATTTATAGTTTTATTTTTTTAAAAATCATGCGTACAACAGATTTACAAGAAAACACTCAAAGCTATGGTAAAGATTATTATGATGTTACGATTACTAAATGTTTATGGCATACAGCATGCAAGGAAAATGGCTGTGAAGAGTTGTGTCATTTGTTTTGTGATGTGGATGATGTGACTTATGGTGGTTTAAAAAAGATTGGATTTACGCGTACAAAGACTTTAGGTTATGGTGGAGATTGTTGTAATTTTCATTTCTTTAAGAAATAGATGATGTGATTTTATGGATTTAAAAAATATTGAATTCATTGAAAAAAATAAACCAGCAATTGATGAAGATATTCATTTAGTAAATAATCAAATAAAGGGTATATTGCCAGATGTCTATAAAGAATTTTTAAAAATAACAAATGGTGCGGTATTAAATGAATATGTTTTTTATAGTACAAAAGAAATGATAGAAATGTACAAATGTCATGATTTTTCTAATAATATGCCAGAATATATAAGTATTGGTAATGATAATGGAGACTGGAAACTTGTTATAAAGGCAACAAAAGATGCTACATTGTGTGGCTTTTTAGATGCAGGATCAATTGGTATTTCTGATCCTGATGAATGGTTTGATTTTAGATTATGGATAAATGAGGGATGTAAGATGTTTGAAGAAGATGATAATAGTGATTTAGGGAAAGTATATATTATAAAATTACCAAAAGAAAAATTAAAATTTTTAGCTGAAACTAAAAGAATATTTTTTTTAAATATAAGTACAGGTCTTCTTTATAAAAAGGTCAATACTCTACCTTATGTAATAATGGAAGATATTTATATTTCAAAAGCGGATACATATATTGAACAAACATCTTTTCCAGAATGTTATGAATTTAGAAATGATTAAAAGAAGTATTTATATAAAAATCTAAATACTTCTTTTTCTTTTATAAAAAGAAGAGAATGTTTATAATATAAACAAAAATAAGAAGTTATGGAGGATTTATGAAAGTATTATGTTTTGGATCCGCTAATTTGGATCATGTATATAAAGTCAATCATTTTACAGTACCAGGAGAAACACAAGGATGTCTTGAATATACAGTTAAATGTGGTGGAAAAGGCGTTAATCAAGCAATTGCAATGTCTCTTGCAGGAAATGAAACGTATTTTGCAGGAATTATTGGAAATGATGGCACTCTATTAAAAGATGCGCTTGTAGGAAAGAATGTGAATATTGATTATTTAAAAATTTCAAATAAGCCAACAGGACATGCTATTATTGAAGTTGATCAAAGTGATTAAAATCATATTCTTTTATATGGTGGAACAAATAAAGAGATTGATTTTGAATATATTGATGAGGTTTTATCTCATTTTTCAACGGGTGATGTGGTTGTTTTACAAAATGAAATCAATAATGTACCTTATATTATTGATCGCTGTTATGAAAAAGAAATGAAGATTTTTTTCAATGCAGCTCCTTATGATGAATCAATTCAAAATTATCCAATTGAAAAAGTAACATGGCTTGTAGTCAATGAAACAGAAAGTGCTGCTTTAAGCGGTGAAGAAAATTATGAAAAGATGCTACAAGTGTTAAAACAAAAATATCCACATACAAATATTCTTTTTACAATGGGAAAAGACGGAAGCAGAGTTTTAACAAACAATGAAGATGTCAAAGTAGAAGCAATGAAAGTTAATGCAATAGATACAACAGGTGCAGGAGATACTTATATTGGTTATTTTGTAAAAGGAATTCTTGAAGGATTCTCTTTAGTTGAATCAGCAAACTTAGCAACAAAAGCAAGTGCAATTGCGGTGACAAGATTTGGTGCAGTTGACTCAATTCCAAGTTATGATGAAGTAAAATAAAGAATGTTAATATGTGTTGCTTGAAGCAACAACTACTTTTATATAAGATATGTTTATCTTAATAAAGGAGGATAGAGGAATGCTTGCTGAAAACCTAAAGAAAATAAGAAAAGATAAAGGTTATACGCAAGAAATACTCGCTGAAAAATTGAATGTTGTTAGACAGACTGTTAGTAAATGGGAAAAGGGACTTTCATTGCCTGATGTAGATATGCTTTCTAAAATAGCAAACGTATTAGAAACAGATGTGAATATTCTTCTTGATGGTCAAATTACAACAACAGATCAAAGTGAGATTGTTAAACAATTAGCTAAAATAAATGAACAACTAACAATAAAAAATAGACGTTATAAAAAAATAATGAAGACAATAGCTATCATTTTATTGATAATCGTTATTTTTGGTATTTTATTAGTCATCCTAAATATAGGAACTTTTATAAGTATTTCTAATAGTGAAACGACAACAACTGTAGAAACAATGATTAAAGAAGTAGTTAGATAAAAATTTAATACTTGTTTTTTTTTTATAAATATGATATACTATATTTAACATTTAAGTTAAATGTTAAATGATAATGAGGTGATAAAGATGGCAATGCAAAATACGCTACATGCTTTAGCGGATCCAACAAGGCGAGAAATACTTAATTTATTGAAACAGTCAAGAATGTCTGCGGGTGATATTGTTAAGTATTTTTCAATTTCGGGAGCTGCTATTTCAAGACATCTATCGGTTTTAAAAGAAGCGGGTTTGATTCGAGATGAGCGAGAAGGAAAGTTTATTTATTATGAACTTAATGCAACAGTGCTTGAGGAAATTATGTTGTGGATCAGTGAGTTAAAAGGAGATACTAAAAATGATTAAACAAAATAAAAAAATGATAATATTAACATCTATTGTGACATTGCTTCCTATGGTTATTGGATTACTTTTATGGAATCAACTACCACAATTAATGGCTACACATTTTAATTTTAATGGTCAACCAAATGGTTATTCTTCTAAAACTTTTACCGTATTTGTCTTACCATTGATTTTACTGGTTATTCATCTTTTTTGTGTGATAGGAACAAGTATTGATCCAAAGTCTAAGAATATTAATAAGAAGATATTTTCAATCGTATTATGGATCAGTCCGTTGATTTCATTGCTTGTTTGTAGTTGTATATATGGTTATGCATTAGGTTATATCACAAATATTAGTTTTCTTACAGAATTGATGATAGGGGTATTGTTTATTGTTTTAGGTAATTATATACCAACAGTCAAACCAAATTATACAGTAGGAATTCGTACTTCGTGGGCATTAGATGATCCAGACAATTGGTATCATACACACCGTTTTGGTGGAAAATGCATGGTTATTGGTGGTATTCTTCTTATTGTTTTATCACCATTTATGAACTTATTTATTTTCTTTATTTTTGTTTTTATTCCGGTACTTTTGCCAATTATTTATTCGTATTTATATTTTCGAAAGAAAAGTGTTTAAAAGGAGTATTCTGGTTTTGTAAGAAGTTTAAATACTTCTTTTTCTTTTAGAGAAAGTTTATAATGTGAATAAATAAGAAATGAGGAAAGAAAATGAATTTATTTGATATGGATGAAGATATAAGACAACTGCCACTTGCCAGTAGAATGCGCCCTGTAAGTATAGATGAAATTGTAGGCCAACAACATATTATTGGAAAAGATAAATTACTCTATCGTGCTATTAAAGCAGATCGTTTAGGTTCTATTATTTTATATGGACCTCCAGGGGTTGGAAAAACAACGATTGCGAGAGTTATTGCTAATACAACAAATTCACATTTTTGTAAATTAAATGCGACGAGTGCAGGAATTAAAGATGTGGAAAAGATAATAGAAGAAGCTAAATTTAATCAAAATGCTTATCATAAAGGAACGATTTTATTTATCGATGAAATTCATCGTTTTAATAAAACACAACAAGATTATCTTCTTCCTTATGTAGAAGATGGTATTGTTATTCTCATTGGAGCTACTACTGAAAATCCATATTTTGAAGTCAATAATGCCTTACTTTCAAGATGCCGTATCTTTGAATTAAAACCTTTAGAAAAACAAGATCTAATCCGTTTAATTGATAGAACGCTTACTGATCAAAAACGTGGTTTAGGAAATGAAAAAATCATAATTGATGAAGATGCTAAAAACTTTTTAGCTGACATGGCTAGTGGTGATGCAAGAAGTGTTTTAAATGCCTTAGAACTTGCTTATCTTACTACAGATAAAAACAAAGAAGGAAAAATTCACATCAGTCTTGAAGTCGCAGAAGAATGTATTCAAAAAAAGCAATTCGCTATGATAAAAGTGGCGATAATCATTATGATGCGATTTCTGCTTTTATTGAATCTATGAAACATACAGAACCAGATGCAACTTTATATTATCTTGCTAGAATGTTGATTGCTGGAGAAGATGTCAAATATATTGCAAGAAGAATATGTGTATGTGCAAGTGAAGATATTGGTCTTGCTAATTCACAAGCTCTAGTTGTGGCTACAAATGCCTTTTTGGCAGTAGAAAGAATAGGAATGCCCGAAGCGGCTAAGATCTTAGCTCATGCAGCACTTTATGTTTGTTGTTCTCCTAAATCAGATACGGTATCTCGAGGAATCACACAGGCAATGGCAGATGCTAAGCAAACAACCAATGTACCTATCCCTCCTTTTTTACAAGATGCAAGTTATAAAAATGCCCAAAAGCTTGGTAGAGGTGTTGGTCTAGATAATATTCATGCTTTTAAAAATCATTATTCGGGTAAAAAATGTATGCCAAAAGAATTATCAAATAGACATTATTTTCAATTGACACAAATGGGAAATGAAAAGAGTATTCAAAAGTTTTTAGATTATTTACGTGAAAATAGAAATAATTAAATGAAAAAAAGTAAAGATGATTGGCAATCTTTACTTTTTAAATACTTTCTTTAAAGTTTCTACCAATTGGTAGAATTGTAGAATCTTTTAAAATCAATTCTTTTGCTTTGATTTCTTTAATAAAGTTTTTATTAATAACAAATGATTTATGAATTTGAATAAAATTATTAGAATCAATTTCTTTAATAAAAGAAGATAAGTTTTTTCTTTCAATAAAGTCACCATTATCATGATGAATAATAAGTTTATGATTCATTGATTCTACATACATGATTTGAGCAAGTCTTAATTCAAAAGACATTTGTTTGTTTTTATAATGATAAGTCTTAAATCTTGAAAATATTTGTTGATGAATGGTTTCTGATTTGGAATAAAGACTATTTTCTAAATCATCATTTTCAAAATATAAATGTACCCCTAAGGTTAAACATTCATTGAGTAAATGAAAATCTTTAGGACCAATAATGTAAATCAAAGTTTCTGGATATTTATTGATTTGATGAATTTTGTCTAAATCATTAAGTGAATTTATTTCAATAAAATAGATATCATTATAAGATGCTGGACTGAATTTTTCTAAATAGTAATCTTTTGCTGCAAAATATTTTTTGATTATCTCAAAATAATAATCTTGTACATGACAGGCGATACGAATCATTTTCTATCACCAGCTATCTTTTCTAAATAATAAGCTAAAGGCTCTTTTTTATCTAATTGATCAAGAATATGATAACGATCTTTAAAGATAATTCCTTTACTTTTTAAAAATTCAATTGCATCGATAACTTCTTTTCTTTTTCTAGTAACGATTGGTTGAAAAGAAAAAGAAGAACCATCCTTCATCAATACTTTAAAAATAACATTATAACCATTGGTTCCATAAAAAAGCATTGGAACTGCTTCATAAGTAACTTGGATACACATGATTTTATCCAGCTTTATTTTCATTTGATAATCTATATTTCTTGTAAAAAGACTATGAAAAAAAGCACGAGATTTTTCTACTACATTGTCATAAAAAGTGTATTTAAGATAATGTTCATCCACTTCCCAAATATTATTACAAAATGCCATACTAGGAAGAAAGATAAAGATAATCAAAAAAATAAGCATAAATCCACAAATATTCATTCCTGAAAATGGACTATAAATGATTAAAAAAACAGCCCAAAAAATAATGATGAATGAATAAATAAAACTTAATTTATAATGGGGTTTTCCTACTTTGTACTTCATACTATCCCTCCTTTAACTGTATTGTATCATAAGTTATTTAGTTAAAGATGTTGTTTGTGTCATTTCTAGGTTGTTGGTGCCACTTTTATTGTAAGGTGTGATGGAAAGTTTATGATGGAGTTAGGAGGTGGAAGCAATGAAGGTTTTTTCACTAGCTACGTTGACATTAAAAAGAAATAAAAAACAATATATGATTTATGGACTCACACTTATTTTTGCAATTGTCATTCATTTGATCTTTTCAGAATTTATCAACAATCCCTATTTAATAGAAGCAGATAGGGCTAGAGGAATAGATGATCCTCTTGGAGCGGATATACCATTATCAATGGGATTACCCTTTTTAATTATTTTATTTTGTTGGTTTATGATTATTTATGCCAGTCAATATAATTTCAATAAAAAACATCAAGAATTTGGAATTTTATTTACTTGTGGTTTTAACTTGTTAGATTTTATTAAATATACACTTATTCAAATGGGAATCGTCTTTATCTTTGTTTTACCGATTTCATTTATTTTAGGTGTTCTTAGCTTATTTTTCATTCATTCAAAGATATATCCTTATCTACAAATCAATTATTCAATTTATACCATTATGCCAAGTACCTTTTTTACAACGATTTCAGCTTTATGTGTATTAGTTGTTATTGTGATCATCTTTTTAATAGGGCAACTTCATAAAAGTGATATTTATACTTTGGTTAATGATGAAAATAAGGTACAAGCTATTCATTTTGTAAGTTTTAAAAAAATGATGATGTATTTACTTATTTATTTGATAGGATTTTGTTCAATTATAACGGTTGAAGGAAATTTAATAAATTATATTCCGCCAACAGCTTTAGGGGTGATAGGAATGTATGGTTTGTATAAGTATTTATTACCACAACTCTTTTTAAAGAATAAAAAGAATTTAAAAGGAAAACAAATTTATATTTGTTTATCACATGTGGGATTGATGATTAAATCAACAGCTTCGTTAGTTGGCTTACTTACATTACTGATAACAGTTTTATTACCTGTTTTAGCGTCACAAAATATTGAAAGTAATGAATTTGTGACAGGAATGATTAGTTATTTGTTTATTGTAGCGATGGTAATTATTTCTATTTTATATAAGATGAATATGGAAAAGAAAAATAAAATGAGAGAGTTTTCTATTTTAAATAAAGTAGGTTATGTTTATAGTGATTTAAAGCAGATACTTTTGAAAGAAAATATCCTTTATTTTATTTGTGTTTTAGTAATTCCAGTACCTTATTTAATCTTTATGGCGAGAGAGTTTATTTTAATGAATTCAACAATGTTATTTTTCTATAGTGGATTATTTATCTATTATGTAGTGACATTATTGATTTGTCTTTTATTAAATTATCATGCAGGGAAAATACAATTATTAAAAGGAGAGTAACAACTATGGAAACAGTTTTACAAGCAAAAAATATGACAAAGATTTATGGTATGGGAAGTAAACAACCATTTACAGCTTTAGAAAATATAGATTTAGAAATTAAAACAGGAGAGTTTATTGTTGTTATGGGACCGTCAGGTTCCGGTAAATCTACTTTAGTAAATAATATTTCAACAATAGATATTCCTACTAATGGGAGTTTGTATATTTTAAATCAAGAAGTGAAACAAATGTCTGAAAATCAATTAGGGAAATTTAGATATCAATATTTAGGTTTTATTTTTCAAAATTATAATTTATTAAATTCCTTAACAATCTATGAAAATATTATGATTCCTTTAAAACTCATTGGCGAAGATAAAAAAGTTATTGATGAAAAAGTCCATCAAATTACAAGAGAATTAGATATTGAATCACTACTCAATAAATATCCTCATGAATGTTCTGGTGGACAACAACAAAGAGTCGCTATTGCAAGAGCATTAATTGGAAATCCTAAAATCATTATTGCAGATGAACCAACAGGAAACTTAGATAGTCAAAATTCACATGAAATATTATCTATCTTTAAAAAGATGAATGAAAATCATATTACGATCATTATGGTAAGCCATGATCCATTGATTGCTTCTTATTCTTCAAGACTTCTTTATTTAAAAGATGGTAAAATTGAAAAAGAATTATTTAAAGGAGATAAGACTCAACAAGAATATTTTAAAGAAATTGTAAGCATTAATTCAAAAGAAATGCAAAAGATGTTGGACTAAGATATAATAAATAAAAGGAGATGATTTATATGGGTTTTAATATTTATATTTTTATCATTGCTGTTATTATTGTAGGTCTTTATTTTTATATGAATAAAAATAAAGAAAAGAAACATGAAGAGAAAAGATATGATTTGATTGTTATCTTTAAGGAAGAAAAATATACAGATATTAGAAATAATGAATCTCTTAACCAACTAGCAAACTGGAGTTATTATTCAAAAAAAGCATTTAGAGGTTTTTGTTTACAAACAAAAGAAGAGTTAGAAGGAACGATTATTCAAGAACTAGCTTTAGAAAAAGATGATTTTGAAGTGATTAATGGAGATCCAGAATTGTATGTACCTTCATAGAAAGGATTACTTGTTTGTATAATTTATACAAACAAGTTTTTTTATGAAAAACTTGATTTTTATTAAAGGACAGGTGTAAGCTTTTGAAGAATGAATAATAAAGGATGAAGGAAAATGAATGTTAATGAAATAAGAGAAAAAAGTAGAAGTGTTATTGGACCTTATTGTAAGTCATGTCCAGTATGTAATGGAAAAGCTTGTTCGAATAAAATACCTGGACCAGGCTCTAAAGGAACAGGAACAGTAGCTATTAAAAATTATGAGGCTTGGCAAAAGATAGAAGTTAAAATGGATACTCTTGCTGAAAATAAAGAAATTGATACAACTTTTGAAATGTTTGGAAAAACATTTAAGTATCCTATTTTTGCTGGACCAGTAGGAGCAGTAAGTCAACATTATAGTGATTTATATAATGATAATACGTTTAATGAAATTTATGTACGTGCTTGTGCAAAAAGTGGGATTGCTGCTTTTACAGGGGATGGTTTAAATGAAGAAATCATGGTGCATGCAACACATTATATTAAAGAAAATAATGGCATTGGTGTTCCAACGATTAAACCTTGGGATAAAGAAACATGTTTTAAAAAATTAGAGTTGGCAAAGGCTTCAAAGGCTTTTGCGATAGCAATGGATGTTGATGCTGCCGGACTTCCTTTTTTACAAGGAAGAATACCTCCAGCAGGTAGAAAAAGTGTTGCTGAACTAAAAAAAATCATTAATTATGCCAAAGTTCCTTTTATTGTTAAAGGAATTATGTCAGTTGAAGGAGCGCAAAAAGCGATTAATGCAGGTGCTCAAGGGATTGTTGTTTCCAATCATGGAGGAAGAGTTTTAGATGGGACTCCTGCAACAGCTTCTGTTTTAGAAGAAATTGCAGATCAATTTAAAGGACAAGTTAAAATTATTGTTGATGGTGGTATTCGTAGTGGTTTAGATGTTTTTAAAGCCCTTGCTTTAGGTGCGGATGCAGTCATTATAGCAAGACCATTTGTTAATATGATTTATGGTAATGGTGAACAAGGTATAGAAGCATATGTCCAACAATTAGGTCAAGAATTAGAAAATACGATGATGATGACAGGTGTTTCTTCTTTAAAAGAAATTTCTAAAAAGAATATTTATAAATAGAAGTCTTTGTGAAAAACTATAGACTTCTTTTTTATTATAATAATAATTGTTGTTTATGAATTATTATCGTGATAATATATAGATATGAATTATTATCATAATAATAAGGAAATGAGGAAGAAAAAAGTATGTACAAAAGTTTAGAGCCTTATGCAAAGTTAGTTTATTTTTTAAGTGCTGCATTAGGTGACAATTGTGAAATAGCTTTACATGATTTAACATCTAAAGATCAAGAAATCGTAGCTATTTCAAATAATCCAATTTCAGGAAGAGAAGTTGGTGCGAAGTTATCAAATTTATCATTACATTATCTAGAAGAAAAACAATATTTAAATCATGATTATGTTATGAACTATAAAACAGTAGGAAATGATGGTAAATTAATGAGAGCGGCAACTTATTTTATTAAAGAAGAAGGCCGTGAAATGCCAGTTGGTATGTTATGTATTAATGTTAATATTTCTGATTTAGAATATTTAACTTCTACAATTAAAAAGATTTTGGGAATTAAAGAAGAAAAAGATATCGAATTTAAAATGGATAACCCAGTTGAAATCTTATCATCACCATTAGACGAAATGATTGATATGTATATTAAAGAATGTTTAGAAAAGATGGGATTCCCAAGTTATTTCTTAGCTGAAAGATTAAATGTTGATGAAAAGATCAAGGTTGTAAAATATTTACAAGAAAAAGGGACATTTAAGGTAAAAGGTGCTATTGTATTAGTGGCTGAAAAATTAGCGGTATCTGAACCAACTGTATATCGTTATTTAAAGAAAAATGTTTAAAGGAGAAAATGAATGAGTGATTTAGTTTATGTAAGTGGACATAGAAATCCAGATACAGATAGTATTTGTTCAGCAATTGCTTATAGTTATTTATTAAATGCAACAAATAAATATAATGCAGTTCCTGTACGTTTAGGAGAAATTAATAGAGAAACTGAATATGTTTTAAAACGTTTTGGAGTAGAACATCCTGTTTTACTTAAAACTGTTAAACAAAAGGTAGAAGATTTAAATTATGATAAAGTAACTGTTTTTTCTAAAGATTTAACTTTAAAAACTGCATGGTTTTTATTAAAACAACAAAATTTAAAATCTGCTCCTATTTTAGATGAACATGGTCAATTATTAGGGCTTTTATCTACATCTAATATTATTGAAGGATACATGGATCAATGGGATAGTGAAGTTTTAAAGAAAGCTAAAACTCCTGTTGAAAATGTTATTGATACATTAGAAGCTAATGTGATTTATTTAAATGAATCTTTAAAAGTTGTTGAAGGTGATATTCACATTGCAGCAATGTCAGGTAGTGAAGCTAAAAAACGTATTCATGAAAATGATGTTGTGATTGTAGGTGGAGATAGAAGTGATGATTTAGAAGAACTTATTTCAGTTAAACCATCTTTAATTGTATTAACTGGTTCTTTAACTGCTGATGAAAATGTTGTAAAAAAATGTGAAGAACAAGGAATTTCAATTATTTCTACACCATTTAATACTTATCAAACATCTCAACAAATTGTTCAAGCAATTCCTGTTGAATATGTCATGATCAAAGGAGATATTAAAACTTTCTCTACAGATGATACTTTAGATTATATGAAAGAAGTTATGTCTGAAACAAGATATCGTGGATATCCAGTTATTGATTTAAATAATCGTTGTGTAGGAAGTATTTCTCGTTTTGCTTTATTAAAAGGATTAAGAAAAAAAGTTATTTTAGTAGACCACAATGAAAGAGGTCAATCTATTCCTGGTATTGAAGAAGCTGATATTTTAGAAATCGTCGATCACCATAGAGTGGCTGATATTCAAACAGTAGGACCATTATTATTTAGAGGAGAACCATTAGGTTCAACAGCTACAATTGTAACTAAAATTTTTGATGAATTAGATGTTGAAATGCCAAGCCATATTGCTGGTTTATTATTAGGTGCGGTTGTTTCTGATACATTATTATTCAAATCACCAACTTGTACACCAGTTGATACTAAGATTGCTAAGAAACTAGCTGAAATTGCAGGTGTTGATATTCAAGAATTTGCAATGGAAATGTTTAAAGCAGGAACATCTTTAGTTGGTAAAACTGTAGATGAAATCTTTAACCAAGACTTCAAAAAATTCAGTTTTGATAACTTACAAGTAGGGGTTGCACAAGTAAACTCAATGGATATTGAAGGATTCTTACCATACAAAAAAGATATGTTAGATTATATGAATAAATTTGCGGAAGATAATAATTTAGAATTCACATTATTATTACTTACAGATATTATCAACGCTAACAGTGAAATCTTTGTTGGTGGACCACGTCCTGAATTAGTAGAAAAAGCATTTAATGTTCAATTAACAGAATGTCAAGGAACATTAGCTGGTGTTATTTCTCGTAAAAAACAAGTAGTTCCAGCAATTACTGCTGTTATGAGTGAATAAGATGAGATTAGATAAATTTTTAAAGGTATCTAGAATTATTAAAAGACGTACTTTATCCAAAGAAATTTCTCAAAGTGAACGTGTTAAAGTCAATGGTAAAGTAGCTAAACCTTCAACAAAGTTAAATGTTGGAGATTTGATTGAAATTGAATTTGGAAGAACGATATTAACGGTTAAAGTTAAACTTCTTAAGGAACATGTTTTAAAAGATGAAAGTACAATGCTTTATGATATTGTTGATGAAAAAAGAAAAGAAGTAAATGAATAAGAGAATGTCATGAACATTCTCTTTTTTCATATGATGTAGAGGAGGGATATTATGGATAATCAAATACATTTTGAACAAACACCTTATCATCATGTGTATTTAAAAGATCGTAAGACATTGGAACTTACAGGCATTAAAAAAATTGAAAGTTTTGATTCTTTAGAATTTTTAATTGAAACATCTTTAGGATATTTAAATATTAAAGGTAGCGATTTAGCACTTGTGCGTTTTGATCAAGAGAAAAAAGAGGTCAGTATTAAAGGAAATATTGATGCGATTTCTTACTTATCGAATAAAAGAACAACAAAGAGTAAAGATAGTGTTTTAAATAAATTATTGAAATAATGGATTTAATTACACAAATACAAGGAATAGGGTATTCTTTTGTATACGGGATTATCTTTACCTTTGTATATCATTTTATTTATAGTCATCTCATCAAAATTAAAATCAAATTTATTTATTTTATTATGCAATGTTGTTTTGGTATTATTTTTGCTGCAATCTATTTTATAGGCTTATTAAAAATCAATGAAGGTATTTTAAGAGCGTATTTTTTAGTGAGTGTTTTGGCGGGATATGTTGTTTATCAAAATTTGATGCATGAAAAAATGTATATTATGATCGTTAAAATAAACCAAAAATTAACACGACTATTTAAACCTGTGCGCTTTGTTTTTTTGAAGTTTGATGGTATAATAGGGTCTATAAAAAAGAGGGTGAAAAGATGACAAAAAAAAGACTAAAAAAAGTGTATAAACCAATGGCTTATCTTTTTATTGGATGCTTTTTAATATACATCTTATTATCTCAAGCCATGTCTGTTTTTTCAAGAACAGCAGAAATTGACAAACTCGAAAAAGAAGTCGCAATAGTAAAAAAAGAAAAGAAAGATTTACAAAATGAAGTAAGTCTTTTAAATGATGATGATTATGTGACACGTTATGCAAGAGAAAACTATGTTTTCACAAAAGATGGGGAACAAGTTGTCATCTTACCAGATATAGATCAAGAAAAATAAGCAGAGATTGCTTATTTTTGTTTTAGGAGATTTTTTATGATTATTAAAGAAGAAATGTATATTCGTTCATTGAAAAGAAAAAGACATATTGATATTTATGTACCTGATGATTATCAATCAGCTAAAAAAAGATATCCTGTGTTAATAATCAATGATGGCCAAAATGCTTTTTTTGATGAACAATCTTATATAGGAAAAAGTTGGGGATTTTTAGAAAGTGTACGGGAGCTGAAATTAGATGTGATTTTAGTAGCTATCTACTGTAATTTTGAACCTTTAAAAAGAGAAGATGAATATGGTCCTTGGGTCATGAATCAAGAATTTTCAAGAGAATATGATACACATAGACTCGTAGGAGGAGAAGGAAATGCTTATGTTACTTTTTTGACAACGCAATTAAAACCTTATCTAGATCAAAACTTCCCTACTAAAATAGATGATTATGGTATTGTAGGAAGTTCAATGGGAGCTTTGATTTCATTTTATGCTTTTTTAAAATATCCAACGATTTTTAAAAAATGTGCTATTCTTTCAACAGCTTTTTGGATTTATGAAGAAGAGTTTGTAAAGTTATTGAAAGTTAGTTCAATAAGTCATAATATGTTGTATATGGACGTTGGTGGTCAAGAAGAAGATGAAAGATATATTCCAAGTAATCTTCATTTAAAGGAATGTATTGAAGAAAAAATTGATCATTTTCAATATCATTTCTTTCCAGAGGGAAGACATAGTGAATATGATTGGTCACAAAGAGTGCCACTTTTTTTAAAGATGTTTTATAAAGGAGAATAAGTATGTATCGTTTAATGTTTTCAGATTTAGATGAAACTTTATTAGTAAATCATCATGTACCAAAAATGAATCAAGAAGCTATTTTAAAAGCAAGAGAACAAGGTTTAAAGTTTGTTCCTTGTACAGGAAGAGCTTTTAATATGATTCCAGATATTTTAAAAGAAATAGGTACATATGATAAAGCAGGAGAATATTCACTTTGTTTTAATGGAGGTCTTATTGTTGAAAATAAAGATAATAAAGTTCTTCATTTTAAAGGATTAGATTTTAAACAAGCAAAGGAAATATTTGAAAATGCAAGAAATTTAGATGTTTGTGTTTTAATTTTTACTTTAGATTGTTGTTATATTTTTCATGCAGATGAAGATGAAATTCAAAGAAAAATTGCACAAAAAGCAAAATTTAAAGTAATCGAAGATTATGATATTGATTTTCTAAAGGATGAAAAAATTGCAAAGATTCTATATGAAAAAAGAGACATGGATTATTTAAAACAACTTGCTAAAAAATTACCTGAAAGTATTCAAGAAACATGTAGTATTGCATTTTCTAGTGGACGTTATTTAGAAATGAATACCAAAGGTGTTGATAAAGGTTATGGGATGCGTTGGTTAGTAAATTATCTAGGATATGATATGGATGAAACGATTGGTATTGGAGATAATTATAATGATGTAGAAATGATTAAAACAGCTAAACTTGGTTGTGCAGTGGCTTGTGCAAGTGATGATATTAAAGAACTTGCTCAATATGTGACACAAAAAGATTATGATGAAGGGGCTGTTAAAGAAGTTATTGAAAAATTTGTATTAGGAGAAAATCATGAATAGATTTAAGACCATTGTTGAAATAGAATCACAAAAAGAATATTATCAAAAACTACATCAAGTTATTGAAAAAGAATATGAAACCAAAACGATTTATCCACCTAAAGAACAAATCTTTAGAGCCCTTAATTTATGTGACTTTGATGATGTAAAGGTTGTTATTTTAGGACAAGATCCTTATCATGAACCTCATCAAGCCAATGGACTTGCCTTTTCAGTTACCAAAGATGTGCGTATACCACCAAGTCTTGTGAATATTTATAAAGAAATTCATGATGATTTAGGACTTCCTATTCCTAACCATGGTGATTTAACTTATTGGGCTAAACAAGGTGTTTTGTTACTTAATAATGTTTTGACTGTTGAAAGAGGAAAAGCAAATTCTCACAAGGGATTAGGTTGGGAAACTTTTACATTGAATATTGTACGTTATTTAAATGAAAGAGAAAAACCACTCGTTTTTATTCTTTGGGGAAAGAACGCAATCGAAAAGAAAAAATACATTGATTCTAGACATTTAGTACTTACAAGTGTGCATCCTTCACCACTTTCAGCATATAGAGGTTTCTTTGGTTCAAGACCATTTTCTAAAACAAATGAGTTTTTAATTAAAAATGGAATGACACCTATTGATTGGAGTATTCCCAATGTTTAAAACAATTGATGAAGCTTTGAATTTTATTGAATCACAAAGAATGAAACGTTCTTTTAAAGAGTTTCAAGAAATTATAAAAAGGTATCATCTACCTGTTGATTTAAAAAATGTTATTCATGTAGCAGGAACAAATGGAAAAGGCTCAACAGTGACTTTTATTAAAGATTTACTAGTAAAACAAGGCTATCATGTAGGAACGTTTACATCACCTTATATTATTAAACATAATGAAAGAATTTCGGTAGATGGAAAACCTATTCCTGATGAAGAGTTGTTACGATTAGTCAATGATTTATATCCAATAATAGAAAAAGAACATCTTTCGATGTTTGAAATAGATACAATAATCATGCTTAATTATTTTCATGAATTAGATTTAGATTATCATGTGATTGAATGTGGGATTGGTGGTTTGAATGATAAGACAAATGTCATTCAAAGTCAGGTAGCTGTTATTAGTAATATTGGTTATGATCATCAATTTATGTTAGGAGACACTTTGTTAGAAATAGCCAGGCATAAAGTAGGTATTGTTAAAGAAGGGGTCCCTTTATTTACAACTGAACAAAATAAAGAAATATTAAGTTATTTTAAAGATTATTGTACAAAACATCAAAGTACTTTTTATCCTTTACAAGTAGAAAAACAATATCAGTATCCTTATCATCTACATTTTCATCAAAAAAAATATGTATTACATTTACCAACATATCAAGTAAGTAATTTAACGCTTGCTTTAAATGTTGTTGATTATCTATGTGATTTAAATGATGAAGATATTCAAGCGGTGATCGATGATTTTAAATGGCCTTGTCGTTTTGAACAATTTGGACATCTTTATTTAGATGGTGCTCATAATATCAGTGGAATAGAGGCATTGATTCAAACAATCAAAGAAAGAAAGTTAGAAGATGTTGGAATTGTTTTTAGTGCTTTGATGGATAAAGATTGTCAAAAGATGTTAGATATGTTGAAAGAATTTGATGTTGTGATTGCTGATTTTGATGATGAAAGAAGTCAAGGGGGACATATTCCCTATCAAAAAGCTATTGAAATAATGAAGGCTAAACATCAAAATATTGTTGTAACAGGATCATTACATTTTGTATCAACAGTACGAAAATATGTAATAAGTGCGTAAGCACTTATTTTACTTTATATTGATAATCTAAAGGCTCATCAAATTCTGCCCATAATAAATAAACAAGTAATAACATTACTGTTTTACCAGTATCAGTTACGATAATAAAATGATCTCTACCAGCTTGTTGCAATGTTCCTGTATAAATCTTATCATTCCATGTTTTAGAACCGGTATAACTAAAATAGAATGTTCCTTTTTTACCAACGTTGACACGTAAGATATTTTCAACGTATGTTTGTTCTACGGGTTGAGTAGGGGGAACAGTTTGTTGCCTGGTAAGATTTTCATTATCATCTTCTTTTACTAAGTAAGGGTTTAAATCATCAAAATAATCCATAGAGACCTCCTATAAGTCACAATTATCTTTTAACCCTGGGTTATAAAAACAATGTTTTTTATATTTCCCAGATAGTCTTCCATAAAACGTTTCTGGACAATCAACATTTGTGCCAGGATTTTTAAACCATAAGGCGTTCGTGGCTGGTTCATTTCGATAGCCATTAATACATCTTAAGGCAATGTCTTTTTCATTTTGACTCACAGGTTCATTAAATAGCGGTTGTCCTACTCCAGCAAATTGATTTGTCTGATAGACAACTTCACTAATAGTTCTGACATTTCTAAAAATGTCACAATTTGCGACAACACGATTGACAATGACATTTCCTACAAGGAGCATGCCTTCTTCGCCCTCTCCTAAAGCTTCAGATTTTATCAATCTCGCCAATAATTCGACTTCTTTTTCGGTATATGAAATTCGAGCCATGTTTTCACCTCAAAATAATTTATGATTATCCTTTAAATTTATGTCAAAAAAGGAGTACAATAATATTACCCTAAGTATTTGATCTATTATTGCTTAAAAACTTAAATAATTCCGTGAATTATAAAGTGAAATATGATAAGATAAAGATGTAGATTAAAGCGCTTACATTTTGTATAGGAGGAGTTAAAAATGGGAAAAGAAATTGTCGCTATGATTTTAGCTGGAGGGCGTGGAACACGATTAAAAGAACTTACAGCAAAAGTCGCAAAACCGGCAGTTCACTTTGGGGGGAAATATCGTATCATCGACTTTCCACTAAGTAACTGCGCAAATTCAGGTATTGATATCGTAGGTGTACTTACACAATATGAATCAGTTTTACTTGGAACTTATGTTGGAGCTGGAACTAAATGGGGATTAGATGGAGCTAATTCTTTGGCTGCTATTTTACCAGCACGTGAAAGAGACGAAGTAGGAGCCACTTGGTATGCAGGTACTGCAGATGCCATTTATCAAAACTTAGATTTCTTAGATCGTTATGATCCAGAATATGTTTTGATTTTATCAGGAGATCATATTTATAAAATGGAATACGATCAAATGTTAGAAGCTCATAAACAACGTGGTGCAGATGCTACGATTGCAGTATTAAATGTATCACTTAAAGAAGCGAGTCGTTTTGGTATTATGAATGCTCATGAAGATGGAACTATTTATGAATTCGAAGAAAAACCAGAACACCCAAAATCAACTCTTGCATCTATGGGTATTTATATCTTTACTTATAAACAATTACGTAAATATCTAGTAGCTGATGCAAAAGATAAAGATAGTAAACATGACTTTGGTATGAATATCATTCCAGCAATGTTAAATGATAATAAAAAGCTTTATGCTTGGGAATTTGATGGATATTGGAAAGATGTTGGTACTGTAGATAGTTTATGGGAAGCTAACATGGATTTACTTAAAGATAAAGATTTAGATTTATATAATATCAAAAAAGATTGGAAAATCTATACTGAAGACACTTTAGGAAAACCTCAAATTATCGGTGAAAAAGCAGAAGTTAAAAACTCTCTTGTTACTCAAGGATGTATGGTTAACGGAACTGTTGAAGGATCTGTTTTATTCAATAATGTCAATGTTGGAGAAGGCGCAAAAGTTGTTGACTCTGTATTGATGCCTGGTGTTCTTGTAGAAGAAGGGGCAGAAATCTATAAAGCCATTATTGATGAAAATGTAGTTGTTAAAGCTGGAACTGTCATTAATTCAGAAGCTAAAGAAGTTGAATTAGTGAGCGATAATAGTAGATAAGAGGGGGAAGTAAAGATGGCAAAAGTTATTGGTTTAGTAAACTTACATTCAGATATAGAATTTACGGGATTAACAGAAAGAAGACCAGTGGCCTCTGTAAGCTTCCTTGGTCGTTATGGAATTATTGACTTTGTTTTATCAAATATGTCAAATTCTAAAATAGATGCAATTGGGGTTATGATTCAAAAGAAACCACGTTCTTTATTTAAACATTTAGGAAATGGTAATTCTTGGAACTTTAACCAAAAAGCTGGTGGTGTTTCATTACTTTATAATGAAAAATACGCTAACGATCCTAAATACAATCATGATATTAACAACTTAGTTGAAAATATTCATTTCTTAGAAACAAGTAATGCAGATTATGTTGTGATTGCACCTGCTCATATCGTTACAACAATGGATTATAATGATGTGATTACAGCTCATGAAAAATCAGGAGCATCAATCACAATGACTTATCGTAAAGCAAAAGATGCAGATGTTGCTTGGGTTGGTTGTGATGTTTTAGAAATAGATAAAGATGGTTTATTAACTGGTAAAACAATTAACAAAGGTACAAGAAAAAGACAAAATATTTCATTAGAAACTTATGTAATCAATAGAAAAGAATTATTAGAAATCATGAAAAAGGCACATAAGATTTCTGCTTTCTATGATTTAAAAGATATTCTAGGATATTTATGTGATGAAAAACAAATTCATACTTATGAATATAAAGGATATGCTAGATGCTTAGATTCTACAGAAGCCTACTTCAAATATTCATTGGAAATGTTAGATATTGATATTTCATCACGTGTATTTAAATCAAATTGGCCAATTTATACAAATACAAACGACACACCTCCAACAAAATATTTAGAAAACGCTAATGTTAAAAAATCGTTCGTAGCTAATGGTGCAGTAATTGATGGAACTGTTGAAAATAGTATTCTTGGACGTGAAGTTACAATTGGAAAAGGTGCAGTTATTAAAAACTGTGTTATCTTCTCTGGATCTAAGATTGCTCCTGGAGCAGTATTAGAAAACGTAATTATTGACAAACGTGCAAAAGTTGAAAAGAAATTAGAATTAAAAGGAACAGAAACAAGTCCACTTTATATTAAAGAAGGAGACCGTGTTTAATGAGAGTTATGTATGTTGCCAGTGAAGCGACTCCTTTTATCAAATCGGGTGGTTTAGCTGACGTTATTGGTTCATTACCAAAAGAAACAGCAAAAAAAGATGTTGAAAGTATTGTTGTTATTCCTAAATATCAAGATATGAAATTTGTTGATCAAATTGAATATGTAACAAATTTTGATATCTATATGGGATGGAGAAAACGCTATTGTGGTATATTTAAAGCTGAAGTAGATGGTGTAACTTTCTATTTCATTGATAATGAACAATATTTTGGTAGACCAGGATTATATGGTTATGATGATGATTATGAAAGATTTGCATTCTTTGATTTTGCGGTTCTAGAATTAATTAGTCATTTAAATATTAAACCTGATGTTTTACAATTAAATGATTGGCAAACAGCAATGATTGCAATGCTTTATAAAGAAAGGTATTGTTATTATGATTATTATCAAAATATTAAAATTGTATTCACAATTCATAATATTTTGTTCCAAGGAAAAGCTGATCCAAAATTATTGGAAGAATACTTTGCGTTAGATAGTTATTTATATTATAACGGGAACTGTCGTAATGATGGATGTTTAAATATGATGAAAGCGGCAATTTTCTACAGTGATGTTATTACGACAGTGTCTCCGACTTACGCTAAAGAAATTTTAACTGATCAATATGGTGAAGGATTACAATCTATTCTTGAAATGAGAAAACATGATTTATATGGTATTTTAAATGGTGTTGATTATGATGTTATCAATCCAAGTAAAGATCAAACAATCGTTAAAAAATATTCAGCTCGTTCAGTTAAAAATGGTAAGTTGGAAAATAAATTAGCATTGCAAAGACAAGTTGGATTACCAGAAGATCCAAAAGTTGCTTTAATCGGTATCGTAACAAGATTGACTGAACAAAAAGGATTAGATTTGATTATTAATCAATTTGAAGCGATGTGCCAAAGAAGAGTTCAAATTATTATCTTAGGTTCAGGAGATCATATGTATGAAGATGCTTTAAAAGGTGCAGCATGGGCTCATCAAGATAAAGTATCATTCCAATGTAAATATGACTTTGTATTGTCAAATCGTATTTATGCAGGATGTGATATGTTCTTAATGCCATCATTATTTGAACCTTGTGGTTTGTCACAAATGATGTCATTAAAATATGGAACAATTCCTATTGTTAGAGAAACAGGTGGTTTAGCTGACAGTGTTCAACCATATAATGAATTTGAACAAACTGGTACAGGATTCAGTTTTTCTAACTATAATGCACATGAGATGATGGATACAATTGATTATGCATTGCATACTTTCTATGATTATCCAGATGCATGGGATGCAATAGTGCAACGTGCAATGGCTGAAAAATTAGATTGGGATGCAAGTGCAGAACAATACATTCGTTTATTTGCGTCATTACTTTAAAAATAGAGGAGTATCACGGCGCTCTAAATAATCGAGTGCTTTAGCGAAATTCGCTCTAAATTATTAGGGGGGATATTGATTTGGAATCAGTATTCCCTCTAAAATATTCAGTGCTTTTTTAAGAGGAAAATTAGGATGATGTCTGGTCCTGG
>OLNI01000350.1_pt1 | contig 45164 bp, 41 predicted proteins | sample 1672921 | NCBI WGS metagenome assembly OLNI01 (sample SAMEA3136737, study PRJEB25190) | human gut metagenome | biome: human gut; feature: human-associated habitat; material: faeces | place: Austria | collected 2013 | reverse complement strand
AAGTCCGGAACCTGACCTGGAGAGAATTCGACTGGCTGATGTCCGGGATTGATATCGACCAGCCCAAAGCATTATTAGTAGAGTAAAAAGCTCCAATACTATCTATCCTGCCTGATCTATGGTATACTGTATCTATCAAACCGAAGGAGGATGGATCTGTGGCAGCCAGTTCAAAAGACATCCAGCTGCGCGAGCTGAAAGATACGATTTCACAATTAAAGACCATGATGTCTGAACAGACTGATCTGATCAAAACGCTCCGTCTTGCTATTGAAGAAAAATCTGACAAAGAGCGTATGCTGCAGGAACAGAACAAACTCCTTCAGGAACAGATCGATTTTCTCACCAAAAAGCTCTTTGGAGCATCCAGCGAGAAAAAAGTATTAGATGTACCGGGACAGTTAAACCTCTTTGATGAAGCTGAGGTCGAACAGGATATGTCTCTGCTTGAAGAAGAAACATGTATCAGAGAACATACCCGTAAAAGGAAAGCAACCCATGCAGATGTTTTTAAAGGTTTAAAGGTCAATAAGATCATCGTGCCACTTTCTCCAGAGGAACAGATCTGCCCGGTTTGTGGAACCGGGATGGAACTGATCGGAGAAGAATATATCCGCAGGGAGTTAATCTTTGTTCCAGCCAAGTGTGAGATCAATGAGTACTGCAGCCAGAACTATGGATGTCCGAACTGCAAAGAGGGAAATGGTGATACAGAAACAGCAGTTATCATCAAATCCAAAGCTCCGGAGGCTCTGGTTGGTAAAGGACCTGCTTCTTCCACAACAGTTGCCTGGACGATGTACCAGAAGTATGCAAACGGCATGCCTCTGTACCGTCAGGAAAAGGACTGGAAACAGTATGGTGCCGAGATCAGCCGCACGACATTGGCAAACTGGATCATTTACTGCTCGCAGCACTATTTCCAGCCGGTCTACGATTATTTCCACCGCGAACTGCTGAAACGCAGCTTTGCAATGGCGGATGAGACCAGGATTCAGGTACTCAATGAACCGGAGCGCCGTGCAGAAAGCCAGTCTTTCATGTGGCTGTTCCGGAGTGGTGAAGATGGGCTTCCGCCAATACTTCTTTACGGCTATTCTCCAACAAGGAGCGGAGATCACGCCGCTGAATTTTTGAATGGATTCCAGGGGTATCTGGAAACAGATGGATATCAGGGTTATAATAAAGTTCCGGGTATCAAACGCTGCTCCTGCTGGGCTCATATACGCAGGTACTTTATTGATGCGATACCAAAAGGCAAGCAGTTTGACTATACCCAGCCTGCTGTTCAGGGAGTCCAGTACTGCGACCGTCTGTTCCGTATTGAGGATTCCATCAATAAGAAATATCCTGGTGATCATAAAAAACGGAAAGAACTCCGTCTCGAGAAGGAAAAACCGATCCTCGAGGCTTTTTGGTCGTGGCTTGACGCTCAGCATCCAATAAAAGGATCCAGAATGGAAAAAGCAGTCATTTACGTAAAGAACCGGCGCACCACAGCCGAAACCTATCTTGAAGATGGCCGTTGCAGTTTCACAAACAATCTGAGCGAAAATGCGATCCGTCCGTTCACGGTAGGCCGGAAGAATTGGCTGTTCAGCAGTTCTGTTGATGGTGCGAATGCCAGCGCAGTTGTTTATACAATGGTAGAGATGGCAAAAGCACATGACCTGAACATTTACGAGTATCTGAAATATATTTTAGATAAATGCCCAAATCAAAGCTGGTCTGACGAGCAGCTTTCTGAATTGGCACCGTGGAGTGAAAAACTCCAATCTTTAAAAACTCGCATGTGAATTATAGTGAATTACTCCACCTCGCAAGAGCTGGGGTAATTTTTGTTAGGTGGTCGTTTGGGACCGCCCTAATATTTGACGCTTACCATAGACTATTGGATTATTTATCCAAATCCGAGAAAATTGTATAATATTACAAAATTATCTGGATTTGGAGGTGATTAAATTGCAGACCGAAATCAACTACAAGCTATTAGGCGATAAAATCGTAAAAAAGCGAAAAGCGTTGAATATGAAGCAAAAGGATTTAGCCAATATAATCGGTATGGCTATTAGTCACCTAAGTGATATAGAAAGAGGAGTAAAAGGTCCTTCATTGGAAATGTTAATGAAGATTAGTTATGCGTTGGACGAACCGGTAGATTATTTTCTTAAAGATTCTTCTCATGCATGTAGAAAATACATTATCAGTGAAGAACTTACACCGATTCTGAAAGAGTGTACGCCGCAATCTTTAATGGTCATTACTAATTTGGCTAAAGATATAATCAGATATCAGAACATTACATTGACACGAGAAGATTATCTTTTAGACACAGAAAATAAGTAACTACATAATATTGCATAAACATATCATCCACAGAACTGTCAATGATGTTGAGAGTTTTGTGGTTTTTTTATTATGAAGAACAGGAGGCGTGTATGGTAGAGCAACACATTCAAACCGAATTCCAGCAAATATTGGATGAATATGGCATGGAAGCAATGGTATATGCATTCCGATTTGAACAACAGATAACTGCATTAGAAAAAAGACTTCACAGCTCAGAAGATCCAGAAGAAATCGGCAAAGAGACGATAATTGCAGCGATGAATTTTTATGATGGTGATTGGTGTGGAATTATTGAGGGTGATCTTGAGATGGAAGCATGGTATCCGGTATTGTGGCATGATAAAGCTACAGGAGGAATGACAGCTACGCATTTCCATGAATTAGAAGATACAAAATATTTGGATTGTTGGGTAGAAGCATTGTATAAATGTAAGTCAGTATTCATAGCAGATACATCTGTTTTAAAAAATATAAGTCCAGTTGAATATGAACTATATAATAGGTGTCATGCGCATTCTATATTAGCAGTACCGTTTTGGCATAATCCAACAGGATTTATGATTGTAAGAAATCCGAAGAGATTTACAAATAGAAGTAGCTTATTACAGGCGGCAGCATATGTAGCATTTTCTTCTGTGACAGAGAGAAAATTATTGATGCATCGGAATGTAAGTAGTAAAAATGATTTGATAAAAAAAGACACAGATGTATTTATATCTTTATTTGGAAATATGGAAATACATACTTCAAAAGGCATTCTTACAGAAGAAATGATTAATTCTCCAAAGTATTGTTGTATTTTGGCATATTTTTTATTAAGTGATAGGAGACCAAAACCAGCAGGGCAGGTGTGGAGAGATATCTGGCCAGATGAGAATGCCGAACATTCAGGAACTAATATGCGTTCTCTATTCTTATATCACGCCCGGTCATCGGGGTGAATCATCCTCATAGATTAACGTTTTTATGGCAAAAGCAAATTTTGTCAGACGGACGTAGTCTATGAGGATTTTTTTATGTTGTACCAATTGGATAGAGCAGTTGTTTTTGCGAAATGTCGTAGAAACAGCTGCTTCTTTTTTGTTTGTGGAGAAATTCATCTAGGACGCGCACCTCCGGTTCTGAATTTTGACTTTTCAAAATTTAGAATTCGGAGGTAAAAGTGATGGGAGAACATCCTAAGAGAAGAAAAGATAAATATAATCCATACAGTATTTATGAAATGGATGGTACATATTTTGTGTCCTTTAAAGATGGACAAGGTGCGTTGAATAGATATGAAATAACCAGGGAAGTATATGAGGCATTCAATAGTTTTGAATTAGAAGATCTTTCTTATTTAAATATATGGGACCGACATATTGAACAGTCAGATTTGTGGGAGCCGACATTACATGAGAGAACAATAGAAGTTCAGGAATCTGTAGAGGATATTGTGATTCGTAATCTGCAGAACGAAAAAGTACATAACGCGATTGGAATGTTACCAGAGGTACAGAAGCGTAGAATTAAGATGTATTTCTTTGATGGAATGACATATGAGGAAATTGCAGCTAGAGAAAAGTGTAAACATCCGGCAGTTGTGAAGTCTGTAAAAGCTGCATTGGACAAATTGAAAAATATTTTAGAAGAATAGGGTTACAATTTGGGTTTGCAGTGAGGAAACAGATATAGAGGATACAAATATTATTACGGCAGTAAATGGTGGTTTACTGCCGTAATAATATAAAATGCACATACAGCAAAGCTATTGAAATATAACTCAAAATATGATATTTTTAATTTGTAACCAAAAATAAGTTACAAATTAAAAGGTGGTATTATGAAAGAATATATTGAAAAATGTTTGAGGAAAACAGTTACTGTAGAAAATAATCCCGAACTGTATAAAAATCTTCCATTACTGTATAGAGGAGCATATGAATTGTTTTCTGTGTATCAGGATGGAATAGAATGGATTATTGCAAGACCTAAGAATAATTTGCGTTTGAATGCATTACGTTATGATCAAAAACAGATTGAGAAAGTAACGGGGATGAATTGTGCTTTTTACTTTATAAAATTGAATCATTATACAAAAGAGATGATGCTGACAGAAGGAATCCCATTTATTATCGAAGGAAAACAGATGTATTTGCCTTTTATAGGGATGCTTTTAGCAGATAGTAGTGATAGAAAATTGAAGCCAGTGCATACGATTTCTTTTTTGACACAAAAACTTTTGCTATGTGCTCTGTATGAAAAATGGGACAAGATGAATGTAACAAAAATTGCAGAAAGGTTGGGGGTTACAAAAATGTCCATAACCAGATGTTTGGATGAACTTGAATATCTGGATATTGGTATTCTTGACGTGTCAGGAAAGACAAGAAAAATATCTGTTGGGGAAGATGTAAAAAAAGTATGGGAGAACATTAAGCCTGTACTTCGAAATCCGGTGATTACAAAATTTCAGCTGGCTGAAGATATTGGTTTGGAAAACAAAGCAGGAATTTCAGCACTTTGTGAATATTCATTGCTTTCTGATAATGCATATCCCACATATGCAATTACGAAGAAGGAGTTAAAAAATAAAAATATCAAATCCTATCGTCAGATTAGTATAGGAGAAACAATTGGATGCGAAGTTTTGGAAGTCGGATATTTCATCGACTTTGAAGATAAAAAAATTCAGGATCCATTAAGTGTGATGCTGAGTTTGTCAGAAAAAGATTTGGAAGATGAACGAGTACAGATTTGTATAGATGAAATGTTGGAGGAATATGTATGGTAAAAGGATTGGATACGTTTAGAGAATTTTTTAAAGATTTTGAAGAACAGTACGTGTTAATAGGCGGTGCTGCATGTGACATTTTATTTGCAAGCAATGAAGGACAATTCAGAGCAACCCGTGATTTAGATATGGTCTTAATTGTTGAAGCATTGACACCGGAATTTGGAGAAAAATTCTGGGAATTTATCGAAGCTGGAAAATATCGTAACAAAGCTACAAATGCAGGAAGACCTCAATTTTATAGATTTGATAAACCAGAGAATGATTCATATCCAAAGATGATAGAATTATTTGCCAGAACTGATTTTAAACTGAAAGAGATGAATGGTTTAACACCGATTCATATTGATGATGAGGTGAGTAGTCTTTCGGCAATATTATTAAATGAAGATTATTATGCCGCTCTTCTTTCTGGGAAGGTAGTAGTCAACGGTTTATCTGTATTGAGACCTGAATATTTACTTTTGTTTAAGGCAAAAGCGTTTTTGGATTTGAGCGAAAGAAAAACAAAAGGTGAACATGTAGATTCGCGTGATATTAAGAAGCACAAGAACGATATACTTAGGATCGCAATGGAATTTGTCTTGGAGAAGATAGAGGAGTTACCAGAAAGCATACATATCGATTTGAAAAGCTTTATTGAAAAGTTGAATGATGAACCGTTTGAAAAGAATCTCTTGAAGGGATATGGTTTGTCGAACACAGATGTGTTAGTCAGATTGCAACAACTTTATTTAGAGTAATTGAAAAAATAATTAAAAAATTTAATGAACAGGGTTACAATTTTGGCTCTAAGTGAGGAAACAGGTGAAGGGACACAAAAATCCCCGAACCTGTTTTTCTTTTATGGAGAAATGGGTATGCACCTTGATAACAGAATACCCATTCACCAGATACATTCCTGTTGTTATGCGAAAGCATGAGCCACAGAACAGATACGTCAAGAGCCGAAAGACAAAGGCAACGAAATCCCGCACATAAAGAAATTTGGTTTGCAGTTGATTGTTACTCGGGGAGCGAAGAATATCAGGTCAAAATATCAGTTAGCTACTGGTAAGGCGATGATAGACAACAGGCATAATGATACTCCCGTTTGGTCATGTATGTGAGAACGGTCCCAGGAGAACCTTGGGGGAGTAACGGATGCTCGTGGAGCTGATTCGCTGTCAGCCATCTGGTGACTTCCTAGTATAAGAATACGAGAAAAGCCAGGGTGTCGAGGACAAATAGGCTTATTAAAGATAATGAAAATGGTAGCCAGACATAACTTTAGGATTTGTCTGGCTGATACATAAAGACGATTGGAGGAAAAGAAAATGTTTACAGAAAATGAATTAGAGTTTTCTACGTTTATATTTTACAGCCTTTCGGATTGTTGGAACACATCACCTGTAGAGGTATATAAGGTGCTGAATTCTTCGGGGATTTTGGACGAATATATTATTGAAGCATATGATGTGCTTCATACTTTAGGAAAAGAATATTTGGTAGAGAATATTACAGAACTTGTCAATGATAAAGGCTTTCATATAGAACGTATGATTTCTGAAAATGCAGATAAAGTTCAAAAGATATATAAACGTGAATTAGAAAATAAAATTATTTGCAATATCGCAAATATGAAGACATGTGGGTTACGAAAAGCGATGGACATATATTATTCCAGTAACGTTCCAGGAAAGATTGAAAAAGAAATGGGAGATGTTAGGGAACTAGACGTTCAGGCATTGACAAAAGAAGCAATGAAAAGGAAAAGGGAATTTTTAAGATGAAAGAGAAAAAAGTAATCCGAAGAGGTTCAATATATTATGCGGATTTGGATCCAGTAAGAGGAAGTGAGCAGGGAGGTTACAGACCTGTGCTGATTCTGCAGAACAATATAGGAAATGATTATAGTCCAACGATAATCGTCGCAGCTATCACAAGCAGAGTGAAATCAAAGCTGCCTACTCATGTTAAATTGAAAGATATGAAAGGGCTGGAAAAAGATTCAGTTGTACTACTGGAGCAGATACGAACGATTGATAAATCTAGGTTAGATGAAAAGATTGGATTTTTAAATCGCTATCAGATGCGAAAAGTGGATGAGGCTTTACGAATCAGCGTTGGAGTAAAAAAGATGGATAAGCCTATACTCATGACACTTTGTCCAGGGTGCGCTAAACCATTTTATGAATCGGATGAACATTATATCAAAAGAGCAGATTTGCATCAGAAGATTAAAACAGAGTGTATGTTTTGTAATGTGAGAACAGGATATGACTATTTAATAAGAAAGAAGTATTAGCGTGTGGAAAAGTCCAGACGTTATTTTTTTGCAAAGGTGGAGGTAAATATGAGAATTGATAATACTTATGCAGCAATCATGCTGATCGAGATCCTTTATGATAAGGGGATTGTAAACGAAACTACTTATCATAATGTAAAGAAGAAGTACAAATTGCAGTGCGAAGAAGATGATTCGCACATTTCACAAAGAGCTTCCTGATGGATAGAATTTAGAACATAAACAGGAGGTGCATAAAAATGATGAGTAATTTAGCGTTTAATAATCAGAAATTAGTAATGCCGTTTGAGGCATTTAATGACAGAAATCGAGCAAGAAAGGTTGTGTTTTATGGACGAGTTTCCACGGAGCATGAAGCACAGCTTTCAGCTTTGGAAAATCAGATGCAATGGTATGATGACCAAGCAAAATACCATCCCAATTGGAATGTTCTTGACAAGTACATTGATGAGGGAATAACCGGAACGCAGGCAAGAAAAAGACCTTCCTTTTTGAGAATGGTGGAAGATGCAAAATCAGGGATGTTTGATTTGATTGTTACCAGAGAGGTTTGTCGTTTTGCGAGAAATACAGTAGATACGCTGGTAACAACACGAATGTTGAAAAACATTGGTGTGGAAGTTTATTTTGTGGAAGATAACATCTGGACAATGGATGGTGACGGAGAACTCCGATTGACTATCATGGCAACACTGGCACAGGAGGAGAGTCGTAAGGTTTCAGAACGAGTAAAAGCAGGACAGCATATTAGTCGTACCAATGGAGTTGTTTATGGGAATGGTAACATTCTTGGATACGATCGAGTTGGAGATACATACGTAATCAATGAAGAACAGGCAGAAACTGTTCGTATGATATACGATATGTATTTAAATGACAATATTGGAGCAACAAGGATTGCCAACGAACTATGCAATCGAAGAAGAGTAGCTGCATCCGGTAAAATTAAGTGGACAGCCTCCAATGTGGGAAGAATCTTAGCGAATCCTACTTATATGGGATACATGGCTTATGGAAAATCCTTCAGCAACAATTATCTGGAGCAAAAACGAGTAAACAATCATAATACAGACACTTATATGCTTGTGAAAGCAGATTTTCCAGCAATTGTTACGGAAGAAGAATGGTATCAATGCGAAAAGATACGAAAAAGCAGACGAGCAGATTTAAATATTCCAACCACAAGGAAAACTCCTTTTGGAGAAGAAAAGGTAACAAAACCAGTGAAAGAGTCTCATGATTTGTGGAATAAACGTCTTCGCTGTTCCTGCGGTTATACTTTTCGGAAGAATCGATGGCATAAGAACAAAAATAAAGATTGGTCCTATGGATATCAGTGCTATAACCAGTTAAACAATGGTTCTGCTAAAAAGCGAAGAGAACAGGGATTGAGCACGGAGGGATTCTGCGATATGCAGATGATAGCAGACTGGAAGTTAGAAGCAATGTGTAAGAGACTATTGGAGGAAGTATGGCAGAATCGAAAAGAAGCAATTTTGCAAGTTGAGGATTTTTTAAAAGAATGCTATCAGACAAAAACGGTAAGCAAGTCAGAATCTACTATTATAATAAGTAGAATCGAAAGAACAAAGCAGAAGCTAAGTAATCTGATTGATATGAGAACGGAAGGTGATATTTCCATTGAAGAATACCGTAAGAGAAAGAAAAAGCTGGAAGAGGAACTGGCAGGTTACGAAGAACAATTGAAAAAGCAGAATACAGTTCCGGTTCAGGAAAAAGATAATGGTCTTAATTGGAAAGTAATACGAGAAACATTGGAAGAACTGATTGACTTTTCAAAACCAAAGATAGATAATGAAATCGTAGATAAATTCATCTCACGCATTACACCATTAGGTAATAATCGTTTCGCCTGGTTCGTGAATGTGAGTGGTGCATCTACAGAGGAAATCGACATGATGATTGAGGGTAGAAAGAATCATGCGACCATCCGCATCGACGATGAAAAGGACGATGAAACAAGTGAGGACGACGAGTCCTCAGTACATAACCGTGGAAATAATCATGGAAAATGTAGCTTTTTCGAGAAAAAATACTCCCGAGAATGGCTACCACACAGGCAGCTATCGCTGAGAAATAAGATTTTCAATTGAATTAATAGATTGAAGCATAGAACCCCGCTTGGAAACAAGCGGGGTTTTTGTATGCGAGAATCACATTTTCCTGTAAAAAATATTTTCAATTTCAAATGAATTATGATACAATTAACGGAAAATAAATGTAACATATATTTGAAAGATAGAAGGACTGTTTTAAGCAGGCAACGAGGTAATACAGAATGGGAATGAAAGTAAATGCAGAACTTCCGCTTCCGGCAGATTTAAAAGCAGAATATCCAATGCCGGAGAAATCAAAGGGAATTAAAAAAGAAAGAGATCGGGAAATCAGAGATATTTTTACCGGGAAATCAGATAAGTTTATTGTTCTGGTTGGTCCATGTTCGGCAGATAATGAGGATTCTGTCTGTGAATACGTGAATCGTTTGGCAAAAGTGAATGAAAAAGTATCAGACCGTCTGATGATCATCCCAAGAATCTATACGAATAAGCCAAGAACAACCGGAGAAGGCTATAAAGGAATGCTTCATCAGCCGGAACCGGATAAAGCGCCGGATCTGCTGGCAGGGATCATAGCGATTCGTAAGATGCATTTGCGTGCGATTGAAGAAAGTGGATTGACAGCAGCAGACGAGATGCTTTACCCGGAGAACCGGAGCTATCTGGACGATATTCTGTCCTATGAGGCTATCGGAGCCAGATCCGTAGAGAATCAGCAGCACAGACTGACAGCCAGTGGTATGGATATACCGATTGGTATGAAGAATCCAACCAGTGGAGATTTTGCTGTTATGTTGAATTCGGTTGTCGCAGCACAACATTCGCACCGGTTTATTTATCGCGGTATGGATGTGACAACGGAGGGAAATGATCTTGCACATGTGATTTTGCGTGGCGGCGTAGATAAATACGGAACCTGTATTCCGAACTATCATTATGAAGATCTTGTGCGTCTTCTGGAAGCCTATAATAAGAAAGAACTGAAAAATCCTGCGGCAATCATTGATGCCAATCATTCAAACTCAAATAAGAAGTTCAAAGAACAGATACGTATTGTCAGCGAAGTGATCCATAGTCGGAATTACAACCCGGAACTTAAGGCACTGGTAAAAGGTGTTATGATTGAAAGCTATCTGGAAGAAGGCAATCAGAGCATAGACAGTGAACGGGTATATGGACGCTCTATCACAGATCCGTGTCTTGGATGGACAGATACAGAGCGTCTGATCTATGAGATTGCAGAGAAATGTTAAATAGTGTCATTTATAGGAGCTTTCGAGCTGAAGAAACAGATATAATTTCATTAGTTCGAAGGCTTTTTTTGACAATGTGTTATGGATGGAGTTTAGTCATATTTTCATATCAATATGATATGAAAATATTTAAAATGTGACAAAAGTGCAAAAATCAAAAAATAATATTATTAGTGTAAAATTTCCCCATAAAATACAAAGAAAATGAAAATACGAATGAAAATAATCCTATTAGAAAAAAATGTGTTTGTGATAAAGTCTTATTAACGAATAACAAATACCTAAAGGAGGAAATAAGAGTATGAAATTTAAAAGAATCGCAGCAATGGCGTTAGCGGGCATGATGACACTCAGTTTAGCGGCATGCGGAAGTTCCGGAGACGGAGAAAAAGCGAAAAAGAAGGATGATAACAAACTGACAATCTGGGCATGGGATGAATCTTTTAATATTAAGGCAGCAAATGAAGCGAAAGATATCTATGCGAAAGAAAATCCTGATGCAGAAGTAGAAGTTGTGACAATGGCGCAGGATGATATTGTGGCAAAATTAAACACAAGCTTATCTTCTGGTTCTTATGATGGTCTTCCGGATATTGTATTGATTGAAGATTACAGAATTCAAGGTTATTTGACAGCATATCAGGATGAATTTGCAGACTTAAGTGATATTGCAAGCGCTGATGATTTTGCTTCTTATAAGACAGGAGTTAATCAGGTAGATGGTAAGATGTATGGCATTCCATTTGACAGTGGTGTTGCAGCAGTATTCTACCGTACAGATTTGATTGAACAGGCTGGATATACAAGCGAAGACATGCAGAATCTTACATGGGACAAATACATTGAGATTGGTAAAGCAGTAAAAGAAAAAACAGGTAAACATATGCTTACACTTGATCCAAGTGATTTGGGACAGATTCGAATGATGCTTCAGAGTGCAGGCGCATGGTATACAGATGAAGAAGGAAAAGTTAATATCAAAGATAACGAAGCATTAAAACAGGCATTTTCAACTTATCAGAAAATAGTTGATTCTGGAATTTCCAAACAGGTATCTGACTGGGATCAGTTCGTGGGAGCGTTTAACAATGGCGATGTAGCATCTGTTCCGATAGGATGTTGGATTTCACCATCTATTCTGAAAGCAGAAGACCAGAGTGGTAAATGGGCAGTGGCAGCATTCCCTAAGATGGCTGAAAATGCTGACTCAGTTAATGCCTCTTCTATCGGAGGAGCTGGATGGTATGTTCTTAAGAACGTAGGACACGAAGAACTTGCAAAAGATTTCCTTTCTAAAACATTTGCTTCTAATGCAGAACTTATGAATCAGCTTGCTGTAGATATTAATCTTGTGAGCACATTAAAAGCAGCAGAGAGTGCTGAAAATTACACAAAGGGAATTGAATACTACGGCGGACAGGAAGTATTTGCAGACTTTGCAGAATGGCAGAATGCAGTTCCTACTGTAAATTACGGACAGGATACATATGCAATTGAAGATATGATGACAGAAGCCTTACAACAGATTTTATCAGGAACAGATATGGATAAAGTATTGTCTGACTATCAGGGACAGGTAGAGGCAGCAGTTGCAAAATAGAAGTGACAGATGTGAGGACGGAAAGTTAAAATAGCCCGTCCTTGTTTTTTAAGGAGGAGAATCATGAAAAACCAAAAAAATGGTTTAAACCCTAAATTAAATCGAACCGCGTGGTTTTTTATTATTCCGAGTTTGATCTTGATTGTAATATTTGTATTTTATCCGATGGTACAAGCCTTTATTACATCCTTTCAGACAGGAGTAGGTAACAATTTAACATTTAGCGGATTGGCAAATTATAAACGTTTATTGACGGATACTACATTTAAAAAGGCATTAATGAATACGGTACTCTTTTTGATTGTTCAAGTGCCGATTATGATTTTGCTTGCACTGATCATATCTTCTATGTTAAATGACAAAAAACTAAAATTCAGAGGAGTGTTCCGTACAGCGATTTTCCTGCCATGTGTAACATCACTGGTAGCATATTCTATCATTTTTAAGAGCTTATTTGCAACGGATGGATTTATTAATTCTTTATTGATGAACCTGAATGTAATTTCAGAGCCAATTACATGGATTACTCATCCAATCTGGGCGAAAGTATTGATTATTATTGCAATTACATGGAGATGGACTGGATATAATATGGTGTTTTACCTGTCTGGTCTCCAGAGTATTGATAATTCTATTTATGAGGCGGCGGATATTGATGGTGCAGGAGCATTTCAGAAATTCCGGTATATGACGCTGCCGCTGCTTAGACCGATCATTCTTTTTACAACAATCAATTCTACGATTGGTACATTGCAGCTATTTGATGAGACTATGAATATTACGCAGGGTGGACCGGCTAATGCAACCATCACAATTTCGCAGTACATATATAATATTTTATTCAAATATTCTCCGGATTTCGGATATGCAACCGCGGTATCTTATGTTGTCGTTGTATTGATTGTTGTATTATCGTTTATCCAGAAGAAAGTGGGGGAAGAGAAAGATGTATAAAAAAATATTAAATGCTGTAAAATATATTTTTCTGACGATCGTATCATTTATTTCTGTGTTCCCGTTTTTTTGGATGATCGTTGCAGCAACGAATGAATCTGTAGAAGTTACAAAGGGAACATTGGTACCTGGAACTTATTTCATGGAAAATCTGAAGCATTTGCTGGCATCAGATCTCCAGTATATGAGTGCGTTTAAAAATTCTATCATTATCGGAGTGATTACTACTGTTCTTGCGATGATTGTGTCATCAGCAGCAGGATATGCGTTTGTTGTATATAAGACCAAGGCAAGAGAACGGATATTTAATTTTATTTTTCTGTCCATGATGGTACCATTTGCAGCGTTAATGGTTCCGTTGTTTCGATTGTTCAGCAAATTTTCAGAGCTTGGACCATTGAAGGTAATTGCACTTAATACGCCAATGTCAGTTATTATCATTGCAATCGCAACAGCATTTTTGATTTTCTTCTTTAAACAAAATGCACAGACCTTTCCAAAAGAGCTGATTGAAGCCGCGAGAATTGATGGATTGTCTGAAGCCGGAATTTTTGTGAAAATATTTATGCCGACAATGAAGTCTACTTATGCTGCAGCAATTGTTGTAACATTTATGACTAGCTGGAACAACTATTTATGGCCTTTAATTGCATTACAGTCACCAGAGAAGAGAACGTTACCATTAGTGATTTCTGCTATGGGCTCTTCTTATACGCCGGATTATGGTATGATGATGACAGCAGTTGTAATCGCAACCCTCCCAACAGCGTTGATTTTCTTTTTAATGCAGAAGCAGTTTGTCGCAGGTATGACAGGATCTGTGAAAGGATAGCTGAAAATTATAACTGAGGAAAAAAGACAGAAGACTGGGCAAAGAAAACAAAAATAATATAAAAAAGGAGATAGAGGTATGCAGGCAAATACCCCAAAACTTATATGGCTGGAAGATCCGGAAGTATTTGAAGTGAATCGTATAGAGGCACATTCCGATCATAAATATTATGAAAGTACAGAAGAAGTGATTTCAGAGGCAGAAATGTCTCTTCGACAGTCTTTGAACGGAATGTGGTATTTTAGTTATGCTAAAAACCCATCTATGCGGGTGGAAGATTTTTACAAAATGGATTTTGACTGTAAATTTTTTGATAAAATTAAAGTGCCGGGACATATTCAACTACAGGGATATGATCAGTGCCAATACATTAACACGATGTATCCGTGGGATGGAACAGAGGAACTTCGTCCGCCGAAGATATCTAAAGAATATAATCCTGTAGGCAGTTATGTAAAATACTTTGAACTTGAAGAAGCATTGCAAGATAAACGGGTATTTGTTTCCTTTCAAGGGGTGGAGACAGCTTTTTATGTATGGCTGAATGGTACCTTCATTGGCTACGGGGAAGACAGTTTTACTCCTTCGGAGTTTGAACTGACTCCGTATTTAAGAGAGGGAGAGAATAAGCTTGCAGTGGAAGTGTATAAAAGAAGCAGTGCAAGTTGGCTGGAGGATCAGGATTTCTGGAGATTTTCCGGTATTTTTCGTGAGGTATACCTATATGCAGTCCCGAAAACTCATGTTGAAGACCTTTTTATTAAAGCGACTTTGGATGACAAATATGAAAATGGCATTTTAGATTTACAATTTAAGCTTATGGGAATCCTTGACTGCGAAGTTGAAGCAATGCTTCAAGATCAGAGCGGACAGGAAGTATTCAAACAGAAGGTAAAAGGAAATGCACTGTGTAATATTAGTGGTCGGATTGACGGAGTGCATCCATGGAGTGCAGAACTTCCATATTTGTATCGGCTTACTATTTGCATAAGAGATGCAGAAAATAATGTTGTGGAAGTAGTCCCTGAGCTGGTTGGTTTTCGAAAGTTTGAGATGATTAATCAGGTAATGTGTATTAATGGAAAGCGGATTATATTTAAGGGTATTAACCGTCATGAATTCAATGTTCGCAGAGGAAGAGCTGTGACTAAGGAAGACATGATGTGGGATATTGAGTTCTTAAAGAAGCACAATATTAACGCAGTTCGTACTTCACATTATCCCAATCAGAGTCTGTGGTATCGGCTTTGTGATATTTACGGGATCTATCTGATTGATGAAACAAATTTGGAGTCACATGGTTCATGGCAGAAACTCGGAGTGTGTGAACCTTCATGGAATGTGCCGGGAAATAAAGAAGAGTGGAAAGAAGCGGTGATAGATAGAGCAAAATCTATGTTTGAACGTGATAAAAACCACCCGTCTATTTTAATCTGGTCTTGCGGAAATGAGTCTTATGCAGGTACTTGTATTGAAGCGATGTCTGATTATTTTCATGCGAAGGATGACACAAGACTTGTTCACTATGAAGGTGTATTTTGGAATAGAGAATTTGACCATATCAGTGATATGGAGAGCCGGATGTACGCAAAACCTGAAGAAATTGAAGAATATTTGTCAAACCATCCGAAGAAGCCGTATCTTAGCTGCGAATACATGCATGCTATGGGTAACTCCTGTGGGGGCATGAAATTATATACTGATCTGGAAGAAAAATATGAACAATATCAGGGTGGTTTTATTTGGGATTATATTGACCAATCTATATTGAAGACCAACGAATATGGTGAGGAAGTATTCACCTATGGCGGTGATTTTGATGATCGTGCAACAGATTATGAATTTTGTACGAATGGAATTGTTTATGCGGATCGAAAGATTTCTCCTAAGGCTCAGGAAGTAAAACATTTGTATGCAAACGTGAAATTAATACCGGATGAACATGGCGTGCAGATTCGTAATGAAAATCTGTTCGTATCTACAAAAGACTATCTGTTTCTCAGCCGTTTACTATTAAACGGAAATTGTGTTTTCGAGAGAAAATTTCGAGCCGAAGTTGAGGCCGGAACGGAACGATACATTACATTGGATTACCCAGAGACAGGAGAACCCGGTGAGTATACATATGAAGTATCAATGGTATTGGCGGAGGATTGCAGTTATGCCAGATGCGGACATGAGATCTGCTTTGGGCAGTTTATAAAAACAATAGAAGAAGCAGAGAAAAGTGTAGTGAAGCCGATGCAGATCATTCATGGAGATGTGAATATTGGTGTAAAAGGTGATGGTTTTCATGTGATGTTTTCGAAAAGTGAAGGAGGACTGGCCTCTTTACAGTATGACGGGACAGAATATATTACACGTACACCTAAAACGAGTTTTTGGAGAGCTTGTACGGATAATGACCGCGGAGCTAAACATGGCTATGATAGAGGAATGTGGCTTACGGCAGGTTTGTATCAGAAAGTAATCGATATAAAAATGCAGGAAGAAAAGGATCAATTAACTGTAATATTTGAATATGAAATTCCAACGATACCAAGAACATATAGCACAGTCAAATATGTTGTAAGGGGAGATGGAAACATTCATGTTCGTCTGAAATATCATGGGATCAAAGGTCTTCCGGAGATTCCTGTATTCGGAATGGAATTTAAATTAAAGGAGAAGTATCATAATTTTGAATACTATGGATTTGGTCCGGAGGAAAATTATATTGATCGGATGGAAGGCGCAAGACTTGGAGTATTCCAAGGCAATGCACAAGAAAATGTATCTGCCTATCTTGTTCCGCAGGAATGTGGGAATCGTGTAGGAGTCAGATGGTTAAAAGTAACTGATGAGACAGGGCGGGGTCTTATGTTTGCAGGTGAGGGACAGACATTTGAAAGCAGCGTGCTGCCGTACAGTGCTTATGAGTTGGAGAATGCGTCACATCAGGAAGAACTTCCCAAAGCTTATTATACATGGGTTCGAATTCTTGCAAAACAAATGGGTGTTGGGGGCGATGATAGCTGGGGAGCTCCGGTCCATGAAAAATATCGAATCCCATCGGATGAGAACTTAGAAATTGCTTTTTGCATTAGTAAAATATGATATAATTTTAGTTAAGGACGGGGATTGCGAATACCTTCGTCCTTAAAAGTATAAATAGAGGTGCAGTTATGGCGGGGTACTGTAAAGTAGTGATTATTGATGATGAATATATTATGCGTCAGGGAATGAAACATATGCTGGACTGGGAAAAGGAAGGGTTTCAGATTGTAGGTGAAGCCTCTAATGGGCAGGAGGGGTTGGAAGTGATTGAAAAGACACTTCCCAATATTGTGCTTGCAGACATTGTGATGCCAGTTTTGGATGGAATTGAATTCTCGGAGATTTTGCAGAAAAAATTTCCGGAAATGCAGCTTATCATTCTGAGTAGCTATGATAAATTTGAGTATGTGAAATCTACATTGTTAAATGGAGCTGTAGATTATATTTTAAAGCCGACACTTAATCCGGACAATTTGCTGAGAACATTGCAAAAGGCAGTAAGCAGAATTCCCGGAATGGAGTTGGAGCGAAATGAAAAAGGTTCTTTAACAGGGCAAATCGAACGTTTTCTTTGTGGCTATCAGGAGAAGTTAGATGAAGTTTTATTTGCAGAGTGCTTCCCGCATACGTTATATAGAATACTAGGGATTAATTTGAAAAAATTGTGCGGAAATCAGAAAGATAAAATGTTAGATGTGCGAGAAAGTATCTTTCATTTTTTTCAGGATCAAAAAGATTATGTGCATTTGGTACTTTTTCTGGAGGAAGAAATTCTCTGCTGCATATTCAATTTCCGTATCAAGGATGAGAAAAAAGTTATGGCGGATATTGAGAACTGTGTAGATAAAACGGCCAAGAGATATGGGAATGTATTTTTTGTTGTAGGGAATACTTTTTCAGATATTCAAGGCATTCGTTCCAGCTATCAGACAGAGATTAAGGAGATGGTAGAAAAGGAGTTTTATCATAAGGATAAAAGGCTGCTTGTCTGGCAGCACCAAAATGAGTTAGAAAAAGAGGAACGTTTTCCTTTTGAGATGTACTCAGAAAATTTGAAGCAGGGAAGATTTTATGAGGCGATTGAGATGCTTCGGCGATATATTGACTATCTTGTACAAAGACAGGTAGAAGAATATCGATTGAAGAATTTAACTAAAAATCTATTGTACAATTATCTGATGGAAATTGAAAAGTATAATGCAGAAAGCGGCGAACTTCGGCAGTTATATTTTCATATGCTTGATCAGGTTCATTTTGTAGATGAATTTGAACATGCTTTTGAAAGGATTGCAGAGGAATTGGAAAAGTTTCAGAAGATGGAAGCGGAAGACAGAAAAATATTAGAGATTAAGAAGTACATTAAAGAACATTATCAAGAGGCTCTGGAACTTACAGAGTTGTCGGAAAGATTTGGATTTAATTACCATTATTTGTCTTCGTATTTCAGCAGACATACAAGGGAAGGTTTCAGCGGTTATTTAAATAAGATCAGAATAGAAAAGGCTTGTGAATTACTGCGAAAAGGGAATATGAGTATTTCGGAAATCAGCGCGTATATTGGTTATTCTGATCACAGCTATTTCTGTAGAGTGTTCAAAAAGATAACAGGAAATACGCCAAGTTATTATAAAAGGCAATTGCAAAGGAGAATGAATGAAAAAGAAAATTCATATTAATAGCTTGTTTGTAAAAATACTTTGTACAGTGATCATAGGGATTGTCTGCCTTTCTGCTTCACTGAGTATGTTGAATCTATTTATTTCTAAAGATGTGTTCGCAGAAAATTTTTCGGCTTCACAGCAGAAAGCATTTAAGCAGATTGATAATGATTTCTATGAATTTTTTTCCTTAATCACAGATGTTGCAACACGCGCAAGTACAAGCTGGGCGGTGCATGAATATTTGACAGCGGAGAATCAAGAGCCAGAAGAAGAAATGAAAACGATATATTATATGCAAGACCATATGAATGAGACAAGACTGGATGAACACAGCGAATTAAATGTGATGTTAGTAGGATTTAACGGGAAAAGTCATTTTTTGAACAGTGCAAGAAGAGAAATTTCGTTGGATGAGATTTTAAAAGGAAAGGCTGCAAAAAAGGCCATAGAAAATCCGGACAAATTAATTTGCGAATATGAGGAAAGTGGTTATACCGACAATCAGAAAAATTCTCCGGTACTGGTTATGGCGAAAGTGTTATCTTATGGAGAGACAAATCAGTATGATGGGATCATATTTATTTCTATAAAGGAATCTGAATTTGAGAACATATATGAGTATTTTACATCTGATACAAACGACATTATTATTCTGAATCAGGATGAAGAAGTTGTCTCTTCTAATGAACATGGATATTTAACCGGAGAAAAGCAAGAAAAACTTGAGTTTATATTAACAAAAGTAGAAATGGAAGACAATGCGTTAGAAGAGGTGAAGGATAAAAGCAGAGGCAATGTAGAAATGTATCTGACGCAGAAAATTCAGGGGACAAACTTCAGAATGCTGGGAATTATAGATCCTAATGTCGCCTTTCAACAGCAACATAATATGAAAAATAATATCTTACTCACACTTGTAATTACGATTCTGATCAGTTTCTTTATTTTTGTGTTTATCAGGCAGCAGACGAGACCTTTGTCAAAACTTGCAGATAAAATGAGACTTGTTCAAAAGGGGAATATGCAGGAATATGTACAGATTGAAGGGACAGAGGAGATACAGGAATTATCAAAGACTTATAATACGATGCTTCAACGAATTAATCAGTACATAGAAGAAAAATTGAAGATTCAGGAAGAAAAGCGCAATGCAGAGATCCATGCATTGCAGATGCAGATTAATCCACATTATATGTACAATACACTTGCAAGTATCAAGTGGTTGATTTGGCAAGGAGATACTGCAAAATCAACAGCGGTGATCGATGCGTTTATTTCCCTTCTCCGCAATACGATCAGCAATACGGATGAATTTGTAAGTGTAGAGCAGGAGATAGAAAATTTAAGAAATTATACGTTGATTAATCAAACCAGGTATGGAGATGCTGTTGATGTCGAGTTTTATGTGTCAGAGAGCTGCAAAGAGTGTCTTGTACCGAAATTGATTTTACAGCCGTTTGTAGAAAATGCCTTTTTCCATGCGTTTCCGAAAGGAATGTCTGGAGAAATCTCAGTCTTTGTAAAAGAAGAGCGCCATTATCTTCGGTTTGACATTGTAGATGATGGTGTGGGAATGGGAACGGAAACGTTATCTGCCTTGAGAAATAAGACAACTAAGAAAAGTGAACATTTTACAGGGATTGGTATCAACAATGTGGATGATCGGATCAAGTTAATCTATGGAATGGATTACGGAATCAATATTGTGAGTGAAAAAGAAAAGGGAACAACAATTACTATATTGCTTCCAAGGAGGGAACGGGAAGATGGCGATTCGGTTTAAGGAAGAAGAGAATCTTTTTGTATTAGAGACAAAAAATACAGCATATCAGATTTTAATCGGTGATTACGGTGTACTACAACATCTTTATTATGGGAAAAGGGTGGGGGATTGTAATCTTGAATATCTTGTACAGATGTATGACAGAGGATTTTCAGGTCAGATACCGGAAGCCGGAAACCGGCGAGAATTTTCAACGGATACGTTATTACAGGAATATTCGGCGTACGGAACAGGTGATTACCGGACGGAAACGCTTCGTATTGTTGATGAAAATGGCGGATATGGCGCAGATCTCCGATACGAAAGCCATTGTATTTACAAGGGGAAATATGAAATACCCGGTCTCCCGGCAATGTATTCAGAAGAGAATGAGGCGGATACATTGGAAATCACACTTCGCGATTCGGTAACAGGTCTTGCTGTAGTGTTATATTATGGTGTGTATCGTGAACTGGACATTATCACGCGGGCAGCAAGAATTCGGAATGAGGCAGACCAGACGCTTAAGTTGGAAAAAGCAGGCTCTGCATGTCTTGAATTGCCGGGGAGCAGGTTTGATTTAATTGGATTTCACGGAAAACATGCGATGGAAAGAGAGTGGGAGCGTCTCCCGATTCGTCATGGAGTTCAGTCTGTAGGAAGTGTACGAGGGATGTCCAGTCATCACCATAATCCTTTTGTTATTCTGTGTGACAGGGAAGCAACAGAAGAGTTTGGAGATTGTTATGCGATGTCCTTCGTATACAGTGGTAACTTTTTGGCGGAAGTAGAGGTGGATCAGATTGGTCAGACCCGGTGGGTTATGGGAATACATCCAACGCAGTTTTTATGGACTTTGGAGCCGGGGGATTCTTTTGAGACACCGGAGGTTGTAATGAGCTACAGTTCAACCGGTCTTTCTACAATCTCACATACATTTCATAAGGCGTATAGAAATCATTTGTGCAGAGGAAATTATAAACTTTCTGAGAGACCGGTTCTGATTAACAATTGGGAAGCGACTTATTTTAAATTCGACGAGGAGAAGCTGCTTCAAATCGCAGAGAAAGCAAAAGAACTCGGGGTTGAACTTTTCGTGTTGGATGATGGATGGTTTGGCAAGAGAGAGGATGATACTTCCGGTCTTGGAGACTGGACAGTAAATGAAGCAAAGATAAAAGGCGGTCTTAAAAAATTATCAGAGCATCTGCATGATATCGGCATGAAGTTCGGGCTGTGGTTTGAACCGGAGGCAGTTTCGGAAGACAGTGAGCTCTATCGGGAGCATCCGGACTGGTGTTTGTTTATTCCGAATCGCAGACCAAACCGCAGTCGGTTTGAGTTGATTCTTGATATGTCAAGAAGTGAAGTGAGAGAATATTTATACGAGAAAATATGTCAGGTTCTGGACTCTGCGTCTATTGAATATATCAAATGGGATATGAATCGCAGCTTAAGTGATGTATGGTCTGCCAGAGCCGGTAAAAACCGACAAGGGGAAGTATTTCATCGTTATGTGCTTGGATTGTATGAATTATTAGAGAAATTAATTCAGAGATATCCGGGGATTTTGCTTGAAGGCTGCGCTGGAGGCGGTGGAAGATTTGATGCGGGTATGCTCTATTATACGCCGCAAATCTGGTGTAGTGATAATACCGATGCCGTTGAACGGTTATCTATACAATATGGAACTTCCTTTGGATACCCGGTGAGTGCAGTTGGCTCCCATGTATCCGTATGCCCGAACCACCAAACAGGCCGTTGTACGTCACTGGACACAAGAGCCGCAGTTGCGATGGCAGGGAGCTTCGGTTATGAATTGGATGTAAATAAATTGTCTCAGGAAGAAAAAGAAGAGGTAAGACAGCAAATCAGAACATACAAAAAATATCAAAGACTAATTTTCAATGGTGTTTATGATCGATTGTCCAATCCGTATAAAGAAGAGTATGCCGCGTGGCAGATTACGGATGAAGACCAGTCGGAAATGTTGGTAACCTATGTATTAACAAAGAAACATGCAAATGCAGGTATTCATTATTTAAAGCTTCGTAATCTTGATGAAACATCCTTGTACAAGGAGGAGAACAGCAAGAAGATATATACAGGTGCTGCTTTAATGTACGCTGGTCTTCCAATGCCGAGAGAGATTGGAGAGTATGACGCCGTACAGATGCATTTCTTAAAAATGTGCAAATAGGTGTAAATAAAGTTCTAACGTCATATCAAAGGATTATGGTATTTTTATCCTAACAAAAATATTTGAAGGAGAGAGGATAGAAATGAAAGGATATTTTATCAAGAAAGTTGCTGTTGGTATGACGGCTATTATCAGCGCATTGACAATTATGCCCTCTGTGATGCCGGTATATGCGCAGGAGGGGGGCGAATGTTGAAATTACGGAAAGTGTATTTCCGGATGAAACATTTCGAAAGTATGTTTCTGAAAAAATTGATACAGATAAAAATAAGATGCTTTCAGAGAGTGAAATCCATGCAGCAACGGTCATCGATATTGCTACGGGAAATAATTGGATGTATAAAAGCTCAAAGAATCTGAAAGGAATTGAATTATTTACGGAACTTACAACATTGCGATGCGGTGGCACCAGTGTGGCTTCGCTCGAACTGAGTGAGAATAAGAAACTTCGATATTTAAAATGTAATGAAACGCCACTTACTTCTCTTAATTTAAGTCAAAACAAAATGCTTGAAGAATTGACATGTCATAGCACAAAAATTGAGACGCTAGATTTGTCATATAATAGTGCACTTACAAAATTATGGTGCTATAATACACCACTTGCCAATCTTGATGTCAGTAATTGTGAGAAGTTGACATATTTGAACATTGAAAATACAAAGATGACATATCTCGATGTGAGCCAAAATAGTGCATTGAAGAATCTTTATACGGAGGGTGCACCTTTATATGCGATTAGTGCGGGAGAAAATCAAAATCTTTCATTAAATCTGACCACAGAAATGAATATTACTGTTCCGGAGGAGTCATTTGATGTTAAGGCGTATATGCCGTCTCTGGATGTGACGAAGTTTCGAGTAGAAACAGGAGCAGTTTTAAATGGCTCAACCATAAGTGGATATGCAGAGGGAACACCAATTGTTGGAAAATATCAAGATGGTGGTGTGCAAATTACATTAACACTTCACCTTACGATTGGTCAGGAAACGAAAAAAATAGAAATTAATGAGGTTAATTTTTCGGATTCTAAATTCCGAAAATATGTTTCTGAAAAATGTGATTCCAATAAGGATGGTTACTTATCAGAGGGTGAAGCTGCTAAGGTTACAGAAATTAACGCGAGTAATACAACTAAGTATACTGGCATAAAAAAATTTGAAAGGAATAGAATTCTTTACAAATTTGAAAAAACTGAATTTAAAAAATCAGACTGGAATAGAAGCTCTTGATGTTAGTATATTCCCAGAGTTAACATATTTGGATTGTGATAGTACAAAAATTTCAAAACTTGATTTATCTAAAAATGTAAAGTTGCAATGGCTCTATTGCCAGAATACGGAGAGTGAATATTTGGATGTTTCTAACAACCCATTAATTACTAAAATAGCATGTAAGGGATCACCGGTATATGGAATTGTTCTTGCAGAAGAAAATAAATTTAGTAATGCGGGGAAAATTGCAAGTGCAGCATATGAGATAAAAGTATCAGAAGATGGATTTAAGCTTTCAGATTTCTTTGAAAAAATGGATGTTAGTCGTGTGTCGGCAATCAGTGGTGCACAGATTAACAATGGGATTGTTAGCGGTTATAAACAGGAAACACCGGTTGTTTGTAAGTTTTATTCTGGAAATAATAAATTGAATAAAGAAGCCTATGTGGAATTAGTGTCTGCTGATTAATAAAAAATGCCTTGAAAATACTGCATTTATGGCTTACAAGTGGTAAAATATATGCAAGGGTTTTGAAATTTCCAATCCGTTTTTCTTGCAGATTTTCTGTAAAATACCACTCCAAGGAGGATAAAAATCATGTATAAGCCATCTGATAGATCACAGTCTTCTTTTCTTGATTTCAATCAGCCAATGGGATTGCATATGAATCCCAACAACCGGTGGGTAAAAATGGCAGATTCCGTTCCATGGGACGTGTTTGAAAAGAAGTACTCCCGTCTTTTTAAAGCAAAGACCGGAAATGTAGCCAAACCTGTAAGGATGGCACTTGGGGCATTGATCATACAGACGAAATTCCAGTATTCAGATCGGGAACTTGTTGAGCAGATTACAGAAAATCCGTACATGCAGTACTTTATAGGGCTTTCGGGCTATCAAGAAGAACCGCCTTTTGATTCAAGTACTCTGGTTCTTTTTCGCAAGCGTATTAATGCTCAGATGATAGCGGAAGCGAATGAATATATGCTGTCTTCCCGGAACAAAAAAGACGATGATGATAATCCAAAGCCACCCACAGGTGGTATGTCATCCGGTAATGCTACGTCTGATAACGAAGGAACACTCATACTTGATGCTTCATGCGCACCGGTAAATATAAGGTATCCACAGGATATATCCCTGCTCAATGAAGCAAGAGAAAAACTTGAAACAATCATTTACCGTTTTCATAAGACTTATGGGCTTGCACTTCCAAGGCGTTATGCCAGAAGAGCACGCAAGGAATATCTTGCGTTCGCCAAAAGCAAAAAGCATACGGCAAAAAAGATCCGCAAAGCACTTCGCCAACAGTTGTCATATGTCAAACGCGATATTGCATATCTGGAAGAATTCATGTCCGATGGATATGCACCGGAAGCCAGGGGAATCCCTTTGTTACTGACCATTTTCAAGTTATATGAGCAACAACAGTACATGTATGATAACAAGGTACATTCCGTTGAGAACCGTATTGTCAGCATATCGCAGCCATGGATTCGTCCCATTGTCAGAGGCAAGCTAAATGCTCCTGTCGAATTTGGTGCAAAGTTAGACATCAGCATTGACACCGACGGATACGCAAGAATCGAGAAAACGTCCTTCGATGCATACAATGAATCCGGCAGCCTGAAGAAAGCGGCGGAGCGATATAAAGAACGCACGGGACATTATCCAGAACGCATACTGGCGGATCAGATATACCGGACAAGGGAAAACCGGAGTTTCTGCAAGGAACAAGGAATCCGGTTATCCGGTCCAAAACTTGGCCGGCCAAATCCGGTAACAACCAAAACAGACAAAAAACTGGAATATCAGGATAACACGGATAGGATAGCCGTTGAGCGTGAGTTTAGCAGGGAAAAACGCTGCTACGGACTTGGGAAGATTGTAAGCAAATGCGAAGAAACCCAGCTCACATCTATCGCGTTATCTGTATTTGTTGCGAATCTTTTTAAAATTCAACGACGAATACTTTTTGCATTATTTTATTTGTATGAAATTTTCAAGAAGGAAACTGGCTGGTTAAGTCCGTGTGGGACTTAATCAGCAGACACGAATTAACACTTCATCTTACCGTAACACCGGTAGATGTGGAAGTGCCAATAACAAAGATAAATCATATACCGAAAATTACAGCGGAAGATGTGTCGCTTAAAGTAGGTGAAAAATTTGACGCCTTAGCAAGAGTACAAGCTAAGGATGTTGAAGATGGAGACCTGACATCTGAGATCAAGGTGCAGGAATCCAATGTAGATACGAAGAGAGCAGGGAAGTATGCAGTGACTTATAAAGTCAGTGATAAAGATGGGGCAACAGGATACAAGACAATCAAAGTTACTGTGATGAAAGAAACCAGTCATTCGGATAACCTTGGAGATACGTCTGAAGTTAATTCTGATAATAAGGAAACCCCGAAGCCAAGTGATTCCGAACATAAGAAAGCTCCGAAAACAAGTGATTCTGCTCATAGTGAGGTTCTGCTGATACTAATGCTGATATCGGCATTTGCTATTGTAGTTTCTTTCAAAAAGAAAGAAGAAAAAAGTAAAAAGCTTAATTAATAATATAGGCTAACATATTGTTATAATAATGGGAACTGTTCTTTCGAGAAAGCAAGTAATTGCGGTGAAAGAACGGTTCCTTATTTTTTAGTGTTTTTTTAACGTTAATTATTCGTTAATTATTCGTTAATTATTTGTCTTAACAACTGTCTTGTCACATGTAAACTTAGGTGGTATAATGGAAACAATGTGAGTCTGAGAAAGGGAGAAGTTATGGAAATTACAGAACAGATAAAACAATTAAAACAAGAGAAGAATGCCGTGATTTTAGCGCACTACTATGTACCTGCCGAAGTTCAGGAGATTGCAGATTACATAGGGGATTCTTTTTATTTGAGTAAAGTTGCCGTTGGATTAAAGGAGCAGATGATTATTTTCTGTGGCGTGTCTTTTATGGGAGAGAGTGCCAAGATACTGAATCCGGATAAAACAGTGCTGATGCCGGATCTGTCGGCAGATTGTGCGATGGCACATATGGCGGATAAGGAGACCATTCAAAAGATGCGGGATACTTATGACGATCTGGCTGTTGTCTGCTATATCAATTCTACAGCTGAATTAAAACAATATTCGGATGTATGTGTGACATCTGCCAATGCTGTGAAGATTGTAAAAGCGTTGCCGCAGAAATATATTTTCTTTATACCGGATCGGAATCTTGCCCACTATGTGGCGCAGCAGGTGTCGGAGAAGACATTTGTATATAACGAAGGTTATTGCCCGGTTCACGAAAAGCTTTTGACAGAGGAACTTAAGAAAGCAAAAGCCGCTCATCCGAAGGCAGAAGTGTTAGTGCATCCGGAATGTACACAGGAGATCTGTGAGATGGCAGATTATATAGGCAGCACGTCTGGCATTATTAAATATGCCGGAAAAAGCGCAGCCCGGGAATTTATCATCTGCACAGAAAATGGAGTGCGTTATGAACTGGAAAAGCAGAATCCGGAGAAAGTATTCTATTTTACAGAGACAGAGCCTGTGTGTGAAGATATGAAACGTGTGACACTTGAGAAGATTCTTCATGTGTTACAGACCGAAGAAAATGAAGTTCATGTGACAGATGAGCTTCGAGAGCATTCTGAAAAACCGTTGGCACGGATGCTGGAGCTTGCAAAATAGAGTTCATAGAGGAGAGAGGAAAAGACAATGGATATATATACTGACGTTGTGATTGTCGGTACAGGCGTCGGAGGTTTATTTGCCGCACTGAATATTGAGCCGGATAAGAAGGTTATGCTGATCACAAAATCTGATCTGGAGAGCAGTGACTCCTTTCTGGCACAGGGAGGAATCTGCGTAGAGCGGGATGATGACGATTATGAGAGTTACTTTGAAGATACTATGAAAGCGGGGCACTATGAAAACCGTAAGGAATCGGTGGATATTATGATCCGCTCTTCCAGAGAGATCATAGAAGATTTGGTGTCTTATGGTGTGGAATTTGAGAAGAAAGATGGAGAATTTGTATATACTCGCGAAGGCGCTCACTCTAAGCCGAGAATTTTATATCACGAGGATATTACCGGGCAGGAGATTACAAGTAAATTATTGGAACGCGCAAAAGAGAGAAAGAATATCTCCATCTACGAATATACGGCGATGACGGATATTTTGGAAGAAAATGGACAGTGTATCGGGATACTGGCGGAACATGAAGGCGCTGAATGGAAGATTTATGCTGAAAATACGATTCTTGCAAGTGGCGGAATCGGGGGCAGGTACCAGCACTCCACAAATTTTCCGCATTTAACAGGGGATGCATTGGATATAGGAAAAAAACACGGAATCCGTATGGAGCATCTGGATTATGTGCAGATTCATCCGACAACGCTGTATTCCAAGAAGCCGGGACGGAGATTCTTAATTTCAGAATCAGTGCGCGGAGAAGGAGCAGTTCTCTACGATAAGAACGGGCACCGTTTTGTCAATGAATTACTTCCGAGAGATGTTGTATCAGAGGCGATCCGAGAACAGATGAAGAAGGATGGAACCGATCACGTGTGGCTTTCGATGGAGCATATTCCGAGAGAGGATATTGCAAAGCATTTTCCGAATATCTGTCAGCGCTGTCAGGAAGAGGGCTATGATGTGTTTAAAGATTGGATTCCGGTTGTTCCCGCCCAGCATTATTTTATGGGAGGCATCTGGGTAGATAGTGACAGCAGGACTTCTATGGAACATCTGTATGCAGTTGGAGAGACAAGCTGTAATGGTGTCCACGGGAAAAATCGTCTGGCAAGTAATTCACTTTTAGAGAGTATGGTGTTTGCAAAGAGAGCAGCGAAAGCTATTGAAAGAGCATAGGTGCAGATTTTATAGAAATGAACAGAGAAGATTAAGAGATAGAGAAGAGGAGAAGAAATCAATGAATCAAATTACAATGAAGCTTCAGGCGGATCATTTGATCATGGAAGCGTTAAAAGAAGATATTTCCAGTGAGGACGTGACAACTAATTCTGTGATGAAAGAAGCTGTTGTGGGAGAAGTGGAACTTCGCTGCAAGCAGGATGGCGTGATTGCAGGTCTGGACGTTTTTGCAAGGGTATTTGAACTGTTAGATGCCGATACAAAGGTAGAGCTGTACTGCAAAGACGGTGATGAGGTGAAAAACGGACAATTGATGGGCAAGGTTGTGGGAGATATCCGGGTGCTTCTGTCCGGCGAGCGTGTAGCGCTTAATTATCTGCAGCGCATGAGCGGAATTGCTACGTACACACATTCAGTAGCAGCGCTTCTGGAGGGAAGCAAAACGAAGCTATTGGATACGAGAAAGACAACACCGAATATGAGAATTTTCGAAAAATATGCAGTCAGAGTCGGCGGAGGGTATAATCACCGCTATAATTTATCCGACGGAGTCTTGTTAAAGGACAATCATATCGGTGCTGCAGGAAGTGTAGAAAAGGCTGTGAAAATGGCGAAAGAATACGCTCCGTTCGTCCGTAAGATCGAGGTGGAAGTAGAGAATCTTGACATGGTAAAAGAAGCGGTAGAAGCAGGTGCGGATATTATTATGCTTGACAATATGTCTGTGGATGAGATGAAGGCTGCCATTGCGTTGATTGACGGCAGAGCCGAGACAGAGTGTTCCGGAAATGTGACAAAGGAAAATATCGGACGTCTTACTGCAATCGGAGTAGATTATATATCCAGCGGTGCACTGACACATTCAGCTCCTATCCTTGATATTTCTTTGAAAAATCTGCATGCAGTTTAAAGAGAAAAATGAAAGGTGGAAGAAGGAGCGGTTATGACAGGTTTAGAGAGACGAGCAGAGATGATTGAGCAGATTCAGAGAAGTGCTGTCCCTTTGTCAGGGAAAAGTCTGGCAGAAACTTACGGAGTCAGTCGTCAGGTGATCGTGCAGGATATTGCTTTGATCCGGGCAGCAGGGTATCATGTGATTTCAACAAACAGAGGTTACGTATTGGAACAGTCGGTTCACGCAGTGAGAGTGTTCAAGGTGAATCACACGGATGAACAGTTAGAGGAAGAACTGTGCTCCATTGTAGATCTGGGCGGATGTGTGGAAAATGTCATGGTAAATCACCGCGTATATGGTCAGATCGAGGCAAATCTTCAAGTGAATTCCCGAAGGAAAGCCGGTGAATTTATGGAAGATATCCGAAGCGGAAAGTCCAGTCCCCTGAAAAATATTACATCAGGCTATCATTATCACAAAGTCAGCGCAGACAGTGAAAAAACACTGGATCTGATTGAAAAAACATTGAAGGAAAAAGGGTTTCTTATAGAATGCAGTGGAGATTGATCCACTGCATTTTGTTTGATAAAAACAGCAAAGTTCATGGTTTTGAGAAGTTAATTTTGTCTGGACAAATGATAGGAATAGTGATAGAATAAAACGGATAAATGAGAAAAGTTATCAAAATAATAGAGAGATAAATTTGAGGAGTGGAATAGATATGAAACTGAGTGAATTGCAGATTGGCGATACTGCGACCATATTGTCAGTAGGAGGCGAAGGAGCGCTTCGACAGCACTTTCTTGATATGGGATTGATTCAAGGAACGGAGGTAACGGTTGTAAAGTATGCGCCGATGGGAGACCCTGTGGAACTTCGAATTCACGGATATGAGTTGTCTATTCGTCTGGCAGATGCTGAAAATATTCAGATCAGTGAGGCGCATAAGCCGAAGAAAAGAGAACGTACCGGATTGAGGATAGAGAAGCACCATCCCGGCTACGGTGAAGGTGGCAAATTCCACGACCGGAAGGAAGAAAATCCGCTTCCGGATGATGTAACGCTTACATTTGCGCTTGTGGGGAATCAGAATTGTGGCAAAACAACGTTGTTTAATCAGTTGACCGGTTCGAAGCAGCATGTAGGTAATTTTCCGGGTGTAACGGTGGACCGCAAGGATGGTGTGATCAGAGGCTACGATAATACATTGATTACAGATCTTCCCGGAATTTATTCTATGTCCCCTTACAGCAGTGAAGAGATTGTGACCAGAGAATTTGTGATTCGTGAGAAACCTAAGGGAATCATCAATATTGTAGATGCTACCAATATTGAGCGGAATCTTTATCTGACGATGCAGCTTCTGGAACTGGGCTTTCCAATGGTAGTAGCGTTAAACATGATGGATGAACTAAGAGAAAACGACGGTTCTGTTATGGTCAATGAGATGGAGGAGTCGCTCGGAGTTCCGGTGATTCCGATTTCTGCGGTGAAAGGAGAAGGAATCGACGAGTTGGTGCGTCATGCTGTTCACGTGGCAAAATATCAGGAACGTCCGATGGATACAGACTTTTGTAAGAAAGAAGAGGGGATTCATCGGGGACTTCATGCAGTTATGCATTTGATCGAAGACCATGCACAGATGACCGGCATTCCTGTTCGGTTTGCTGCAAGCAAGATTCTGGAAGGGGATGCGAAGATTCTGGAGCAGCTTAAACTGACGGAAAATGAGCAGAATCTGTTGACGGATATTGCAAGACAGACCGAGGAAGAGACGGGGATGGACCGTGCGGCGGCAGTTGCTCAGATGCGTTTTGATTACATAGAAAATGTGTGCAGCAAGACAGTTATTAAACCAAAAGAAAGCAAGGAACGGATAAGAAGTAGAAAAATAGATCGTTTTCTCACGGGTAAATATACAGGGATTCCGGCATTTATCGGTATTATGGGGTTAGTGTTCTGGCTGACCTTCAATGTGATAGGCGCTTTCCTTCAGGGAGTGCTGGAATCAGGAATTGAAGGGTTGACCGGCATGGCAGATCAGGCGATGACAGCGGCAAATGTGAATCATGTTGTGCATTCCCTTGTGATTGACGGAATCTTCAACGGTGTCGGTGGTGTCTTGAGCTTTCTGCCGATTATTGTCACCTTGTTTTTCTTTTTGTCAATGCTGGAAGACAGTGGATATATGGCGCGTGTCGCATTTATCATGGATAAACTTCTGCGTAAATTAGGCTTGTCGGGAAGAAGTATTGTCCCTATGCTGATTGGTTTTGGATGTACGGTTCCGGGGGTTATGGCAAGTAGGACGCTTCCGTCAGAACGAGACAGGAAGATGACGATTCTTTTAACTCCGTTTATGAGCTGTACCGCGAAGCTCCCAATCTATGCATTTTTTACTGCGGCATTTTTCCCGGGAAGAGGCGCGCTTGTTATGATAGCCCTCTATGTATTTGGAATTGTAATGGGAATTGTGATGGCGTTGATCTTCAAAAAGACAACCTTCAAAGGTGAGGCGGTTCCGTTTGTTATGGAGCTTCCGAATTATCGATTGCCGGGGGCAAAAAATGTGCTGCATTTGCTGTGGGATAAGGCAAAAGATTTCCTCCAGAGAGCATTTACGGTCATCTTCTTAGCGACGATTTTGATCTGGTTCTTGCAGAATTTTGATACAAGTCTGAATATGGTGTCGGATTCAAAAAACAGTATTCTTGCGCTTTTTGCGGGGGTGCTTGCTCCTATATTTGTCCCGACCGGTTTTGGAGACTGGAGGATCGTGACTGCGCTGATCTCAGGATTTATGGCGAAGGAGAGTGTGGTGTCTTCCCTGACAGTATTATTTGGAAGTACAGAAGCATTACAGAGTACGCTTACCGCTGTGGGGGCAGGTTCGCTTCTTGTATTCTGCCTTCTTTATACGCCTTGTGTGGCTGCGATTGCGTCTGTGAAGCGTGAGCTTGGAGGAAAATGGGCAACACTCATGGTGATCGGACAATGTGTGATTGCGTGGATTGCTGCTTTTGCAGTATATCAGATCGGTATGTTCCTATAGTTTGAACTCAGATTTTTGTGACTTTGTGCATGGCTGAACTGTTACAGAAAATAAAAAAAGAATTTGAAAAAAGTATTGACAAATTCAATTTCATGCAGTAAAGTGATGAACATAAATAAAAAAACCGTTGAGAAAGAAGAGTAGCTTATTACGTGACATTCCAGAGAACAGCAGGTGGTGGGATTGCTGTATGAAGCAGATAAGTGAATGGCCTTTCGAGGGCAGGCTGAAATTCTTATTCCGTACAGGAGCGAGAAGAGTAGGACTTGTCGGGAACCGAACCCGTTATCAATCAGGAGTGTATGTTAGTACATGAGAAAGTGGACGATTCGTCAATTTGAGTGGTACCGCGATAATAATAATTTTAATTATTACCGTCTCAAACCGTAAGGTTTGAGGCGGTTTTTTACTTTATAGGAAATTCTGTTATTATCCGCACACCGGTCCCGAACATTTTCTCTCCTAACAGATCGTAGCAGTACAGTAAGATGTGTAAAACAGCAGTAAAAAGGAGAATGAAATTATGAAGAAAAAAGTAGTAGCAGCAGTGGTAACTTTGGCAATGATGACAGTAGCAGCAACAGGGTGTTCTAAGCAATCCGAAGAGAAAACTATGGATGGTAAGGAAAACTATACTATTGGAATCGAGCAGTTTGCGGAGCATGGCTCTCTTGATAACTGCCGGGAAGGATTCCTTAAGGGGCTTGAAAGTGAAGGAATTACAGAGGGTGAGAATCTGACTGTACAATATAAAAATGCAGCGGCAGATATGGGAACAGCAGGACAGATCTCTGATAGCTTTGTATCAGATCAGGTAGACATGATCTGTGCGATTGCAACTCCAGCAGCACAAAGTGCGTATAATGCGGCAATGGATTCTGAGATTCCAGTTATCTACACAGCAGTGACAGATCCGGTGGCGGCAGAACTTGCGGATGAAGAAGGAGCACCGGCAGGTGAGGTTACAGGTACTTCCGATAAGCTTCCGATTGAAGCACAGCTTCAGATGATGCGTCAGATGCTTCCGGATGCGAAGAAGCTTGGCATCATGTATACGACCAGCGAAGCAAATTCTGTATCTGCAATTGAAGAGTACGAAAAGTTGTCAGGAGACTATGGGTTCCAGCTTGTGACCAAAGGAATTACAGCCACAGCCGATATTCCACTGGCAGCAGATGAATTGTTAAGTGAGGTGGATTGTATTACAAACCTGACAGACAATACCGTAGTATCTTCTTTGAGCACAATCTTAGATAAGGCAAATGAGAAGAAGATCCCGGTCTTTGGAAGTGAGATCGAACAGGTAAAAATCGGCTGTCTGGCAGCAGAAGGAATTGACTACATTGCTCTTGGAGAACAGACCGGTAAGATGGCAGCACAGGTATTAAAGGGTGAGAAAAAAGCTTCTGAATTGAATTTTGAGACCATTACTGAGCCGGGCTTCTATGTAAATGCAAAAGTAGCTTCAGATCTTGGAATTACAGTTCCGGAAGATTTATTAAAAAATGCAGTAGAAAATTTCAGTGAGATTACTGCAGAGTAGAGCAGGAGGCAGATTCATGGATTTTGTAGTAACGATTATCGAGCAGGGTTTGATTTATGGAATTCTGGCATTAGGAGTGTATATCACATATAAAATATTGGACTTCCCGGATCTGACGGTAGACGGAAGTTTCCCTCTGGGTGCAGCTGTAACAGCTGCACTTCTCACAAGAGGAATTTCTCCGTTTCTCACACTTGCGGCAGCTTTTTTGGCAGGTGCGCTTGCCGGAGTGTGTACCGGTTTTATTCATGTGAAAGGGAAAGTCAGGGATCTGTTATCAGGAATTATTATGATGACCGCGCTTTGGTCTATCAATCTCTATATTGCAGGAACGTCCAATGTACCGCTTTTTTCACAGAAAACAATCTTTAGAAATGATCGCGTGTCCGAATATTTTCCGGATGCTGTGAAACCATACAGCACATTGTTGATCGTGCTTTTGTTGGCGGTAATCTGCAAAACCCTTCTGGATCTTTATCTTAAGACTAAGTCCGGGTATCTCTTAAGAGCGGCGGGAGACAATGATGCGCTTGTAACTGCGCTGGCAAAAGATCAGGGAAATGTGAAGATTCTCGGGCTTGCGCTTGCCAATGGCCTTACTGCTCTTGCAGGTTGCATTTTTGCACAGGAGGAGCGCGTATTTGAAATCTCTATGGGAACAGGAGCGATTGTCATTGGGCTTGCAAGCGTGATCATCGGAACGAGCATTTTCAGGAAACTCACTGTGGTGAAGACAACGACAGCAGTGTTGGCAGGCTCCGTGATCTATAAGGCGTGTGTTGCTGTGGCATTAAAGAATTTTGAGCCGAATGCAATGAAGCTGATCACAGCGGTTCTGTTTCTGGTGATTCTGATATTGAGTATGGAGAGAAAAAGAAAGGCGGAATAACATGCTTGAATTAAAAAATATCAATAAATATTATCATTCCGGCACGGTAAATGAGATGTGCCTCTTTGATGGATTTGATCTGACAATAGAAGAAGGAGAATTTGTATCGGTTGTTGGGAGTAATGGTTCCGGTAAGACATCTATGCTCAATATTATCTGTGGAAGCATTCCGGTAGAATCCGGGCAGATCTTGATGCAGGGAAGGGATATTACGAAAGAAAAAGAGTATAAACGAAATAGAAAAATTGGCAGGGTATATCAGAATCCTGCAATGGGAACCTGTCCTTCCATGACGATTTTGGAGAATCTGTCTCTTGCAGATCATAAGGGAAAATGCTTCGGTCTTACCAAAGGGACAAATAAAGCAAGAATCGATGCCTACCGGGAAGAATTAAGAAAATTAAATCTTGGTTTGGAGGATAAACTAAATGTGAAAGTAGGAGCGTTGTCCGGCGGACAGCGTCAGGCTATGGCGCTTCTGATGTCTGTGATGACGCCGGTTGATTTCCTTATTCTGGATGAACATACAGCCGCATTAGATCCGAAAACGGCAGATCGGATCATGGAGCTTACAGAACAGATTGTAAGAGAAAAAAAGCTCACAACAATCATGGTCACCCATAATCTGAGATACGCCGTAGAATATGGAAACCGATTGCTGATGATGCATCAGGGAAATGTAATTCTGGATAAAAAAGGGGAAGAAAAAGAGAACCTGTCTGTGGAACAGCTTCTTGGACTGTTCAATGAAATCAGCATCGAATGTGGAAATTAGAACTATTTTATTAAAAATATCTGAAAAAATGCACTTTTGTTTCCAATCGTAGTATAATAAGAATAAATCTTGGACAAGAGGGTGAATGAGATGAAGAAAACCGGGAAGAATCCATTGTATAAGAGCTTTGGATATGCATTTGAAGGAATCTTTGCAGGAATCCGAGGGGAGAGGAATATGAAGATTCACTGCTTTGCGGCGGTGTGTGTGATCGTGGCAGGTGTTCTGTTTCATATTTCTGTCACGGAGTGGTGCATCTGCCTGGTGTTGTTTGGTCTCATTCTGTCTCTGGAGCTTGTAAATACCGCCATTGAAGCGGTGGTAGATTTTGTGACAGAAGACAAGAAACCACTTGCAAAGCTTGCAAAGGATACGGCGGCAGGGGCGGTGCTGATTGCTGCTGTCATGGCAGCTATGGCAGGGCTTCTTATTTTTGTTCCAAAACTCGTAAGCTTTTTAAAATAATACTTGAAAACAGAGAGGAGCATGTGGTATGGAAGGATTAGGAGAAAACGTAAAAAAATTATTATTGGCAGGAGTCGGCGCTGCGGCAACTACGGTAGAGAAGTCAAAAGAAATTCTGGACGACTTAGTGGAAAAAGGAGAGCTTACCGTAGAGCAGGGGAAAGCTTTGAATGAAGAACTGAAACATAACATTAAAAAGACAGTGGAAGAGAATGTTAAAAATACCGAGAAAGCAGATCCTGTAGAAGAGCTGGATAAATTATTGGAGAAAATGACGCCGGAACAGATAGAGGCATTGAAGGAGAGACTTCTTAAATGAGCAGTCAGGAATCAAGGGAATACAGAGCCCGGCTTAGAGAAATGACAGAAGTGCTGAAAAAACACGGAATCACAAGGGGAGTATCTCCGGAGAAGCTGAGACTTATATTAGAAGATTTAGGACCTACCTTTATTAAGCTTGGCCAGATTATGTCGTTACATTCGGATATTCTGCCCAAGCGGTATTGTGATGAATTGATGCGTCTCCGGTCGGAGGTTGCTCCGATGCCATTTGCGGAAGTGGAAGAAGTTCTCTATGAGGCCTATCATTGTCCGTGGCAGGAAATATTTTCAGAGATTGAAAAGACCCCGATCGGCTCAGCATCTATTGCGCAGGTTCATCGCGCCCGCCTTGAAACCGGAGAGCCGGTTGTGATAAAGGTTCAGCGCAAAGGGATCTATGAAGTGATGGCGCGTGATATCGGGCTTCTTCACCGGGCGGTAAAACTGCTTCCGCCAGTGAGCATCAAAGATATGGTGGATCTTGATATGGTGCTGGACGAACTGTGGGATGTAGCGAGAGAAGAGATGAATTTTCTCACGGAAGCGGCAAATATGAAAGAATTTGCACAGAGGAATAAAGAAGTAGCCTTTGTTGGAGTACCGAAGCTGTATGATGAGTATACGAATCATGCAGTTCTTGTTATGGAACAAATTGATGGCTGCAGCATTGATGATAAACAATGGCTTCTGGAACAGGGCTACGATTTGGAAGAAATCGGAATGAAGCTGGTGGATCACTATATCAAACAGGTTATGGATGATGGATTTTTTCATGCTGATCCCCATCCGGGCAATGTAAAGATACGGGATGGAAAGATTATCTGGATTGATATGGGGATGATGGGCAGACTTACGGAACGGGATCGTGAATTGATCGGACGGGCGATTGAAGGGATTGCAACCTCGGATGTAGGACAGATTCAGGATGTTGTCATGGCTCTTGGTGAGTTCAGGGAGAAGCCGGATCAAAGCTGCCTCTATGATGATATCAGCAATCTTCTGTCCCAGTACGGAACAATGGATCTGGGAGAAATTGATGTGGCAGAAGTCATGATGAGCCTTATGGAGGTTATGAAAGAAAATAAGATCATCATGCCGCACGGTCTGACCATGCTTGCAAGAGGACTTACGCATATGGAGGGGGTGCTCGCTGATATTGCGCCAAAGATCAATATGGTGGAAATTGCATCCAGACATATTGCAGGGAAACTTTTGGAAGAGAAAAACTGGAAGAAAGAATTAAAAGATGGAGGTAAAAATCTCTATCGGTCCATTCACAAAGCAGTGGGGATTCCCTCTCTGGTCAATGACATTTTGCAAGGATACTTGAAGGGGCAGACAAAGATCAATCTGGATCTCCATGCCTCGCACGAGTTAGAGAGACTTCTTCGGAGACTGGTCAGAAATGTTGTCATGGGACTCTGGGTTATGGCGCTTCTTATTAGCTCCAGTATCATATGTACAACAAATATGACTCCGAAGATCTGGGGAATTCCGGCACTTGGAGCCTTTGGGTATCTGATGGCTTTTGGAATTGTGATGTATGTATTTTTAAAACATATTTTTTCTAGGAAGTAAAGAAACGGAGTTATAAAAAGGAATGATTTATCTTGTTTTAGCAATTTTATGCAGCAGTGGGGTGTCACTGTCTATCCGCTATACAGAGCAACACAGCGGACGAATGAAGTCGGTCACAGTGGTCAATTACATAGCATCTGTGTTCTGGTGTTTTTATTTTCTCCCGGATAAGCATCTCTATCCGGCGGCAGATGGACAGGCATTTGTTCTTGTGCTCAGTATCATCAATGGGTGTCTGTATTTGGGGACATTGCTTCTTCAGCAAGTGAATATACGGAAGAATGGAACGACAATATCAGCTTCATTCAGCCATATGGGAGTACTTGTCCCTACAGTACTCTCCATATTTTTGTTTGGGGAATATCCGGGCAGGCTTCAGTGGGTTGGAGTGGCACTGGCTCTTGCGGCAATCTTGATTTTAAATATACAGGGGCGCGCAGACAAAGAGAAAGCAAACAGCAAGATCTGGCTTGTATTTCTCCTGATATCCGGCGGCTGTGCGGATATGATGTCTAAAATATTTGAACGCTATGGAAATCACCGGTATGAGAGCCACTTCTTATTTTATACTTTTGTGATCGCATTAATTTTAAGCGTTGTGTGGATGGTGTATACAAAAGAATGGCCTTCATACAGAGAAGTGATCTATGGACTTGTTATGGGAAGCTTTAATTATTTGAGTACGATGTTTTTGTTGAAATCGGTTCTTAGGCTTCCGGCATTTCTTGTGTATCCGGTGTACAGTGTGGGTGTGATCTTATTTGTAAATGTTGTAAATTTCCTGTTTTTGAAAGAAAGACTGCAAAAGAAAGACTGTGTTGCAATGGCGTGTATCAGCGCAGCGCTTGTGCTGATGGGAGGAAACTAGTACGGCGAAGATTTACGATTCGTTGTACCGGTGTACAAATTAAATTTTTACAGGTGTTCCACTTGAGAACATTTTGTAGTATAATATATATAAGTTTCATGAATGAAACTGGAATGTAGCTTGGGGAGGCAATCATGAAATTTAATGCAAAAGAAGACTTGAAAAGACTGTTCGTTGTGTGTCTGGCTTCAGTGATCATGGCACTGAATATTAAATCATTTGTGCGGACGGGAGGTTTGTATCCGGGAGGTGCCACGGGACTTACGCTTTTGATTCAGAGAAGTGCGGAATTATTCTTCCATATTACACTGCCGTATACGGTTGTCAATGTGGTGCTCAACTCTATACCGGTATACATTGGATTCCGGTTTATCGGTAAGAAGTTCACGTTATATTCCTGTCTGATGATCGTTTTAAGCGGTGCGCTTACAGATATACTGCCGGGTTATGCGATTACTTATGATACGCTTCTGATCAGTATATTCGGAGGATTGATCAATGGTCTTGTTATCAGCCTTTGTCTTGCGGTAAATGCCACAACAGGGGGAACGGATTTCATTGCAATTTTCTTATCTGATCGCAAGGGAATCGACTCATGGAACATGATCTTAGGGTTGAATGTAGTGATTCTTGCAATCGCAGGTGTGTTATTCGGATGGGATAAAGCATTGTATTCCATTATTTTCCAGTATACGTCTACGCAGGTTGTTCACATACTCTATAAGAAATACCAGCAGCATACGATATTTGTTGTGACAGATCATGCGGGCGCTGTATATGAAGGAATTTCCAAGACCACACATCACAGTGCGACGATCATGGAGGGAGAAGGCTACTACGAGCATAAGGAGAGAAAGATCGTATATTCCGTTGTTTCAAGTGCAGAGATAAAAAAAGTGTTAAGCGTAATACAGGAGGTAGATCCGCATGCGTTTGTCAATGTAATGAAGACAGAACAGGTAGCGGGCAGATTCTATCAGAAACCAAATGAATAGCTGTTGTTCAGACGAGGAGGGATCTGTATGGCAAAGCAAGTAGTTGTTACGATTGGACGTCAATTCGGAAGTGGTGGACACGAGATTGGAAATCTTCTGGCGGAGAGGCTTGATATTCCGTTGTATGACAATAATCTTGTGAGAATGGCGGCAGAGAAACTTGGGATTCGGGAGGCCACTGTTCAAACAGTGGACGAGACAACACTGAATAGTTTTCTGACAGGGTATGTGCTTGCCCCGCTTGATTATTCCTCATCCTTTCAAGCAGTGGAATGTACACAGCCGCTGAATGAACAGGTCTATGATCTTCAGTGCGAGATTATCCGGAAACTGGCGGCAAAGGGTTCCTGTGTAATGGTAGGACGATGCGCGGATTATGTGCTGAAAGATCAGGCTGAGTGTCTGAATGTTTTCATTTACGCAGAGAAAGAAGACCGGATCAAACGGATTGCGCAGCGCTATGATCTGTCAGAGAGAAAAGCAGCAGACAAGATCAAACGGATCGACCGCGAGAGAAAGAGCTATTATGAATTTCACACAGGTTCTGACTGGGGAAGCATCGAAGCACATCAGATGTTGCTAAATGTCAGCAAACTCGGTGTGGAAGGTACGGTGGATGTACTGGAAGCAATTTGTCGGAGAAAGATGAAAGAATAGGCTTCAAAAGATAAAATAATGAGTAAGACGAGAAGGGGAATTGTTATAATTCCCCTTCTTATTTAAGGAGTTTTGATTAGATGGAAATAGTAATAGAAACATGTTTAGATAGTATCAAAATGCTTCCGTTTTTATTTTTTGCATTTTTGCTGATAGAATTTCTGGAGTATTATTCCGGGGGAATGTCGGGAAAATTGCTTAAAAAAGTCGGGAAAGCAGGACCGGTTGTCGGCGCGGTGCTTGGTTGTGTTCCGCAGTGTGGTTTTTCAGTGTTGGCAGCCAATTTATACGCAGGAGGCGTCTTGTCGGCAGGAACATTGATTGCTGTGTTTACCGCTACATCTGATGAGGCGGTGTTGATTCTTATGGCAAATCCGGGACGTGCAGGAGAGATTATCCGGCTTCTGGCAGTTAAGGTTGTGATTGCAGTTGCAGCAGGGTATTTTGTGGACGGTGTCATGCAAAAATACATTGTCCGAACAGAAAAAAACGTGCATATAAAGACGAGGGAAACAGTGCGGTCTTCTAAAATGGAAGTGGTCAGAGAAGCGATTGGTCACACCTTCCGTATCTTCGCTTATTTATTTGTCTTTAATCTGATCTTAAATTTTGCCATTGAATTACTGGGGATTCAGAAATTATCAGAGATTCTTCTTGGGAATACGGTGTTTCAGCCAATCATCGCAGCAATCATCGGGCTGATTCCGAATTGTGCAGCATCCGTGATTTTGACACAGCTGTATTTGAGCGGAGCGATCTCTTTTGCATCGGTCGTTTCCGGTCTGTGTACCGGAGCAGGAGTCGGATTGATCGTTTTATTTAAAATGAATTCAGAGAAAAAAGAGAATTTTCGAATCTTACTGACACTTGTTGCAATAGCGTCTGTTGCAGGAATGTTTTTGCAATTCTTGCAATTTTATTACAATGTGCTATAATGGTTCAAGACCGGAATGAGAAAAAGTGTTTCGGTAGCTTAAGGAGGAATTATCATGGCTAGAAAAAAAGCAACAGTAGTAACTAAGAAGACCGGAACTGTAAAAACAGCACCAGTAAAGGCAGAGACAGTGAAAAAGACAGAGCCGATGAAGACTTCCACAACAGAAAAAGCAGCAGCTAATATTACCGAAGAGAAGCAAGAAGTAAAGACTGAAGTAAAACCAGAAGTAAAAGCGGAGACAAAACAGGAAGTAAAAGAAGAGACAAAAGCTTCGGTTGAGAAAAAAGCTCCTGCAAAAAAAGCACCAGCGAAAAAGACGACTGCTAAAAAAGATATCAAAGTAAAAGCAGTTGTTGAGTATTATGGAAAACAGGTAGAAGAAAAAGACATGATCGCAGCAGTAAAGAAAGCATGGACAAAATCAGGCAGAAAAGTAGCAGACATTAAAACAATTGATCTTTACATAAAACCAGAAGAGGGCGCTGTATATTATGTAATTAACGGTATTGATACCGGAGCAGTTGCGTTCTAGAGAATGTCGAGAAGAACACCCTGATGAAAATTGGCGGTGTTCTTTTTTTTTGGAAAATCGGATCATAGAATGCCCATCTTTACATATGCGAAAAAATCGTATAAAATGAATTTACAGGGATTCAGTTCTTGGAATCATATATTCAAAAGAGCAATAATAATTAATTAAGGGACAGAAGGAGAGATAGTATATGAATGAAGTTATGGATATGGGTAATACAATGTTAAATGTCGGACAGACGATGGAAGTGTTAGTGGCTACTATTATTATTGGACTTTTAATAAGTTTTTTCGGACTGAAATTGGTACGTGTACTTACAACGATTGTGGGGTTTGTTTTAGGAGCCGGTATCGGATTGATTATTTCAAATATACTGGGATGGTCCGGAATTACAGTGGCGATCGTTACATTGGGATGTGCAGTAGTATTGGCGGCATTGTCATTTTTCTTATATCGGATGGGTGTGTTCCTTATGGTGCTTGTGACGGTGTTTGGACTTACTACAACAATTATATTTGCAGGGAATAATATAACAAATATGATGTTGATCATTTTTGCGGCAGTAGCATTGGTAGTTGCTATATTATCAGCAATTTTTGTAGAGCCGCTTGTTATTGTAGTGACAGCTATTTGGGGAGCTGTAGATGCATCGCTAGCTATTGTGGCAGCGACAGGTTTAGAAGGTAATTTGTTGATTACGATTGGCATTGCAGTGGCAATTTCTATTGTGGGAATGATCATTCAATTTATGATGCATTCCAGAAAGATCGGAAAAAGAGAAAAGAAACAGGCAGCCATTATTAAAGAACAGGATTCTGTGGAGTCAGAAGTAGAAAAAGCGCGGCTTGTATTAGACGATTTTGAAGAAGACGATGAAACGGATAAGTAGAGTCCGGTTTATGACACACCTCTTCTGCTATAGTTGAAACTATAGAAGGAGAGGTGTATTTTTTATGAAAAAGATTCGGAATATCGTTGTGATTGGTTGTCTTATGTTGCAGGTAATGATAATGTTTGTATTTGGCTTTTCGCAGACAGAGCTTCCAAATATGGTTTGTTTGGTATGCTGGTGTGTCCTTGGAGGGATTATTTACTTGTCGTCAGACAGTAAAAGAGCAATTTGAACGGATGACTGACATTGGTTGTATTTTAGAGCAGATGTGATATAATAATAGTTAAGGTGCGAGCTGAGAAATCAGCATAGCTGATTTCCTCTAGCGAGTGGAGGAAACTCTGCTTGCTTTTGTAAGCTGATTGTATATAGCAGGAAAATCCTGTCGGGTAAGGTTTAGCCAACCGCCCGTACCAAGTCCTTGGAATCAAAGCGGTAACGTCAGATTTAAGCGTAGGATAGGGAGTAGCAGAGCCGAAACGAAAGTGAAGTGATTGAGCTGGGAAATAATTATGAGGTTGGAAATGGTCGATGTGTTCTATGCCACAGCAGACAATATCTCTGTAACCGCTATGGCAAGGGTACAGAGACATCCCCCAGTCTGAGAACTTGGCGAGGCTGATGATAAATATACAATACAGAACAGCTGAGGTCCTGTTATCTCCTCTTTAGAGGTATGGAAATCAAACCAAAGAAATGCGATAGAAATTCAAATGGATAACAGGAAGTCCGATACGCTCATAGTACCAAAGAAACTGCTAATCACAGTGGAGGGAAGGGGCGTACACTTTATAGCTTCAAGTAAATCGGAATCATGCAGACAAAGGAGAGCTGATATCATGGTGAATGAATTGCTTGGAATACAATACAACATTGCAAAAGCAAATGTAACCGACAGGAAAGTTCAGAATCTTGCGTCATATATCAATGTAAACAGTCTGAAAGCAATTCATAAAACTATGGAAAGAAATAAGGCAAGCGGAATTGATAAAGTGACCAAAGAGGAATACGAGCAGAACCTAGAGGAAAACCTTGAGAAACTTGTAAAGAGAATGAAGAATGGCAGTTACCGTCCTAATCCCACAAGAAGAGTTTATATTCCCAAGGAGACAAAAGGCAAAATGCGACCACTGGGCATATCAAGTTATGAAGATAAGTTGGTGGAAAATGCAATCGCACAGATACTGGAACAGATTTATGAGCCAAAATTCTACAATGAGAGTTTTGGATTCAGACCAAACAGAAACTGCCATCAGGCAGTAAGGGAAATCATAGAAATGGTTCAGTACCGCAAGACGAATTATGTGGTAGAAGCGGACATTAGAGGGTTCTTTGATAATGTAGACCATGAGTGGCTGATGAAGATGTTAAGCCATGACATAGCAGATAAGAGATTCCTTGAAATCATAGAGAAATTTCTAAAAGCAGGAATCATGGAAAACGGAAAATACCTTGACAGTGAACGTGGAACCCCACAGGGCAATGGTGCCAGTCCGATACTTGCAAATATTTATCTGCATTATGTGCTGGATAACTGGTTCGATGTGGTTGTAAAGAGACAATGCAGCGGAGAATGTTACTTGATTCGCTATGCAGATGATTTTATCTGTTGTTTTCAGAACGGGTACGAAGCAAAAGTATTCCGAGAAAGATTGGAAGAACGCTTTACCAAGTATGGGCTTGAACTTGCAGAAGAAAAGACGAAGATATTGGAGTTTGGGAGGTTTGCCAGGAAAAACAGGGAAAGACGAGGCGAGGGAAAACCAGATACCTTTGACTTCCTTGGGTTCACGTTTTATTGCGGAATGGACGGAAAGAAGCAGTTTTTCCGTTGTAGAGTGAAAACGAGTAAGAAGAAGCTGCGCAGTAAAATAAAAGCAATGAAAGAATGGATAATGAA